>Ga0153956_1000307_pt1 | contig 59166 bp, 39 predicted proteins | sample TSFL040MetaG_FD_104704 | JGI IMG/M metagenome (GOLD analysis project Ga0153956, IMG submission 104704) | Attine ant fungus gardens microbial communities from Florida, USA - TSFL040 MetaG | ecosystem: Host-associated > Fungi > Mycelium > Unclassified | place: USA: Florida, Wekiwa Springs...
CCGTGGTAAGTCTCAGGGGTAAGAGCGTGCTCGTCACCGGCGGAGCCGGTTTCATCGGATCCCACATTGTCGATCTGCTATGCGACGATGGATGCCGCGAAATCGTCGCCATCGACAACATGGTGCGCGGGCGGCCGGAGAATCTCGACCGTGCCATGACGCGCGGTCCGGTGCGGCTCGTGCAGGGTGACATCTGTGACGCGAAGTTGATGGGCTCACTGGTGCAGGCGGCGGACATCGTCTTTCATCAGGCGGCGCTGCGCATCACGCATTGCGCGGCAGAACCGCGGATGGCCATGAATGTCATGGTCCAGGCCACTTTCGATCTGCTCGAACTCTGCCGGAATCACAAGATCGAAAAGGTGATCGCTGCATCCTCAGCATCGGTTTATGGCATGGCGAGCGAATTTCCCACCACCGAGCATCAGAACTCCTATGACAACAGAACGCTCTATGGCGCGGCCAAAGCATTCAATGAAGGCCTGTTCCGTACCTTCAAGGATATGTACGGCCTCGACTATGTGGCCTTCCGCTATTTCAACGTCTATGGCGACCGGATGGACATCCATGGCCGTTATACCGAAGTGCTGATCCGCTGGATGGAGCGCATCGAGGCCGGCCTGCCGCCGATCATCTTCGGCGACGGCATGCAGACCATGGACTTCGTACACGTACGGGACGTGGCTCGTGCGAATATCCTCGGCGCCAAGTCCTGTCTCACCGATGAGGTCTTCAACATTGCGAGCGGAACCGAGACCAGCCTGGCCCAGCTCGCGGCCGCGTTGGCATCGGCGATGGGCCGCAAGGATCTGGTGCCGGAATTCGGCCCGGAGCGCTCGGTCAACCCGGTGCCGCGACGGCTCGCATCCACCGCCAAGTCGGAGGCAATGCTCGGCTTCCGTGCCTCCATTCCGCTCGAACAAGGCCTGCATGATCTCGTAGATTGGTGGCGGTCAAAGCGGGACACGATCATGAAGCAAGAGCAGCCGGAGGCTTTGGCGTCGTGATCCCGATAGCTTTGCCTTTCCTCGGCGCGGAAGAAGCCGATGCGGCGCGTGACGCCGTGCTGTCCGGCTGGGTCTCCCAGGGACCGCAGGTTGCTGCCTTCGAGCGTGAATTCGCGACGCTCGTCGGCGCCGCCCATGCGACTGCCGTATCGAACTGCACCACGGCGCTGCATCTCGCACTGGTGGCGGCGAATGTCGGCGTCGGCGATGAGGTCATCACCGCCAGTCATTCCTTCATCGCGACGGCGAACTGCATCAAATATGTCGGCGGCGTCCCGGTCTTCGTGGACATCGATCCCGATACCTACAATATCGATCCGGTGCGCGTCGAAGAGGCGATCACCGGCCGAACCCGCGCGATCATCGCCGTTCACCAGATGGGAATGCCCTGCGACCTGACGGCCCTCGTGGAGATCGCACGCCGGCATGGCCTGATCCTGATCGAGGATGCGGCTTGCGCCGCCGGCAGCGAGATCTCCTTTAACGGCAAATGGGAGCGCATCGGCAAGGCCCACGGGCACATCACCTGCTTCTCGTTCCACCCCCGCAAGATCATCACCACGGGGGAGGGCGGCATGCTCACCACCTCTGATCCTGGGCTCGATCGCCAGTTCAAACTTTTGCGACAGCACGGCATGAGCGTGCCCGACACAGTGCGGCACGGATCGGCCCAGGTGATTTTCGAGGAATATCTCGACGTGGGATTCAACTATCGGATGACCGACATGCAGGCTGCCGTGGGGCGGAAGCAAATTCAGCGCCTTGATGAGATCGTGGCCCGTCGTCGGCATCTGGCAGACAGATATCAGGAACTGCTCGGCAATATCGACGGTTTGAGGTTACCTTCCGAACCGGCTTGGGGGCGCTCCAACTGGCAAAGTTATTGCGTCCGACTTCCCTCTCGTGTGGATCAAAAGACGGTCATGCAGAATCTGCTTGATCAAGGCATCGCCTCTCGCCGTGGGATCATGTGCTCGCACCGCGAGGCGCCATATCGCGATACGTCGCGTTGTCATGATCTGCGTCAATCGGAACTCGCGCAAGATCATGCGATTATTCTGCCACTCTACGCGCAATTGGTCGAAGAGCAGCAGATACGTATCGCGGAGGCGTTGCGGATCGAATTGCACGCATAGTTCGCAATTAGTCTTTTACCAAAGGGTTGACCGGAAGTTCGTTAATTCAAGTGCGAGCCGGACTAGACAAATGGCAAAGATCGATGTCGTCATTCCCTGTTATAATTATGGCCGCTATCTTCGCGACTGCGTTGGCAGTGTGCTGGCACAATCGGTGTTGGACTTGCGTGTTCTGATCATTGATGACGCGTCGTGCGACGATTCGACAGCCATGGCAACGCAGATCGCCGCGTCGGATAAGCGCGTCTCCGTGCTCACGCATGCGACGAATCGTGGACACATCAATACTTATAACGAAGGAATTGACTGGGCGGATTCCGATTATTTTCTCCTGCTGTCTGCAGATGACATTCTGGTCGAGAATGCGTTGCAAAGAGCCGTTGAGGTCATGGAAGCGAATGCCGACATCGTTCTCACATATGGCGACTGCATTGCTTGGCAAGAAACAGATCCGCCTCCTCGGATCGAGAACGTCGAACACTACTCCTGGACGCGATCAAATCTTTTGCTGGAGATTTGCGAGACAGCCTCGAATTGCGTTCCGACGCCGACGGCCATTGGGCGGACCTGCGTACAGAAATCGGTGGGCGGATATCGACACGCTCTCCCCCACAGCGGGGATATGGAGATGTGGCTTCGCTACGCGGCACATGGACAGGTCGCGCGCATCAATGCTGTACAAGCCATCTATCGTAAGCATGATGCGGCTATGTCAAACGCATATTTCTCGGCGCTGCTGTCCGATTTTCAACAATGTCAGCGTGCCTTCGACGTCTTTTTTGCCGACAATTCCGCACTTATCAGTAATGCCGATAACCTGGCCACGCTGGCCCGGAAGTCACTCGCACGCAAGGTTTTTCGACAAGGTAACACGTTAATAAGGCAAGGCCGATTTCGCGACGGATATCGTCTGTTGCTGGAAGCACGAAGATCTGATCCGACGATCGATCATATTCCGCTTCTCCTCGAATTGTTGCGGTTGCCTCGTGCTCATGGACGCGGTCGCATCGCGTCTGCACTACGGAAGAGCCCCGGAAATGTGATGAAGTGGGCGCGCAGATCCCAACCGGTCCAGCGCTATCGTCAGTGATTCTTCACTGGCAGGTCGGGGCTGTGGGCGGCGGAACGACATGCCTCGAACATGTGTGACGGTGTCATGAAAAGACCTTTTCCGGAATTGCAGTCGCTTACAACTGAGGCATATCTTTGGGCTCAGCGATCGAACTTGCCGGTGTCGAGCGGTCTTCGACGACGGCTTCGCAATGCGCTGGTGGATACGGCCGGAAGTCAGGAATCTGTCCAACTTGATCACTGGGCTATGCCATTGCTGGGACCGTGCGCCGAACTCAAGACTGATCACGACATATCTTTCTTGGAGCGCAAGCAATTCCAAGCCTCGTCGAACACCGGTACGGCACGGCTGTTGCCCACTGGCAGGCCGCCGCCGCAGTTCAAATGTGCCGTCGTCAACGGTGTCGTCGGGATTGGCGGGCTCGATAAGGTCGCGCGTGCGCTGGCGCAGCATCTTCCTTTTCACGGGTTGGAGACCGTTCTGGTGGTCGGCGAGGAGCAGGCCTCGTCCCAGTACCAAGACCTCGATCCCTCCATCGAAGTCTTGGAGCTCAGCCCGGAGACGGTTGGCGTCTGGCTCGATAAATATCGCCCTGACGTGATCAGCGGCCATAGTCCGCCGGATTGGATCGTTCAAGCTGCCTACAAGGCAGGAATTCCCATGGTCGAGACCTTGCACGGCGCGCATACGTTTTTCGATACCGCGCATCAGACCTCAGAGCGCCAGCGGAACAGATTTGTCAAGACTTTGGTGGCGGTGAGCGAACTCGTCCGCAGGCAGTATCTGCGCGCGATCCCCGAGCGCGATCCACGCAGCATCGTGACGATACCGAACGGTACGCCGGAACAAGCGTATGATGGTGTCGGCCGCGACCAGCTCCGCGCTTCCTATGGGTTGCGTGACGAATTCCTTTTCGTCTCTCTCGCGCGATACGCGCTGCAGAAGAATTCCTATGGCCTGGTTGATGCCTTTGATGCTTTCGCCCGCGAACATAAGCATGTCCATCTGCTGATCGCTGGTCCGGTCGAAGACTCTCACTATTGCCGTCAGGTTCTGTATGCCCGCAAACATGCAGTCTGCTCCGATCGAGTCCATATCCGGGGAAACTGTGACAATATCAGCGCGTTGCTCGCCGCAGCAGATGGATTTGTCCTCAATTCATTTTTCGAGGGCTGGGCGTTAACCTCAATGGAGGCCCTTGTCGCCGGTCTCCCGATTGTGATGAGCGAGGTCGGTGGTGCACGCGAGCAGATCGGCGAAGACGGCACGCGCGGTATCATCGTCGATAATCCATTGGGGGATTCCGAATTACTTGATTGGAATGCGATGTCGCGCGCTCGTTTTCGACCACAAGTCAATCGGGACCAACTCATACGCGCGATGCAAGCCATCGTCGCCCGGCGGGAATGTTGGAGCGAATTGCGAGCGACGATCAGGAAAGACGCGTTGGCGCGGTTCTCGATAGAGCGCTTCGTGGCCGGTCATGCCCGTGTCTTGATCGACGCGATCTCGTCCCGCCCGGACCCATCTGCCGCATGCCCGGAACTCGCTGACGAGGACACATGACCAGCGTCACTTCGCCACTCAAATCCCTCGTTGAATCGCGCGCCGCGACGCCATTGGTGACTGTCATCATCTGCGTTTACAACGCAGGTGAATATTTTCGCCCATCGCTCCTGAGCATTATCGAACAGACCTACAGGAATCTCGATATCATTATTATCGACGATGGCAGCACCGACGGATGTTTTGACACGGTCGCCGATATCCTCGTGGATCGTCGGATACGCGTATTTCATCAGGACAACGCGACGAAGCCGGTTGCCATGAATCGCGCTTTGGCGCTCGCAGAAGGTGAATACTACGTCATTCATGATGCCGACGACATCAGCCATTCAACGCGGGTCGAGCGGCAGATCGACGTCATGTTGCATCATCCCGCTTGTGCTGTCGTCTTCTGCGGGCACGAGCTTATTTTGAATGGCAGGCGTCTTGCTCCTCTCTGCGAGCACAAGGACGAGCAGGATTGTGCGCGCGAAATATCTGCTTTTCAAATGCCGGCGCACGATCCGACCGCGATGTTCCGATTATCCTTTGTACGCGATATGCGCTACGACGAATCGATGCAGTTAATCGAAACGTTCGATTACATACTCAGGGTCGGAGAGCGATATCCCGTCCGCGTTCTTGGAGAGTGCCTCTATAGCTACAGAATCCTGTTCGCTTCTGTTACGCGCCGCGACCCGGGAAAGCGGGACGTGGCGGTGGCAAGAGCGCTAACTGCAGCTCATACGCGCCGCGGCATCGCCGACACGCTTTTATCATCTACTTATCACGTTCAACGTTCGAAGAACAGTGTCGCTGACAACAACCTCGCCGCCCATTTCATCCGGAGTGTGTTGTCGCAGCGCGCTGCCGGAGCTTATTGGAACGCTCTCCGGACGGGTTGGCAATGCCTCCGGCTTCATCCCTTCGATCCGCATTACTACAAGGCGATAATCTATGCGCTTATACCCCGGAATGCCGTTGCCGGGGCGCGCGCCATGGCTCAGCGGCTCAGCCTGACGACCTCCACGGTGACGCAACCGGGGGCGTAGGAGATAGTCGAGATGTACCGACGAACGCAATTCCATTCTTCGGTTGCGCCGGCTTCGGGCGGAGCGGGGGCGGGCTGCGTCGTGCGCGAACACTTCAACAGGGAAGCCAGCACGACTGAGCTCTGGATCAAGGCATTGATAGCGGCCCTATTTCTTCCGGAAGGGCTGTCATTCTTCATTGGAGACTTTCGTCTGTCGCTCGCACGCGTGCTGATCATCATTCTGACAGGGACTGCAATCGTCAGGTTTCTTCAGAGTACGAACCGCTCGGTCACGGTGCCGTCCGATGTGTTTGCGATTATGACGGGTCTCTGGATGATTATTGCGCCGTCCATTACCGACGGCGGTGACGGCCTCAAGGGCGGCGGCATGCTGGCTTTGGAGTTCAGCGGCGCCTATCTGATCTTCCGGAATCTCCTTTCGGCGCGCGACAGTGCAGTGAGAGTGGTGTTCTTCTTGTGCACGATGATTGTTGTCATCGTACCGCTGGCGGTGCTCGATCCATTGTCGGATCGCCTCGTCGTCTACGAGACGGTGAGGGGTCTCACGGGGTATTCCAAGGGCGCATTCGATTGGGCTAAGCAGGTCCATAGCGAGACGATGTATCGTCACGGGCTGGTGCGCGCGATGGGCCCGCTGGAGCATTCCATCCTGTTTGGTGCCGCCTGTGCCTGGCTTGGAACCATCGCAGCATGCACGTTTTCACCAAAGCCATTCGGTATCCTGATCGCGGTCGTTGCATGCGTGGGCATAGCCGCTTCCCAAGCACAGGGGCCCTTGGTTGCATATGCCCTGTCGCTCTCATTGATGTTTTATTATTTCATCACCAAGCGCATGGTCACCCGCTGGAAGATCATAGGAATCATCTTTTGCGCCTGTCTCGGCTTCATCTTTTTATTCTCGGCCAACCCTGTTGCGACCCTCCTTGGCCTTGGCGGTGTCAACCCGGAGACTGGCTGGTACCGTCAGGCGATCTGGCAAGCGGTTACGCCATTCGTCATGGAAAAGCCGATCTTCGGAATGGGTCTGAGTGAGGAGTGGGACTGGCAGTCGTCCGGCGCTCTCGTAGGCGCGAGCGTCGACGCGATGTGGCTCAGACTGGCGATGATGCTCGGGATTCCGGGAACGTTGCTCGTTTTCCTCACGATGACTGGTTCGTATCTACTCGGGTCCATCGACCGCTCATCATTTTTATCTCATGCCGAAAGGCGGCTTTCTGTCGGTCTGGGACTCGCAACCGTTGCCGCAATCTTTCTCGGCTTCACCGTTCATATATGGGGAACATGTTGGGTTCTGCTCGGTGCGTTTGCGGGTATGCGAGGGGGGCTCGCGGCAGCCCATAAACTGCGCGGCAAGGCCTTCGCACCTCTCAACTCCGGCATGACACACGGGGCCGCTGCGTCACTGAAGCTGCCACAAGACATCTCGATCGTCAGCGGATTTCGCCATTGGCGCCGAGGGGATCCTACAGGCCGGACTTCGTCGGTGGCCCGATCAATCCGAGCTTGAGCGCGATCAGCTTTCCGTTGGCGATGTTTTCCTTGTAAATCGGCGATGTGCGGTTGAACGCCGTGATGCCCCATCGCCCCCGCCCCATCGCATTTCCTGTAATCGAAACGCCGGCGATCGGATGATCGTTGAATTGACCATCGACGTAAATCGTATAACCGCCCCCGAGCAGTAGGTTGTTCTCGACCACGATGTTTGAGATCGGGCCGAAATAATTGTCGATCATGATCGCGGATGTCTGGTCATGGTCGTTGATGATCGTATTATGTCTTATGGTGACGTTGGATATATTGCCGTCGATCTGGATTCCGTCGTAATGCGGTGATCCCGACGCCAGCAGGCTATGGATGTAGTTATCCTGTATGAGCGTCTCATCACCGCCGTCGTCAACAGTGATGCCGTTTTCCACATTGGATATATTGTTGCGCAGGAATGTTCCCGTTCCGCGAATTCCGTGAGATCCATCGTTTTTGAAGCCCACACCGCTGATGTCGCAATTCTCGATCCGTGTACCCGTCACGCGGTTCTTGATCGCGATGACGACGTAGTGAGACACCGAAACCGAGCAGTCCTTCAAGGTGACATTCGGTGCATTGACCCAGACCACGCCCTGAATATCCAAGCCGCTGACGCTCTGGCCGGCTTTATCGAGCACGAGATCGCCTTGATGCAATCGACGGGTCTGACCAGGTGGCGGCCCGGTATTGTCCTTTGTCGGCCACGCCGCCCCCGATATCTCCGGCGCAACCGCATTATCGGTCGTTGCCTTTGCATCGCTTATGAAGGACGCACCGATGACCGCGCCGATCCTCCCCAGAAGCTCCCGGCGATTCATGACCTATGCCCGTTAATCTCAGGCGCTAGCGCATATCTTTCATTTCGTCGAATATCCCTCATCGGATTCTCCGCTTTTGATCTTGCAGCTGCGCGAGGTGAGACGATGCGAGAAACCAGGTGAACGTGAAACGGGAGTCAGAAATGCCAGATTGGAAGTGTGACCTGACATAGCTGTAGGGAGAATACCCCCATTTCCGGAGAATGGCTGTCACCTCGCTTTTGGGAAATGCGCACATGAGCAGGGGACAGTGCTTCAGAACGGTCTCTTTCGCACCGAGAAGGATCGCTAGTTCGGCGCCTTGCGCATGCAATTTGAGCAGACGTGGATGCAGCTCATACGAATCGAGCGTCCTCAGCGCCACGCTTTCCTCTTTCACCGACAGCTTGCGCTTGTCGAACCGGAACATGCGCGTGGGATCGTTCAGCCACGCGGTCGCCTCCGCATTGGAGGTGGCCGCCATACCGTCACAGTTCCAGTATCCGTATGATGGGACAAAAAACGTAATCGTGTCCTGCTTGTCGCCCAATGCACAAGTTTCGATCTCGACGGAACGGTCTTTGCCGTAGCGGGCATCCAATTGTTTCGCCGAGCGCGGCTCGGGTTCGAATGCGATGACGCGCGATCTTGGTGAGAGCGCCTTGAATGCTGCGATGCTCTGTCCGCGATTGGCGCCAACGTCGATGATGAGACCATCGCCGATGTCGAACTTGGTGACGGCGTCGAACTCCGGCTTGCGGACACGCGACGCCATGATGTCTTTCACCGCAAATCGGACAGCGGCCGCGCCGGGAACATTGCCATAAACATAGCGCGCGAATGGTTTAAGGTTCATCTCCGAGCCTCATTGCCAAAGACGTGATCGGCATTGCAATCTCGTCCGCACTAATGACTTGCGAAGGAGCCGGCATTCGGACGGCCGGTTTTTCCCTTCAGCCCGTCTATCAAACCTGAAATAGCCGTCAAAGCGGCCTTCGGGCGGCCATGCATGGCGTAACGGAGTGCGGATGTGAACCCGAATGCGAGGTAAACAGGCCAGGCCGTGACGCTCCGCCTGCGCGCATGGAGGATGCTGTTGCGCGCACTCAGATAGATCGAGAGATGCGACTGCTTCGCGAGCTCGACGGCCGAGCCGGTCGACGTTCCACCCACATGCCGGATCAGCGCGGCAGGCTCGTATCCGATCCGCTGGCCGCCGCGACGTTGCCCCCAGTCCAGGTCTTCCATGTAGAGGAAGTATTCCTCATACATGAGGCCAACTTCGTCCAGAAAGGCGCGTGTGACGAAGACACACGCGCCACTGATCGCATCAATGCGATCCAGAATCTCTTCGGACGGCCGGCTGGCGGCACATTCGTTTCGTCCTACCGCGATCACGCGCCCCGTCAAGCGCGACCAGCGAAGCCCGAAATTGACGATACGATCCGGTGCATCGTCAAACACAAGCGCCCCACCGATCATCCCGTATCCTGCCTGTGACTTCAGGACAAACGCCGAAAGACAGCCGCAACTGATCTCGGTGTCAGGATTCAGCACAAGGACGGCGTCCCATCGATACTCCGGCAAAATGCGTTCAAGCCATGCATTGACGCCGCCGCCATAGCCGAGATTGTCGATCGCCTCGCCTAGCCGAACCACTGCGTTGCGACCGGCCAGCTTCGTCGTCACCGATCTGACGATCCGTCCGCCCGGTTCATCGAGGTTGCCGGAGGCTTCGCTGCGACGGAGGACCGGGTCTTCCGTATGGGCAAGGGTGGCCACGAGCCGATCGAAGCTATCGCTTCCGCCATTCTCGCAAATAAAGACATCAAAGAGATGGTAATCGGACTGCCCGATCGACCGGAGGCACCGCTCGACATCATTCGGACCTCTGTATGAAACGATGATGATCGCGACCCTTGGCTTGTCGGATATGTCCGGCCCGGTCCCGCCCTTAGGAGCAGGATCAATGCTCAATCCTGCCGTCTGTCCGGCTGATGTCATATACTCACTCCGACATGATCCGGCGCTTGGGGCGGGCGCCGTCGCAACGAGCGCAGAGTCGGTAAACGCCACGCGCCCAACTGCTGCTTTTCCTCTATTTAATATATATTATTTTATTAATATGCATTATAAATTGGTCAAGAAGAATTCCTGGCAGAATCGATTCTCACCCATTTCTGCGTGCGGCGATCCGTTGCCGGACAGAGATGTCAGAGGGAGGCGCAGCGTCGTAACCGCGCGATCGGCATGACGGCGCCGATAATGGCGGGGGCGTAGTTACGACAAACGCATCAGGTCACATAGCTCCAACTGGGGTCGCCGCGGGCTGAGGCTTGATATGTTGCTCCACCGCATTGCCCTCGGCATCGAGCATGAAAGAGCGATGTGTCGCAGGCCGGCGGACCCGTCCACGATCTTCGTCAGCGGAAATTAAATGAATAGCGTCGCGATCTCAGTTGCTTACATTAAATTCGTTGCGGATTTAATTCTCTTTTTAAAAAGCTGCTTCACGCCGACAAACTCAGAATGACCTCAGCCAGGTCTAGGTCTTGTCCAAAAAAAGCCGTGCGTGATCGACCATCAGAAACTGCAATGCGAACTCGTCGAGTCGACCATCCCAGCGGATACGCATTGGGTGAACTCGGTGAAAATCTATTTAAAGGACAGGCAGGAGAGTTAAATTGGCGACTGAAGCAATCGGATGGCCGGATTCCACAAATACGGGCGTTGCCGCGGGGACAGTCCTTACGCAGCATTACGGGGATCTCATCATCACAACGCCCGGCGCCGTGATCAGCAATCTCGATATTCACGGCACCGTCTACATTAACGCTCCGAACGTCACGCTGGAAAACTGCAATATCACCGCCGCAAACTACGTTGTCGTGCGCGTGCAGAACGGTGTTCAGGGCGTCACGGTGCAGGATTGCACCATCAACGGGTCCGGCACCAATAATGACGGCTCCGCGGGAATTCAGGGGACCGGCACATTCCTGCGCAACAATATTTTCAATGTCGAGAACGGCATCACCGTGGATGACAGCGGGAAGTCCACCCTCATCGAGGGAAATTATATCCACGATCTCCGTGCGTCAGGTTCCCCGCACTACGACGGCATTCAGATCGACGGTAATATCTCGAATGTTACGATCAGCCACAACACGATCATAAACAGCCACGACCAGACATCCGCGATCATGATCGACAACTATTTCGGTCCGATCTCGAATATTGTCGTGGACAACAACCTGCTCGTCGGCGGCGGTTATACAGTTTACGCGGACGGACAATTCAGCGGCGGATCGATCACCGGCGTCTCCTTCACCAATAATCATTTGGGATCGGGGACTTGGGGATATACGTCCTTCAACAAGAACTCGCCGGTTTATACGGGCAATGTGAACGATGGCGCTGCGCTCACAAAGCTCTTGAATACGGCCGGAAATACGGGCGGTGACACAGGTACGAGCACTCCGGTTTCAGCACCGCATATCGACGGCTTCTCCGGCGACACCGGCAAGGTGGGCGACGGAGTGACCAGCGATAATACCGTGACCTTGAAGGGGTCGGCTGTCGCAAATAGCACCGTGAAGATACTGGACGGCAGCACGCAGATCGGGAGCGTCAAAACGGACGCTTCCGGGGCGTGGAGCTTTACGACATCTGCGGTGTCGGACGGGATCCATAAGTTCACGGCGACGGCGACCAGCGGCGGCACGACCAGTGCCGCTTCGGCTTCGCTGTCGGTGACGGTGGATACGGTTGCGCCGGGGGCACCGAGCGTGAAGGCGACCTTGTCCAATTCGGGATCGTCGGTCGTCGCGAATATCACCGGCACCGCCGAGGCCAACGGCACCGTTAAGGTCTACGACGGCACTGCGCAGATCGGCACCGCGACCGCCGGCAGCAGCGGCGCCTGGACTTTCACGACGACCGGTCTCGCCGCCGGCAATCACAGCTTCAGCGCCAAGGCGATGGACGCGGCGGGCAATACGGGAGGTGCTTCGGCTGCGGTCCCGATAACGGTCTCGAATCCGACGTCGCCGCCGACCTCGACCAAACCCGATGCGCCCGTTATCGCTTCGTTCTCTGAGGATAGTGGTGTGAAGGGTGATGGCGTCACCAATGACAACACGATCGCCCTCACGGGCACCGCTGCCGCCGGCAGCACGGTGAAGATCTATGACGGAGCGACGCAGATCGGTACGGCGAAGGCCGCTGCCAATGGATCGTGGAGCTACATCACATCGGTCCTGACCGATGCGAAGCACGCGTTGACCGCAACGGCGACCAACAGTTCCGGTCAGGTCAGTTCCGCCTCGGCGGCGGTGGCGATCACGGTCGATACGAAGGCTCCGGATGCGCCGACCATCAGCACGGGCACCTTGACGAATGCGCGGACCGCGGCCGGTACGCAGTCCGTGTCCGTTGCAGATGGTGCGATGGTGAACCTGAAGGGGACGGCCGAAGCCAGGAGCACGGTTGCCATCTATGACGGCAACACCAAGATCGGCGCCGTCGTGGCTGGTGCCGATGGCGCCTGGGCATTCTCTACCGATAGCCTGTCCGCCGGCCAGCATTCGCTGACGGCAAGGGCGACCGACGTCGCCGGCAATGTCGGCGCAGTCTCCGCAGTGTTGCAGGTCGGTGTCACCGCGCCGGCCCCGGTTCCGCCGTCAGCACCCAGGATCGCATCCTTCTCGAATGACACCGGCAAGGTGGGTGACGGCATTACCAGCGACAATACCTTACATCTGGACGGCACCGCGGCTGGCAATAGCAAGGTTACGATCTATGACGGTATGCAGAAACTCGGTACGGCCATGTCCGATGACAACGGTGCGTGGAGCTTTACGACCGCGGCTCTCAATGACGGGTCGCACAATCTGACGGCAAAGGTGACCGACGGCACGGGGCAGACCGGTGCGGCATCGTCGGTGACCAAGGTCACGATCGATACTCATGCGCCGAATGCGCCGACGCTGGGCATCTTTTCGCCGGACGGCAAAGCTCTCAACGGCCCGACGACGGTGGATGACGTCGTGCTGAAGGGCACGGCCGAAGCCAACAGCGTCGTTAAACTCTACGATGCAGGCAAGTTGATCGGTTCGTCGACGGCCAAGAGCGACGGGACCTGGAGTTTCGACACCGGTCATCTGTCGGACGGCGGTCATAAGTTCGCGGCGACCGCTTCGGATCTTGCCGGCAATGCCGGTGTCGCGTCGGCAACGAAGGCGATCTCGGTGATTGATGCTCCCGTATCCTCGGCAGGGATCGACCTGACGAGCGTGTATCAAGGTGCGCACAACGCGGTTACCCTCCAGGGGACAGCCGACGCCTATAGCCAGATCAGGATCTTTGACGGCTCCAAGGCGGTCGGAACGGTCAAGGCGAATGCCGATGGCGACTGGTCTTACTCCGCCTGGGGAGTCTCGTCCAACTCCGTGCACACCTTCTCAGCCAAGGAACTCGATAAGGCCGGTCAGGTCGTGTCCAGCTCGGGAAACGCAATCCTGGGGATCTGTAGCGCTAATACGCTCAAAGGAACATCGGCGGACGATACCTTCATCGGCAACGGACATCCCGATACGTTCGTATTCGCACCTAATTTCGGGAACGATACGATCAAGGATTTCCGCGCCGGCGGTCCGTCGCACGATGTCGTGCAATTCAGCAAGAGCATGTTCGACAATTTTGCGGACGTCCTGTCGCATGCCACGCAAAGCGGCCAGGATGTCGTGATCGCGTCGGGCCACGATACGCTCACGTTGAAGGACACGAAGATCGGCGCATTGGACAAGTCGGACTTCCACTTCGCTTGATGACCTTGGGGCGCGCATCGCGCGCGATGGACTAATGGACTAGCTGGCGCATCGATCCAAAGGGCTCCGGATCGATGCGTCTGAGGGGATCACGATGATCAACTTTGGAAGGCGGGAGGCATCTCTCCCGCCGGAGAAGGGACGATTGAGCAAAGGCCCGCGCTTTGCGAACGTCTCCCGTCTTTTCGGTACAGGCAAGACGGTGGAAGCCGGGCCGAGCGCCAAGCCGAACAAGACGTCGAACAAGACGATGTTCTCGGATGAAGCCGTTCTGAAGCCGCTTCTGAATGCCAAATCGCTCTCCACGCCGAGGGCAGTCCGCCATTTCCTGGAAATGGCTCGGCGGACGGTATTCTCGGGCAAGCCCTTGCCGGCCGATGATTATGCGTTGCCGCGGTCGGAGCTCGCGGGCTTTCTCGGTTCCTGCCGCCAGATATTCTGGGCCATGGCGATCTTCAGCGGCGTCAGCAACGTCCTGATGCTGACAGGCTCGTTCTTCATGCTGCAGGTTTATGATCGCGTGCTGCCGAGCCGCAGCGTGCCGACGCTGATCGCGTTGCTGGCGCTTGCGATCATTCTCTACCTGTTCCAGAGCGGACTCGATCTCATTCGCGCCCGCATCAGCGCACGCATGGGGCGGCACCTCGACGAGACACTGGGAAGCCGCGTGTTCGACGCCGTCATTCGCCTGCCGCTCAAGACGCGCGGTGATGGCGACGGATTGCAACCCGTTCGCGATCTGGATCAGGTGCGGAGCTTCCTGGCGAGCGGTGGTCCGTCGGCATTGTTCGACATGCCATGGATGCCGGTTTATCTCGGCATCTGCTTCTTGTTCCATTTCTGGATCGGCGTGACCGCATCGGTCGGTGCGCTGGTGCTGGTCGCGATCACGATGCTGACCGAAATTCGCTCCCGGGGGCCGGCCAAGGCGTCCGCGCGTTTCGCGGTCATGCGCAATGCGCTGGCAAGCGAAGGAAGGCGCAATGCCGAGGCGCTGCACGCCATGGGCATGCGCCGGCTGGCCGCGGCGCGCTGGTACGAGGCCAACCAGAAATATCTCGCCGCCAATGAGGCCGCGAGCGACGTGGCCAGCGGTCTGGGCGGTGCATCCAAAGCGTTCCGAGCGATTCTGCAATCCGTGGTCCTTGCGGTAGGTGCATATCTCGTCATCAATCAGGAATCGACGGCAGGCATCATCATTGCCGGATCGATCCTGACCTCGCGTGCGCTGGCGCCCGTCGAACTCGCGATCGCCAATTGGAAAGGGTTTGTGAGCGCACGACAGTCGGGACGGCGGCTCGAACAGCTTCTGACGCTGCTGCCGAAGGAGAAGGAGCCGTTGGCACTGCCGGCTCCTGTCGAGGCGATTGCCATGGAGCATGTCTATGTCAATGCCCCGGCGTCAGATCGAACCGTTCTCCATGACGTCTCGTTCACTCTTAGAAAAGGTGAGGGTCTCGGCATCATCGGGCCGAGCGGGTCAGGCAAGTCGTCGCTGGTACGCGCACTCGTCGGCGTCTGGCCGCAGATGCGCGGAAAGATCACCCTCGACAACGCGTCCCTCGGGCAGTGGTCTTCGGAGGCGTTGGGCAAGCATGTCGGCTATCTGCCGCAAGACGTCGAACTGTTCGACGGCAGCATCGCCGTGAACATTGCGCGCTTCGATCCCGATGCCAATCCGACGGCGGTTCTGGCGGCGGCGCGTGCGGCAGGTGCCCATGACCTGATCCTGTCGTTCCCGGACGGCTACGGTACCAGGATCGGCGAAGGCGGCATGGCGCTCTCCGTCGGCCAGCGCCAGCGTATCGGGCTTGCGCGCGCGTTCTACGGCGATCCGTTCCTGGTGGTTCTGGATGAGCCGACATCGAATCTGGATGCGGACGGTGAGGCGGCGCTGACCGAGGCCATCCTGAATGTGCGCCGTCGCAACGGCATTGTCGTCGTGATCGCGCATCGACCGAAGGCGCTGGATGGTGTCGACCACGTATTGGTGATTGCCGAGGGCAAAGTGCAATCCTTCGGCCGGAAGGAAGACGTGCTGGCCAAGGTGCTGCGGACGGCACCTCCATTGAAGGTGGTCGGAGATCGCGGATGAGCACTGCAGGACATTCGGCGCTGCATTCGATACAGCGCTACATCATCATCGGCGGGATTCTGGTGGGGCTGGTCACTTTCGGCATCGGGGGGTGGGCCTCCACCACTGAACTATCGGGAGCGGTTGTCGCGCAAGGGACGATTGTCGTCGATTCCAGCGTGAAGAAAGTGCAGCATCCGACCGGCGGCGTCGTCAGCGAATTGCGCGTGAAGGAAGGCGACCAGGTCAAGGCCGGTGACGTCCTGGTGCGTCTTGACGAGACGCAGACCCTTGCCAATGCGACCATCATCATCAAGAGTTTCGATGAATTGCAGGCGCGGCAGGCCCGCCTTGAGGCCGAGCGCGACGGTGCGGATCAGGTCGCTTTTCCGAGCGTGCTTGTCGAGCGCGCAAGGGATACGACCTCTGAAGCAGCCCGCGCGATCGCTGCGGAGCGCAGCCTGTTCGATCTGAGGCGGACGGCGCGCAGCGGGCAGAAGGCGCAGCTCAAGGAACGCAGCTCACAGCTCCAGAACGAAATTTCCGGTTATTCCGGCCAGCTCGATGCCAAGCAGAAGGAGGTCAATTTCGTTTATCAGGAATTGGAGGGCGTTCGCGCGCTGTGGCAGAAGAATCTCGTGCCGATCACACGCTTGACCGCGCTGGAGCGAGACACCGCGCGCATCGAAGGCGAGCGCAGTCAGTTATCGGGCATGATCGCTCAGGCCAAGGGCAAGATCTCGGAGATCGCGCTGCAGACGATCCAGATCGACCAGGATCTGCGCACGGAGGTCGGCAAGGATCTGATCGAGACACGTTCCAAGATTTCCGAACTGTCCGAGCGCAGAACGGCGGCGGCCGATCAACTCAACCGCATCGATATTCGTGCGCCGCAAAACGGGCGCGTCCATCAGCTGACAGTTCATACGGTTGGTGGTGTCATTGCTCCCGGCGAGCAGATCATGCTGATCGTGCCCGATAACGATACGCTCGCTGTCGAGGTGAAGATTACGCCTCGCGATATCGACCAGCTCTATATCGGGCAGTCGGCGTTCATGCGTTTTGCCGCCCTCAACCAGAGAACGACACCGGAGATCGAAGGCGATGTTATCCTGGTGTCGGCGGACCTGACGCAGGATCAACGTACTGGAACGAGTTATTATACAGCACGGGTTTCACTCAAGCCTGACCAGGTGGCGCGGCTTGGAGAAGCCAAGCTGGTGCCTGGCATGCCGGTGGACGTGTTCATCCGGACGCCCGGCCGCACGGCGCTTGCTTATCTCATCAAACCGCTCAAAGAGCAGGCCGAGCGCGCACTTAAGGAGCGATGATTCGAGAGGCTGTCTTGCGCCGGAACGGACGCGTCGCTTCCGGATACGATGGGTCTGGGCGCTGGGCGCTTTGCGGTACGTACAGGCCGCGATTTTGCCGGAGCAGCGCATCGAGGCCGCCGTCGCGTTTCGTCTGCACGCTTTCGGTTCGGGTGTCGCCGTCCGCAGCCCAGTCACGAATGTCGAGCAGCGGCACGATATCAGATCCCTCGATGGCGACGCAGCTCAGGCGCCCGGTGGCGAAGGCCCCGGTGTCGATGCTCACCCGGTTGAAGCGAACCTCCGGGGCATTGACCGGCGTGTGTCCATGCACGACGAATTTCTCGAACGGCGAGCCGTAGTGCAGGAAGTCGTCGCGTATCCAGAGCAGGTCATCCTCGGTTTGGCGGTCGAGCGCAATGCCCGGCCGCACGCCCGCATGAACGAAAAAGAAGTCGCCGCAGATGAAGGAGGATGGCAGCGAATCCAGAAACGCGAGATGCTGCGCCGGCATTGCAACGCGCAATTCCTCGGCCAATCGTTCATGCTCGCCGTCATTGAGCCCGAGCGACGGCTTCAACCCGTATGACGCCAGCGTTTCGAACCCGCCCATAAGTCGCCAGTCGTTCAGCGATAAAGACGCATCAAGGAAACGACGGACGAAGGTTTCGTGATTTCCTTTCAGGCACACGACCTCCCGCATCCGCGTGGAGGCGATCAGCAGTTCAATGGTGCCGCGAGAGTCCGGCCCGCGGTCGATGTAGTCGCCCAGGAAGACGACGATGGAGCGTATGCAGGGATAACGCACTTCATCGGCATCGATTTGTGCCATCTGGCGATTAAGGAGATCCGTACGTCCGTGAACGTCGCCGACCGCATAGACCCGAATGCCATAAGGCAGGCGGGCTTCGGTCGGTGATCCTGCGTTCCGTGACGGTTTCCACACGGTCGGTTGCTGCCTGTAAGGGAGTTCTGCTTTAATAATTCTAATATTTAAATATATAATATTAATTCTGTCCAGATGTGGTTTTTTGTTTTATTAAAAGTGCCGCTTGTGGCGTCATTTGCCCGGTCGGATACGCTTGTGACGATCCGCGCATCGTTAGCCGGTGTCGAGATGTCGCCGGGTCGCCAACGAGACGAAGACCGGAGAAAAGATCGGGCGGGAGAAGGGCTATGTCAGGCTGGAGAGTTCCGCTGCGGCCGGGAGCCGTCCAGGGCGCGCGGTCGTCTTCGTGCAGCCTGGAAGGTCGGTTGAATCTCAGCGTAACCGAGGTTGCGGTGATGTGGATATTGCATCAAGGGACGTTATTGCCGATGTCGGAGCGATCTCTGGCGCGTACGATCGTTGAATTCTATCCGGTGGCGCTGAGTGCGATGTCGCGAACGGAGAGTCTGCGCGGTGCACGGACGTCCGACTTGCGCCTCATTTATTTCAAAGGTCTGATTGTGGCGCAGACTCATTCAAGGCAACAGATGGTCGATGCGATCAGGCGAGCTGATTGTGAGCTGGATGGCGCGAGCACGATGAATGAGACGCTCAATGCCGCGGCGCAGTCTCATATTCCTAAGCTGCTTTCGGCGGATATTGATATGTTGGCACATATTGCCGATGCATTGGGGCGTTCTTCCGGATATTCGCATTAGCCGGCAATGAGGCTGTTTGCACGTGATACGGCAGGAGCCATGGTGACAGCTATCGATGGATGGCCGGATGAAGTGATCCGCCCGCGATGAATGTCGATATCGTCTGAGTTCGCAGAGTGCTGTTGGCACGCGTCAATTCAGTACTCTCGTAGGCGGGTTTTGTCCGGCAGATGCGAAGGAACCATGTGGATGGCGAACCTCGTTACAAGTGAACCCGAATTGAAAGACGTGAGAGAGGCCGACGAGTGGCTGATGCGCGTGCGTCGATATCTGCGCGTGTTGACGCTTCGAAAGCAGCAACAGTTCAATCGTCGGGTTTCGATTGGAGATCTCTTGAGCGAACGTGCGGATAATGCTGCGGCCTATGGCTTCGGCGAGGGCACCACGATGTACGATAACGTGCTCGTTCTCGGGGACGTGCGAGTCGGTCGCCATACCTGGATCGGACCGGGGTGCATATTGGACGGCTCGGGTGGAGGGCTTCGCATCGGAGACCACTGCTCCATATCGGCGGGTGTCCAGATCTACACGCATCACACTGTCAGGCGATCGGTGTCGATGGGGTTGGAGCCTATCGATTACGCACCGACATGCATCGGAGACGGTGTTTATCTTGGGCCGAATGTCGTTGTTCAGATGGGAGTCGCCATCGGCGACCGCGTGGTTGTCGGAGCAAACTCATTCGTCAATCGGGATGTCGCCGCCGGATTGAAAGTTTCCGGCACGCCAGCCCGCGTTCCCGGATAACCTCATCTATCCGACGCATTTCGTTCATTGATCGGACCGTGCTTTTGCTGCGTTTGAGCGGTACGACTATTAACGGCCGCTCATTTCGACCATCAGATTTTTCCGCGCCCCACGCTCTCATACGTGAACCCGGCCTTTTCCATGTCCTCCGGCCGATACACGTTGCGCAGATCGACCAGTACCGGCTGTTTCATCTTTGCCTTGAGCTGCGCCAGGTCGAGCGCACGGAACTGCTCCCATTCGGTGACGATCACCAGCGCATCGGCGCCGGCGGCGCAGGCATAGGCGTCGGCGCAATAGGTGATGGCGGGGAGTTCGCCTTTCGCCTGTTCCATGCCGACGGGATCGTAAGCCTGCACGGTGGCTCCGAGATCCTGCAAGGCAGTGATGAGCGGGATCGATGGCGCCTCGCGCATGTCGTCGGTGTTCGGCTTGAAGGTGAGGCCGAGGACACCGACCGTCTTGCCACGCAGGTTGCCGCCGAGGGCGTGCTGGACCTTGCGCGCCATCGCGCGTTTGCGGTTGTCGTTGACGGTGAGCACGGCTTCGACGATGCGCAGCGGCGCCTCGTAATCCTGGCCTGTCTTCACCAGCGCACGGGTGTCCTTGGGGAAGCAGGAGCCGCCGAAGCCGGGGCCGGCATGCAGGAACTTGGCTCCGATGCGGTTGTCGAGGCCGATGCCGCGCGCGACGTCCTGCACGTCGGCGCCGGTGCGTTCGGCGAGATCGGCGATCTCGTTGATGAAGGTGATCTTGGTCGCGAGAAACGCGTTGGCGGCGTATTTGATCAGCTCGGCGGTGCGGCGTCCCGTATACATGATCGGTGCCTGGTTCAGGTAGAGCGGCCGGTAGATCTCGGCGATGACCTTTCGCGCACGCTCATCCTCGGTGCCGACCACGATGCGGTCGGGATGCTTGAAGTCGCGGATCGCGGCGCCTTCACGCAGGAATTCGGGATTCGACGCGACCGCCACGTCGGCATCGGGATTGGCTTCCCTGACGATGCGCTCGACCTCGTCGCCGGTGCCGACCGGGACGGTGGATTTGGTGATGACGACCGTGAAGCCGCTCACATTGGCTGCGATCTCCCGCGCCGCCGCATGGACATAGCTGAGATCGGCATGGCCGTCGCCGCGCCGGGAGGGGGTGCCGACGGCGATGAACACCGCGTCGGCCTTGGCGACGGGGTCGGCAAGGTCGGTGGCGAAGGCGAGCCGCCCGGCCTTCACATTGGCGGCGACGAGGGCGTCGAGGCCGGGCTCGTAGATCGGGATGTTGCCGCGCTCGAGGGCTTCGATCTTGCTGACATCCTTGTCCACGCAAATCACGTGATGGCCGAAATCGGCGAAACAGGCCCCCGAAACGAGGCCAACATAACCGGTGCCGATCATCGCAATGCGCATGGGAAGACCTTGTTCTGCAGGCGGAAATACCTGCGCGCTCTTAGCAAGCCTGCGCGACTTTGGCACGACGGGCGCGCGGAAACGTAAGGGATATCATCGTTGGGCAGGACGTGATAGGAAGTTGGCAGAAAATGTATCTGCCCACTCAAAAGCCGCCGGCTTGTCCATGAAGAACGACCAGATCCTCGCGATTATCTCGGATTTCTGCCGCCAAGCGGGCATGGCGGAGTCCACCTTCGGGCGTCGGGCGGTGAATGACGGTAAGCTGGTGGCGCGCCTGCGCGAGGGCAAACGCATCACCATCGATACGCTGGAGCGCATCCAGGCCTTCATCGCCCAGTCGATGCCGGAGGGCGTGCCGCCGCCGCCGGGGCTTGAGGCGCCGATCGAGCGGCGCGATCCGCGCAGCAATTTCCGCTTCTTCGAGAATCGGCAGAAATACCTGCTGTTCGTCCACACCTGCTCGGAAAAGCGGGTGATCGCCGACCGTGTGGCACTGGAACTGGCCAATATCCATCCGCGCCCGCCGGCGCTGCGGGTGTTCGACGCCGGCGTCGGCGACGGAACAGTGCTGTCGCGGGTCATGCGATCGATGCATGGCCGTTTCCCGCATATGCCGTTCTATATCGCGGGCAAGGAGCTCAGCCTGGAAGATGCGCGGCTGACCCTCGACAAGATCCCCGACCGGCTGTTCGAGCACCCGGCAACGGTTTTCGTGCTGACCAACATGCATTATGCCGAGGCGCCGAATCTGACCCCGGCATCGCCGGCCGCCGCCGCTGCCATGATCTGGCACGAGGTGCCGCTGCGCGGGGCGTCGTCGGGGGAATTCGCCGACCAGATCGCAAATCTCGGTGCTTTTCTTGAGGATAACTGGCGCGCCAGCATCAATCCGCGCTCGGGCATGCCGACCTATGAACGGCCTGTCGCATTGGTGGTCTATCGGGAGGACCATCGGTTCCTGCTCGACTCCATCATCCCGCGGGCAGGGCGGACCGAGGCCAATTTCGACCTGATTATCGCCTCCCAGCCGTATCGGGCGAAGAGTTCCGTGCAGTTCCGGGCCCGCCGGATCATCGCGCCGCTGGCCCGTGCCTTGCGGGCCGGCGGGAGGCTGATCGGCATTCATTCGCATGGGCAGGACCCCGGCATGGAGATCGTCCAAGCCGTCTGGCCCAAAGAAAATCCTTTCGCCGTGAGCCGTCATGAGTTATTGCGGGCCGTGAAGTACGAGCTGGGCTCCGCCGGCCGCGATCTGAACTTCAATGCCTATTCCGACCAGCGGTCGATCTTTCGCTACGCCATGGAGGCGCTGCCGAACGAGGTCACCGGTTCGATCGGAACCTCGACGGCATTCGCAGCCTGGAACGCGGCGGTCTATGTTGCTCAAATCGAGGATGACCGTTTGACGGAAGTGACGCAAAGCGGCCGTTATCTGGATGCGACCCGGGAGGTTCTGCGCAAGCACAACGGTCTCTGGTTCTACGACGAATCCTACGTCATTTCGCGGCGTCGCGACTGACATATCGAATCATCATCTCAGAACATTCCACGAAGACATCTCACGAAGCCGGCCGCCCCGGCGTAAACACGCAACCGCAAAGGATCAATTGATGCGCGCGTCTTATCTGTTCACCAGCGAATCGGTTTCCGAAGGCCATCCCGACAAGGTGTGCGATCGCATCTCGGACGAGATCGTCGATCTGTTCTTCCGCGAAGGCCCGAAGGCGGGCATCGATCCCTGGGACATCCGCGCCGCCTGCGAAACCCTTGCCACCACCAACAAGGTCGTGATCGCCGGCGAGACCCGCGGTCCGTCGACCGTGACCAACGACCACATCGAGGCTGTTGTCCGCGCCGCCATCAAGGACATCGGCTACGAGCAGGACGGCTTCCACTGGAAGAATGCCGATGTGGAGATCCTGCTGCATCCGCAGTCGGCCGACATCGCGCAGGGCGTCGATGCCAAGCAGCCGACCAATGCCGAGGAAGGCGCGGGCGACCAGGGCATCATGTTCGGTTACGCCACCAACGAGACGCCCGAGCTGATGCCGGCGCCGATTTTCTACGCGCACAAGATCCTGCGCCTGATCTCGGAAGCCCGCCACAACGGCACCGAGAAGGTGCTCGGCCCGGATTCCAAGAGCCAGGTCACCGTGCAGTATGAGAACGGCAAGCCGGTCGGCGTGCGCGAGATCGTCGTTTCGCATCAGCATCTCGTCGAGGACATGACCTCGAACCAGGTGCGCGAGCGCGTCGAGCCCTATGTGCGCAAGGCGCTGCCGGAAGGCTGGATCACCGACAAGACGATCTGGCACATCAATCCGACCGGCAAGTTCTTCATCGGTGGCCCGGACGGCGACGCCGGCCTGACCGGCCGCAAGATCATCGTCGACACCTATGGCGGCGCGGCGCCGCATGGCGGCGGCGCGTTCTCGGGCAAGGATTCGACGAAGGTGGACCGCTCGGCGGCTTACGCGGCGCGCTATGTGGCGAAGAACATCGTCGCCGCCGGCCTCGCCGACAAGGCGACGCTGCAGCTCGCTTACGCCATCGGCGTGGCGCGTCCGCTGTCGATCTATGTGGACACCCACGGTACCGGCAAGGTGTCGGACGACAAGATCGAGCAGGCCGTTGCCGCCTCGATGGATCTTACCCCGCGCGGCATCCGCAAGCACCTCGATCTGAACAAGCCGATCTACGCCCGCACCTCGGCCTATGGCCACTTCGGCCGCACGCCCGACGCGGATGGCGGCTTCTCCTGGGAGAAGACCGACCTCGCCGAAGCGCTGAAGCGCAACGTCTGATCCTCGTTTCCCCTCTCCCCCAGCAAAGCGCAGCTTTGCGCAGCGGGAGAGGGTGCCTTCGCGAGGCGAAGGCGGGAGAGGGCCTGCAACCGCCCCCTCTCCGAACCGAGTTTGTCACAACTGACTGTGCAGCCCTCTCCCGCGAGGGGAGAGGGCACAACCATGAGCGTCCGTGAGGATCTCCCGGACTTTTGAAGGACACCCCCATGACCAAAGCTCCCGCCGGCTTCACCGATTACATCGTCAAGGACATCGCGCTCGCCGATTTCGGCCGCAAGGAACTGTCGCTCGCCGAGACCGAAATGCCGGGCCTGATGGCCACGCGCGAGGAATACGGGCCGAAGCAGCCCTTGAAGGGCGCGCGCATCGCCGGTTCGCTGCACATGACCATTCAGACCGGCGTGCTGATCGAGACGCTGAAGGCGCTCGGCGCCGATATCCGCTGGGTCTCGTGCAACATCTATTCGACCCAGGATCACGCCGCCGCCGCGATCGCCGCCGCCGGCATTCCGGTGTTCGCCGTGAAGGGCGAAACCCTCGCTGACTACTGGGACTACACCGCAAAGCTGTTCGACTGGCACGGTGGCGGTCATCCGAACATGATCCTCGACGACGGCGGCGATGCCACCATGTACGTTCATCTCGGCCTGCGCGCCGAGAACGGCGACGCGGCGTTCCTCGACAAGCCGGGTTCGGAAGAAGAGGAAGTGTTCTTCGCGCTGCTCAAGAAGCAGCTCAAGGAAAAGCCGAAGGGCTACTTCAAGGCGATCGCCGAGAGCATCAAGGGCGTGTCGGAAGAAACCACCACGGGCGTGCATCGTCTGTACGACATGCAGAAGGCCGGCACGCTGCTGTGGCCGGCGATCAACGTCAATGACTCGGTCACCAAGTCGAAGTTCGACAACCTCTACGGCTGCCGCGAGTCGCTGGTGGACGGCATCCGCCGCGGCACCGACGTCATGATGTCGGGCAAGATCGCGATGGTCGCCGGCTTCGGCGACGTCGGCAAGGGCTCGGCGGCGTCGCTGCGCCAGGCCGGCTGCCGCGTCATGGTGTCGGAAATCGATCCGATCTGCGCGCTGCAGGCGGCGATGGAAGGCTATGAAGTGGTGACCATGGAAGACGCCGCGCCGCGCGCCGACATCTTCGTCACCGCCACCGGCAACAAGGACATCATCACCATCGATCACATGCGCGCGATGAAGGATCGCGCCATCGTCTGCAACATCGGCCACTTCGACAACGAAATTCAGGTCGCGACGCTGAAGAACCTGAAGTGGGACAACATCAAGCCGCAGGTGGACGAAATCACCTTCCCGGACAACCACCGCATCATCCTGCTGTCGGAAGGCCGCCTGGTGAATCTCGGCAATGCGATGGGGCACCCGTCCTTCGTGATGTCGGCGTCCTTCACCAACCAGACGCTGGCGCAGATCGAACTCTACGCCAACAACAAGGACGGCAAGTACAAGAAGGAAGTCTATGTGCTGCCGAAGGCGCTCGACGAGAAGGTCGCCATGCTGCATCTCTCGAAGATCGGCGTGAACCTGACCAAGCTGCGCAAGGACCAGGCCGATTATATCGGCGTGAAGCAGGAAGGCCCGTTCAAGGCCGAGCACTATCGCTACTGAGTTCGGTTGCAGAATTGAACGAGAAAAGCCCCGGAGCGATCCGGGGCTTTTTTAACTCAACCCTCATCCTGAGGAGCGGCCACTTGGCCGCGTCTCGGAGGATGGCTGCAAGCTCCGAGCTTCCCATCTCATGGTTCGAGACGGCGCTCCGCGCCTCCTCACCATGAGGGAGGAGCGAGGTGAGCTATGTCTCTAATATCTCCCGCACCATCGGAATGACCTCGCGCCCATACAGCTCGATGCATGTCATCAGCTTCTCATGCGGAAGCGGGCCGGCGCTGTATTTCAGATCGAAGCGTGCGATGCCGAGCGCCTTTACCGTCCTGGCGATTTTCTTCGCCACGGTTTCCGGTGACCCCACATAGAGCGAGCCGTGATCGGCTTCCTGGTCGAATTCGCGTCGCTGCATCGGCGGCCAGCCGCGCTCCTTGCCGATGCGGTCGCGCATTTCCTTGTAGTCGCTCCATAGCTCCTCGCGCGCCTGTTCGTCGGTCGCGGCGACATAACCGGGGGAGTGCACACCGATGGGCTTCACCGGCCGCTTAATCTCCGCATAGGCACGGTGATAGAGATCGACATAAGGCTTGAAGCGTTCGGGATCGCCGCCGATGATGGCGAGCATCAACGGCATGTCGTAGCGCACCGCGCGTACAACCGATTCCGGGCTGCCGCCGACACCGATCCAGGTTGTGAGGTTGCCGGTCTCGATCGGCGGATAGATGCGTTGATCGGTGAGGGGCGGACGCGTGGTGCCGCTCCAGGTGATTTCATCGTTGGCCACGAGGGCGGCGAACAGATCGAGCTTGTCCTCGAACAGCGTCTCATACTGATCGAGCTTGAAGCCGAATAGCGGGAAGGATTCCGTAAACGAGCCGCGGCCGAGAATGACTTCGGCGCGACCGTTGGAGGCCGCGTCCACTGTTGCGAAACGCTGGAACACGCGGATCGGATCGTCCGAACTCAGCACCGTGACGGCCGATCCAAGCCGAATGCGCTTGGTCCGCGCGGCGATGGCCGCGAGCACCACTTCCGGTGCGGACACGGCAAAATCGGCGCGGTGATGTTCGCCGACGCCGAAGAAGTCGATGCCGATCTGATCGGCCAGCACGGCTTCGTCGATGACGTTGCGGATGACCTGTGCATGCGACAGCATCCGGCCGTCAGCGCCGCGCGTGACGTCGCCGAAAGTGTCGAGACCGAGTTCGATTATCATGTGATGTGTTCCGGGCTGAAAACGACAAAGGCCGCGCGGGTGCGCGGCCTTTTGGACGTCCAGCTTTGCTGGCGCTTACTTGGGTTCCCCGATCGCGAACTTCAAGGTGCCGATGCCGTCTACGCCGCATTCGATCTGGTCGCCGGGCTGCAGCGCGGCCACGCCGGCCGGGGTGCCGGTGAGGATGACGTCGCCGGCGCCGAGTTCGACCTGCAGCGACAGCTTCGAGATGATTTCGGCGATGTTCCAGATCATTTCCGAGAGGTCGCCCTTCTGGCGCTCCGTGCCGTTCACCGAAAGCCAGATCCTGCCTTTCGACGGGTGGCCGGATGTCGATGCCGGAACCAGTGCGCCCGACGGCGCCGACATGTCGAACGACTTGCCGATCTCCCAGGGCTGCTCCTTCTTGCGCGAAGCCGTCTGCAGATCGCGGCGGGTGAGGTCGACGCTGACGCCGTAACCCCAGACGTGATCGAGTGCCTTCTCCGGCGGGATGTTGAGCCCGCCGCTCTTGAGGGCGACGAGCAACTCGACTTCGTGCTGCATGTCCTTGGTCAGGGTCGGATAGGGCACCACGCTGCCGTCCGGCACGATCATGTCGGCGTGCTTGGCAAAGAAGAAGGGCGGGTTGCGCTCGTCGTTGCCGAGTTCGCGGATGTGTTCGAGATAGTTGCGGCCGACGCACCAGACGCGGCGGACCGGAAATGCGGAGCTTTCGCCCTGAACGGCGATGGCGGCCTGCGGAGGTGGAGTGATGACGTAGGAAGCGGTCATGGAAAAACCCGGTTGAAACTCCCCGTCATTGCGGGGAGCAGCGCGACGAAGCAATCCAGTTCTTTGTTGCAAGCAAGCTGGATTGCTTCGCTTCGCTCGCAATGACGGTTAAACCCTACGCCGATGCGTCGAGCGGCGCCAGCGGGGAGGCGTCACGATGCTGCAGGCGGAAGAACGACGCATAGCGGCCGTCCCGGCGCAGCAGTTCGTCGTGGCGGCCGCGCTCGACGATTTCGCCGCCTTCGACCACCAGGATGGCATCGGCATGCATGATGGTGTGCAGGCGATGCGCGATGACGATGGTGGTGCGGTTCTGGCACAGATGCTCGATGGCTTCCTGCACCGCTTTTTCGGATTCGGAATCGAGCGCGGCGGTGGCTTCGTCGAGTAGGATCAGCGGGGCGTTCTTCACCAGCGCGCGGGCGATGGCGATGCGCTGGCGCTGGCCGCCGGACAGCTGGGCGCCGTGTTCGCCGACCGGCGTGTCGTAGCCGCGCGGGAAGCTCAGGATGAAATCGTGCGCGCAGGCGGCTTTGGCCGCGGCGACGATGTCGTCTTCCGGAGCGCCGGGCTTGCCGAAGGCGATGTTGTCGCGAATGGTGCCGCGGAACATGTAAACGTCCTGGCCGACATAGGCGGTCTGGCCGCGCAGCGAGCGGCGCGAGATGTCGCCGATGTTCTGTCCGTCGATGACGATCTCGCCCTCGGAAATCTCGTACATGCGCAACAGCAGCGCCAGGATCGTGGACTTGCCGCCGCCGGAGGGGCCGACCAGTGCCGTCATCCGGCCAGGTTCGGCGACGAAGCTCATGCGGTTGAGCACGGTCTCGCCGGGACGATAGCGGAAGGTGACGTCGCGCAGCTCGACGCGGGCGTCGCTGAGTTTCAGCGCCGGCTTGTGGTCGTCATTCGGCTCGGTGGCCGGGCTGTCGACGATTTCCAGCAGCGTATGCGCGCCGATCAACTGGCTGTTGAGGTCGATATTCAGGCGCGCGAGCCGCTTGGCCGGCTCGTAGGCCAGCAGGAAGGCGGTGATGAAGGAAAAGAACTGGCCCGGCGTCGCGCCCATCGCCACCACGCGGTAGCCGCCATACATCAGCGCGCCGGCAATGGCGAAGCCGCCGAGGCTTTCCATCAGCGGTGAAGAACGGCTGGAGACGCGCGCCATCTTGTTGGCGTTCTGCTCGACCGTGGCGATGCTGGCGTCCATGCGCGCCTGCATCGTCTGTTCGAGGGTGAAGGCTTTCACGGTGCGGATGCCCTGCAGGGATTCCTGCATCACTTCGAGAATGTCGGCCGTGCCGGTGAACTGGTTGCGGGCGAGGCCCTTGATGCGGCGGACCAGCTTGCGCAGCACCAGGATCGCCGGCGGCGCCACCAGGAAGCCGGTGATCGCCATATACGGATCCTGCATCACCATCACGGCGACGAGGCCGACCAGCGAGAGCAGGTCGCGGCCGATGGCGTTGATCAGCAGGCTCAGCACCTGCGTCACCGAATTGGCGCCGGCGGTGAGCCGCTGCAGGAATTCCGAGGAGTGGCGCTCGGAGAAGAAGCCGACGCTCTCGTTCATCAGCTTGGCGAACAATCGCCGCTGATTGTTGGCGACGATGGCGTTGGAGATCTTCGACAGGATCACCGTATGGCCGTAAGTCGAAGCGCCCTTGAGCAGGAAGATGAGGACCACGAAGCTTGAGTAGAGCGCGATGCGCTCGATGCTCTTGTCCACATAGGCCTGGTTGATGACCTCGCCGAGCATGTAGGCGGACGAGGCCGTGGTGGCGGCCGAGACGGCCATCAGCAGGAACGCGGCGAGGTAGCGTCGCCAATAGGTCTTCGCCTGCTCGGTGATCAGGCGGCGGATCAGCGTCCAGGCGCCGTAGGGATCGTCGGTAACTTTACGTGTGACTTTGGCCATCCGCGGTCCAGGAGGCGCGCGACGGGCGGCCTGCGGCGGACTGCCGGGCGCCCGGTCGGCGATGCGAAACAGCCGCCTGATTGCCTGTTAAAGCAAGGATTTTCAAGCGAAATTCGGGCTTGTCATGATTTTGTCAACCCGTGGCGGCGAGGTGAGTTCCGGCTCGGTCAGGCCGATTTCGCCATGAGGTCGATCCCGAAACGCTCGCGTGCGAGTTTCTCCTCCCAGGCGAGGGCGTGGCGGGCGATGGTTGCGAGGTCGTCGTATTGCGGAGTCCAGTCGAGGGTGGCGCGGATGCGGGTGGTGTCGGCGATCATGGTCATGATGTCGCCGTCCCGCCGCGGGGCGTACTGAACCGCGAAGCTGCGCCCGGAGGCGTTGCGGACGGCCTCGATGGTGTCCAGCACCGAATAGCCCCGGCCGTAGCCGCAATTCAGGGTCGTCGAGGTGCCGCCTGCGCGCAGGTAGGCGAGCGCGGCGCGATGCGCCTGCACGAGGTCGCTGACATGGATGAAATCGCGGATGCAGCTGCCGTCGGGCGTCGGATAGTCGGTGCCGTAGACGTCGATTTTGTTGCGCTGGCCGGTGGCTGCCTCGACGGCGATCTTGAGCAGATGCGTCGCGCCCATGGTGGCGAGGCCGGTGCGGCCCTGCGGATCGGCGCCGGCGACATTGAAGTAGCGCAGCACGACGAATTCCATGCCGTAGGCCGGCGCGATGTCGTGCAGCATGATCTCGGTCATCAGCTTCGACGCGCCGTAGGGCGACAGCGGCCGGGTCGGTGCATCTTCCGCAACCGGCGTTGCGTCCGGATTGCCGTAGACCGCGGCCGTGGACGAGAAGATGAAGCGCTTGATGCCGCATTTCACCGCCGCATCGAGCAGGTTGCGCGAGGCCATGGTGTTGTTGCGATAGTAGGCGAGCGGATCGCGCATCGATTCCGGCACCACCACCGAGCCCGCGAAATGAATGACGGCATCGACGCCGTGGGCCTGAATGACGCCCTCGATGAGGTTTTCGTCGGCGACATCGCCGATGAACAGGGGGACGCCTTCGGGAAGATAGGTGGAGAAGCCGGTCGACAGATTGTCGATGACGACGACGTTCTCGCCGGCCTCGACCAGCGCATGCACCATGTGGCTTCCGATATAGCCGGCGCCGCCGGTGACCAGAACCGTCATTGGATTGACCTGCCTTCCTATTCTCCGGGGACGTTAGACCGCCGGCGGTGAAAAGGAGGTTTCGCCGCCCGGTTACTGGCCTCTATGCTTAATGTTGCGTATAGGAACCGCGTTGAAACGGAGCGCCCTGTGCGGATTGCGGATAAAACGGCCGAAAAGCTGCAATTGATCGTCACCAATCTGCATTGGCGGTATTCCGGCGTCACCGCGACCAACCGCATGGTCGCACCGAGGCTGGCCGCGATGATCGACGCCGCATGGCTCGGGTCCGACAGGCCGCATGGCATCCGGCGCATGAGTGCGTGCGAACTGCTGAAATTATGGATGCGGCGCGTGCCGGTGATCTGGCACGCGCGGCGCAACAACGAGATGATCGTCGGCGTTGCGCTGCGCGCGCTCGGCTGGCCGCTGAAACTGATCTTCACCTCGGCGGCGCAGCGGCATCACAGCTGGATCACGCGCTGGCTGATCCGCCGCATGGATGCGATCATCGCCACCAGTGATGCGTCGGCCTCCTACCTCAAGCGCGCGGCGACGGTGGTGACGCATGGCGTCGATACGGACCGCTACGCGCCGCCTCTCGACCGCGCGGCCGCCTTCGCCGAGGCGAAGCTGCCGGGACGTTATGCGATCGGCTGTTTCGGCCGCGTCCGCGCGCAGAAGGGCACCGATCTGTTCGTCGATGCGATGTGCGCGCTGCTGCCGCGCTACCCGGATTTCACCGCGGCGATCGTCGGCGCGATCACGCCGGACCAGATCGGCTTCGCCGATGGACTGCGCGGGAAGATCGCCGCTGCGGGCCTGCAGGACCGGATCGTCATCACCGGCGAACTGCCGATCGCGGAGGTCGAGCGCTGGTATCGGCGGTTGACGATCTATGCCTTCACGTCGCGCAACGAAGGCTTCGGCCTGACATTGATCGAAGCCATGTCGGCCGGCGCGGCGCTCGTCGCCACCCGCGCCGGCGCCGCGGAGATCGCGGTGGACGACGGCGTGACGGGAACATTGGTGCCGACAGGCGACGCCCAGGCGCTTGCCGCGGCGCTCGAACCCTTGATGCGCGATCCCGCAGCGGCGGCGGCGATGGGCATGCGGGGACGGCAACGCGTACTTGATCGGTTCAGCCTGGATGCCGAAGCACGCGGTATTGCCGCAGTCTATCGCAGGATGCTCGATGCATCCGTCACGGATTAGAGAAAGCTTGATGTCAGCCCGTGTCCCGGACGCGATGCGGCATCCTTCATGCCGCTTCGCAGAGCCGGGACCGTACCACGCGCCGGTGCCCGGTACGGTCCCGGCTCTGCGGCGCAACGTTTCACGTTGCACCGCGTCCGGGACACGGCACCCTACAGGCTGATCTGACCCTTGAGGATGTCGGCCACGAAGGCGTCGAGGTCGCCGCCGGCGAACAGGAAGCCGGGGAGGTGGGCGGCCGTCGCGGCCGCGATGTCGCTGTCGCGGTCGCCGATGACGAAACTGCCTTTGGCGACCACCGGCCAGTGATGCATCAGGTCGAGGATCATGCCGGGCCGCGGCTTGCGCCACGGGTGATCTTCGAGGTAGCCGGTGACGCTGCCGGCGGGATGATGCGGGCAATAGCGCACGTCGTCGATCACGGCACCGTCCTTCGCAAGCTCGCTTCGCATCCAGTCGAGCAGCGCGGTGAGTTCGGCTTCGGTGAAATAGCCGCGGGCGACGCCGGATTGGTTGGTGAAGACGAAGACGTGGTAGCCGGCATCGTTGAGCCGCTTCACCGCCCTGGCTGCATTCGGCATCCAGCGGATTTGCTCGGGGTGGCCGACATAGTTGTCGTCGTAGTTCAGGACGCCGTCGCGATCGAGAAACGCGGCGGGCTTCGGCTGCCGGACGATGGTCATGCGGACACGCCTGCGGCTTCGGCACGCGCCATGACGCTTTGGATGATCTCCGCCACATCCGTCGCCGGGATATCGCGCATGCAGGCATGGTTGTTCATGGCGCAGACCGGCTTGTGGCAGGGCTGGCAGGGAACGGTCGTCCTGGTCTGCACCGTGGCCGCGAGCGGATTGAGCGGTCCCCACAGATGCGGGTTGGTCGGGCCGAAGATGCCGATGGTCGGCGTGCCGACCGCGGCGGCGATATGCATCAGGCCGGAATCGTTGGCGACGGCGACCTTGGCGGCGGCCATGCCGATCACGCCGTTCCGCAGGTCATTGGTGGTCAGGTCGCGTGCTTTCGGACCGGCCGCGGCGACGATTTCGCCGGCAAGTCCTTTCTCGCCGGGACCGCCGATCACCCAGACGTCGAAGCCGCGTTCCACCAGCAGCTTCGCCGCCTCGGGATAATAGGTCCAGCGCTTCGACGAGCCGACCGAGCCGGGGCCAAGCGCGACGGCGGGACCGGTGCCGAGGCCGTTGGCTTGACGCCAGCGGGCGATCTCGTCGGCGGTGACGCGAAAATCGGGAACCGGCCAATCGGCCGGCAGATCGGTGCCCGGCGGCAGCGCCAGCGCGCATTTGCGGTCGATCATGCGCGCAAGCTTCTTTTCGCCCCAGCGCCAGTCGTTGAGCAGACCGAAACGTCCTTCGCCGACGAAGCCGACCCGCTCGGGAATCCCGGCCAAAGCCGGCGCCAAGGCGGATTTCCAGGTCCGCGGCATGATCAGGGCGGTGCCGTATTGCCTTTCGCGCAGCATGGCGGCGAGTTCCCATTGCCGGGCCAACGCCAGGCGGCTGCGCGGCAGATCCCAAACGACCCCCGCGCGCGCACCCGGCATGTAATCGACCAGCGGCGCCACCAGTTTGGTCACCAGAAGGTCGATCGGCCGGTTCGGCCAGCGCTGTTTCAGCACCCGCACGACCGAATGGCCGCGAACGAAATCCCCGATCCACATATAGGGGATGATGAGGATCGGCCTTGTGTCCGCCGCATCCATCGTCACGCCCGGATATGGGGTATTTTGGGTCATTGTTTCAAAGGCTTCGCGCATGGCTCCGGGCAGTCGGTAGCCGGTCTGCTCCGGCGGGACAAGCGGTTTGGAATCGGGGACGGCGATGTCCCCAACGGCGGGCGGTGCGGGTTATGACATCCTGTGGCCCAAGTTGCCTGTCGGGAAGGACTGAGGCAAAGGTGGCAGGCAATTCGCGAATGGGGAACTCATGCTGCTGGTGACCGGAGGAGCCGGTTTTATCGGATCGAATGTGGTGGCCGCGCTGAACGATGCCGGCCGCGCCGATGTCGTCGTGTCCGATTTTCTCGGCCATGACGGCAAATGGCGGAACCTGGCCAAGCGGCAACTGGCCGATGTGGTGCCGCCCGGCGAATTGATGGAATGGCTCAAGGGCCGTCGGCTGGATGCCGTCATCCATATGGGGGCGATTTCCGAGACGACCGCGACCGATGGCGATCTCGTGATCGAGACCAATTTCCGCCTGTCCATGCGGCTGCTCGACTGGTGTACGGCGAACGGCGTGCCGCTGATCTACGCATCCTCGGCGGCGACCTATGGCGACGGCACGCAGGGATTTCTGGATGCCGATACGGTGCCGGAACTGAAGACGCTGCGGCCGATGAACCTGTACGGCTGGAGCAAGCATCTGTTCGATCTTGCGGTCGCCGAACGCGTGGCGAGGGACGAACGGATGCCGCCGCAATGGGCCGGGTTGAAGTTCTTCAACGTGTTCGGCCCCAACGAATACCACAAGGGCGGCATGATGAGCGTGCTGACCCGGCGCTTCGACGACATCAAGGCGGGTCGCGGGATCGAACTGTTCAAGTCGCATCGTGAGGGGATCGCGGACGGCGACCAGCGCCGCGACTTCATTTATGTCGAGGATGTCGTCCGGGTCATCCTGTGGCTGCTGGCGACACCCCGCGTCAGCGGTATCTACAATGTCGGCACCGGCACGGCACGCAGCTTCAAGGATCTGATGCTGGCGGCCTATCATGCGCTCGGCACCGCGCCGAACATCGCTTATATCGATATGCCCGAGCAGATTCGCGGCAGCTATCAGTATTTCACGCAAAGCGAAGGCGATCGGCTGCGCGGCGCCGGTTACAATGGGGGATTCACCCGTTTGGAGGATGCGGTGCTGCATTATGTCACGCAGTATCTCGATCGGCCTGACCGCTTCCGCTGAGGCAAGGTTCTTCGATGTTCGATTTTGATGCCTTGTCGCAAGCGATGCCGAAGCAGACGGTGCTCTGTGTCGGCGATCTCATGCTCGACGAGTTCGTCTACGGCGAGGTGTCGCGCATTTCGCCGGAAGCGCCGGCGCCGGTGATCGCCGCGCAGCGCAGCGAGATCATGGTCGGCGGTGCGGGCAATGTCGCGCGCAATATCGCGGCGCTCGGTGCGACCTGCATTTTCGTCGGGTTGATCGGCGCGGATGATGCGGCGATAACGCTCACGCAGGCGCTCGGGCGGGAGAAGGGCATCGAGGCACTGCTGGTCACCGATCCGTCGCGGCCGACCACGCGAAAAGTGCGCTTCGTGTCCGAGCATTTTTCGACGCATATGCTGCGTGCGGACTGGGAATTGGCGGCGCCGGCCTCCGTCGAAACAGAGAAGCAATTGCTCGCTGCGATTTTGCCGCAGATCGCGCGCGCGGATATCGTGCTGCTGTCTGACTATGCCAAGGGTGTGCTGACGGCGCGGGTGATCCGCGAGGTCATCGATGCTGCCGGGAAGCTCGGCAAGCGGGTGATCGTCGATCCCAAGAGCGCGAATTTCGCCATCTATCGCGGTGCGACGCTGCTGACACCGAACCGCAAGGAATTCGCCGAAGCCACCCGCTCGCGTTGCGACGACGAGGCTGACATCGCCGATGCCGCGCAGGAGGCGATGATGGCCGCCGATTGCGCTGCGATGCTGGTGACCCGGAGCGAACACGGCATGACGCTGGTGCCGCGCGGCGGCGCGGCAATCCATGTTCCCGCGCTGCCGGTCAAGGTGCGCGATGTGTCCGGCGCCGGCGATACGGTCGCGGCGACGCTGGCGGTGACGCTCGCGGCCGGGGCGGATTGGGAGATGGCGCTGCGGATGGCGTCCGCCGCCGCGGCCGTCGCGATCGGCAAGAAGGGGACCGCGGCGGCGACGCCGCAGGAATTGCGCCGCATGATGCTGCCGCATGCCACGCTCGCGGTCGAGGACAAGATCGTCGCGGGGGATACGCTTGACGCGCGGCTGGATGCGTGGCGCGGCGAACGGCTGCGGATCGGCTTCACCAACGGCTGCTTCGACATCCTGCATCCCGGCCACGTGAAGGTGCTGACCGCGGCGCGTGCGACCTGCGACCGGCTCATCGTCGGTCTCAACAGCGATGCCTCGGTGAAGCGCCTGAAGGGGCAGGATCGTCCTGTGCAGAACGAGCGTGCCCGCGCCGAAGTGCTGGCGGCGCTCGAAGCCGTAGACCTTGTCGTGATCTTCGAAGAGGACACGCCGATCCGGCTGATCGAGCGGATATTGCCGTCGTCGCTGGTCAAGGGCGGCGACTATACGCGCGAGCAGGTGGTCGGCCATGAGATCGTCGCCGCACATGGCGGCGAGGTGGTGATCGTCGATATCCTGCAGGGTCACAGCACGACGTCGCTGGTCGCACGCGCACGCAGCGGGCAGTCATGACGCGTATCTCCAATTTCACCATCCGCAACTGGGTGATCGCGACCCACGACGCCATCGTCACGGCGGCGGCGGTCGTGCTTGCTTTCGTGCTGCGCTTCGACGGCGAGAATCTGTGGGATCGCCTGCCGCTGCTGCTGACGATCTTGCCTTACTTCGTCGTGTTCAGCTTTTTCGTCTGCTACGTCTTCAATCTGACGACGACGAAATGGCGCTTCATCTCGCTGCCGGATCTTCTGAACATCATCAAGGCGGCGACGGTGCTGACCGGCGCGCTGCTGGTGCTGGACTATATTTTCCTGGCGCCGAACGTCTACGGCACCTTCTTTCTCGGCAAGACCACGATCATCATCTACTGGTTCATCGAGATCGCCTTTCTCAGCGGCTCGCGGCTGGCCTATCGCTATTTCCGTTATACGCGCACGCGCAACAAGGCGCGGACGGCGGACGCATCGCCGGCGCTGCTGATCGGCCGCGCCGCCGACGCAGAGGTGTTTTTGCGCGGCATCGAGAGCGGGGCGGTGAAGCGGATGTGGCCGGTCGGCATCATCTCGCCGGCGCTGTCGGATCGCGGACAGGCGATCCGCGGCGTGCCTGTGCTGGGCGGCCTCGACGATTTCGGCAATGTCATCGACGATTTCAAAAACCGCCCGCGGCCGATCGAGCGCGTGGTGATGACGCCGTCGGCCTTCGAGGACGAGGCGCAGCCGGAATCGATCCTGATGCGGGCGCGGAAACTCGGCCTCACGGTCAGCCGCATCCCGACGCTGGAGGAGAGCCGCGACACGCCGCAACTGGCGCCGGTGGCGGTCGAGGATCTGCTGCTGCGGCCGAGCGTGAAGATCGACTATACGCGCCTGGAAAATTTCGTGCGCGGCAAGGCAGTGGTGGTGACGGGCGGCGGCGGCTCGATCGGATTCGAGATCTGCGACCGCGTCATCACCTTCGGTGCAGCGCGGCTGCTGGTCATCGAGAATTCCGAGCCGGCCCTGCATGCGGCGACCGAAAAGCTCGCCGGCAAGGTGACGCGCGCCACGATCGAGGGACGCATCGCCGATATCCGCGACCGCGAGCGCATTCATCAACTGATGACTGCGTTCAAACCCGACGTGGTGTTCCATGCCGCGGCGCTCAAGCATGTGCCGATCCTGGAGCGCGACTGGGGCGAGGGCGTCAAGACTAACATTTTCGGTTCGGTGAACGTGGCCGACGCTGCGCTGGCCTCCGGCGCCGAGGCGATGGTGATGATCTCCACCGACAAGGCGATCGAGCCGGTCTCGATGCTCGGCCTCACCAAGCGCTTTGCCGAGATGTATTGCCAGGCGCTCGACGGCGATGCATCGACCGGTACGGCGGGCAAGCCGCGGATGCGGCTGATCTCGGTGCGCTTCGGCAACGTGCTGGCGTCGAACGGATCGGTGGTGCCGAAGTTCAAGGCGCAGATCGAGGCCGGCGGCCCGGTGACGGTGACGCATCCCGACATGGTGCGTTACTTCATGACCATCCGCGAAGCCTGCGATCTCGTCGTCACCGCTGCGACCCACGCCATGAACGCGCAGCATTCCGACGCGTCGGTCTATGTGCTGAGCATGGGACAGCCGGTGAAAATCGTCGATCTCGCCGACCGCATGATCCGGCTGTCCGGCCTGCAGCCGGGCTACGACATCGACATCGTGTTCACCGGCGTGCGCCCCGGCGAGCGCATGCATGAAATCCTGTTCGCCGAGCAGGAGCCCACCGCCGACATCGGCATCGCCGGCATCATGGCCGCGAAGCCGAAGGAATTGCCGCTGGGCACCCTGAACGCATGGCTCCGCACGCTGCGGACGGCCATCGATGCCGATCAGCATGCGGTCGTGGTGGCTACGCTGAAGGACGCCGTCCCGGAATATCGCGTTCCGGCGGAGTGAGGCGGCCGAAGGCTCGGCTTGGCCGATGACGCTGGCTCGACGAAGTATACGAGACGAACGTCCTGAATTTTTGATCGGGTGGCGCGTCGTGGCCGCGTATCGTGCATCGCCGAAGCAGCATTACCGTCAGCTATTAAAACTATAGTCGTCGCGTATTGGCGAAATTTTCTGCGTGATGCGACATTCGTGCGGGTTTGTCGCCAGGGCAACCGGGGACGGATGTCACTCAATCTTGTGGAGAAGGAAGGCATGGTCGAGAACCGATATAGGCATCTCACCCTACTGATCGCGGGTGCGGCGTTCGGCGCCGTTGCCATCGCTACCGCGTTCGCTCAGTCCAATTCAAATAACGACAGTGCATCGTCAACGAAGCGGTATCTGCCGGAATATACGGAATCGGGCGATCTGATTCTGCCGAAGAACTTCAATAATTGGGTGTTCGTCGGCTCGCCGCTCACACCCAATGCACTTAACGACGGCAAGGCCAATTTCCCTGAATTTCACAATGTTTACATCGAACCAGGCTCGTACGAGATCTACAAGAAAACAGGTGAGTTTCCGGAAGGAACGATCTTCTTCAAGGAGCTGCAACTGACACTTCCCGCCGAGAATCCGGATGGATCGCGCACCGAGGCGTCCGGACGCGGCTACTTCCCCGGGCCGTTGAACGGCGCCGATGTTACGGTCAAGGATACCAAGCGTTACGCCGCGACGGGGGGATGGGGATATTACAACTTCAACCACCATGAGCCGAAAGCACCAACAGCCAGGCTTCAGCCGAAATCCGAATGTGCGTTCTGCCACATTGCGAGCGCGAAGAAAGATGACGTCTGGACCCAATTCTATCCGTTGCTGGACAAGTAACGGTTGGATTTAAGGCGCGCTTTCCAACGCGCATGTTTACACCGATCTGCCGGACGGCGCCAACGAACCGGCAGCGGTGCGAAGTTTCTTGGGGCCGCACAACTTGGGGCCGCACAATCGGTCGATCTTCATCGAGCGCGTCCAGCCATTCGAGGACACGTCTGTCAGGGAAGGGCTTCGTAACCTCCGACAAGACATTGGTGCCGAGGACGAGCCTCACAGCGACAGGTCGCGCGGTTCGTCATGCGCTCCTGCCACATCCAGATCGATGTCGCGCAGCGGCGACTCCAGCAGGAACGTTGCGAGTGTGCCTTTTCGAGCGGTTTTCCGCTCCCATTCTTCGGCCGACACGACGACGACACTGGGTTTGCCGTTTCGGGTGATGATTTGCGGCGAGGACTGAGCGCTCTCGATCACCTCCGAAAGGCTCGCCTTTGCACTTGCGACGGTCCAATTGGCATCGTCTTTGGATGCAAGGGACATATTGGCCTCATATGACCATGATGACTATCACGATCATATGGGCGCAGCGATGGAGCTGCAACAGAGCCGGGGAGGGGGCTCGATCGGTTCGAAATCAAGCAGACCCTCTCGCCGTGATTGCGAGGCTACCCGCGCGGTGTTGCGAATGATCGTCGCCGTAGGGCGGATGACGAATGTCATCCGCCGCCATCGCCTGCGGCAAATTCCGCGGCGGATGTGTTGTGCCCATCCACCCTATGGCTTCATGCTATCGGAAAAATTCACAGGCTCCGAGGGCGGATCGCCCGGATCTGGTGCATCCGAGCGCAAGCTCATTGCGATGACCGCCACGCACGTTCGGCCTCATCCCAGGCCGCGAGCGGTTGCAGGTCGGGCACCCAGGCGAGACCTGTCTTGCCGTCGGAGGAAATGGCGTCGGGAGTCACGACCATGTCGAGCAGGGCGGGGCGGTTGGCGAGTGCCCTCGCGATCGCGGGGCCGAGTTGTTCTTCCGTTTCGACGCGCTCGGCATGCATGCCGAACGAGCGCGCCATGCCGGCATAGTCAGCTACCTGCAAGCGTGTGCCGACGACCTTGCCGTGAGTCATGGTCTGGTCGTGAACCTCGATCTGCCAGGCGCCGTTATTGGCGACGACGATCGGCACCGGCGCCTTGTGACGAACGGCGGTGTCGATCTCGATGGCGTTGAATCCGAATGCGCCGTCGCCGGTCGCAACCACAACCGGTTTGTCCGGAAAGGCCAGACTGGCGGCGATGCCGTAAGGGACGCCGACGCCGATACAGCCGAACGGGCCGGGATCGAGCATCAGCGATGCGCTCAGTCCGACGCGGGCGAATGCCAGGAAGTCGCCGCCATCGGTGATGACGACGGCATCGTTCCCTCACTGGGCTTGTCTTCGACGCGTGATGGGGGGGTGTTATGTGATGACTCGCAGATGCCGGAGACCATCCTGAGCGAGCACGCTGCTATCCTCGATGCGATCATCGCCGGTGATGGCGCGCAGGCGGAAACGCTCAGCCGAGGACACATATCGCGGGCGGCCACCGTTTTCGTGCAGCGGCTCCAGGCTCAGCAGGACTCGGAGCAGGAAATGCGCGAGCGTCGCACGCGGCGTATTGTCAGGTGATGTTGCGGATTGATGACCAGCTGTCATCACAGCAGGTGCAATGCGTCTGCTCGCGGTAATGACTACCGGCTACCCGCGCCCTGTTGCAAACGATCGCAGCACGAGAGCCGTCATCGCGGCGCCTGCGATCAGCAGGATGATGTCGGCGAGCGATGACGCGAACATGATCGAAAGTCCCGCCAGTGCGGCCAAAGCGAGATTGAGTGCGAAGACGCTGCGCACCACGTCGATGACGGCAAAGCCGTTGTCCGTTGCGCGTTGGTAGAAGTGTGAGCGGTGGGCGAGCCAGAACGGCTCGTGCCGTGCCATCCGCCGCAGCAGCGTGACGGTGGCGTCAAAGAGATAATAGAGCGGCAGCAGGATGGCGGCGGCGAGATGGTCGGCGAGCGCCAGCTGAAGCAGGCACCAGGCGAGCAGCAGGCCGATGGGCAGGCTGCCGACATCGCCGAGAAACATTTTCGCCACCGGCCGGTTGAACGGCGCGAAGCCGAGCATGGCGCCGCAGAGGGCGGCGGCGAGCAGGGCGGTCGGCGGCGAAAGCGTGCCGGCAACGCCCATGACCGCCAGCGCCGCCGTGACCGGCACCACTTCCGCCACGGTGATCCAGTCGAGGCCGTCCATGAAATTGGTGAGATTGACGAACCACAGGGCGGCTACCAGCAGCACGATGCGCTCGCACCACAACGGCACTGCCGGAGCGAGCTGCAGATCCGCCGGCAGTGCGATCAGGATCGCGAGGATGCACAGCGCCTGCAGGGCGAGGCGCGGCACCACCGGCATCGGCCGCAAGTCGTCGATCGCTCCCACGGTTGCAATGACCACCGTCGCGCCGAACAGCACCCAAAGCGTCAAGGTGAGGGCAGCGAGCCACGCAAGCGCAATGCCGGCAACCGCCAGCGTCGCCGCGATCACGGCGATGCCGGCGCCTTGCGGTGTCGGCACCTTGTGCGACGAGCGTGCGTTCGGGCGGGCCAGCGCATAGCGGATCAGCAGCGGGTGGATGGCCCGAATGCACAGCGCGGACAGAATGGCGGCGGCGGCCAGCGCTGCGAACGTGGCGATCATGTGGTTGGACGACATCGGGATGACAAAGGAACGACGTTGCGGGACGATTCCCGTGAGCTATGCGTGATCACCTTCTTAACGGGATTCTTCAGCATGGCCACCATACGGGGTCGCGGTTCTGACGCAATCGGGTGCTGCGGTACCGGACTGTTGCGGTCATCCCGGCCGATTGGATATGTGGATGCGGGCATGGATGGCCGTACAACGCGGCCGTTCTCGCAGATCTGGGGACATGATGTCTGAGCCAACCATCCTCGTCACCGGAGCCGCCGGCTTCATCGGCTTTCACGTGGCGCGGCAGCTTCTGGCCGAAGGGCGCACGCTCGTCGGCCTCGACAGCGTCAACGATTATTACGATCCGGCCCTGAAGGAGGCCCGGCTGGCGCAACTCGCGGACCATCCGCGCTTCACATTCGTCAAAGCCGATCTCGCCGATCGTTCGAGGTTGCTGGCATTGATGGCCGAGCACAGATTTCCGGTGGTCATCCACCTCGCGGCCCAGGCCGGCGTGCGCTATTCCATCGATCATCCGCATGCCTATGCGGATGCCAATCTCGAGGGCTTCCTGAACATTCTCGAAGGGTGCCGTCACAACGGCTGCGGGCATCTGCTGTATGCGTCGTCGTCGTCGGTCTACGGCGCCAACAGGAAAATGCCGTTCTCGGTGAGCGATCGGGTCGATCATCCGATTAGCCTGTATGCCGCCACCAAGAAGGCGAACGAGCTGATGGCGCATTCCTACAGCCATCTCTACCGACTGCCGACCACCGGCCTGCGCTTCTTCACGGTCTACGGCCCGTGGGGACGTCCGGACATGGCCATCTTCCTGTTCACCAAGGCGATCATCGCGCAGCAGCCGATCAAGCTGTTCAATCACGGCGACATGCGGCGCGATTTTACCTATGTCGATGATGTCGCCGGGGTCATCGGCCGGTTGATCGATCATGTCCCTGCCGGCGGTGCGGACGAGGCGCCGGCGCGCATCTACAATGTGGGCAATCACAAGCCCGAACATCTCTTGCATGTGGTCGAGGTTCTTGAGAAGGAACTGGGGTTGAAGGCCGTCAAATCCATGCTGCCGATGCAGCCGGGGGATGTGCCGGAGACGTTCGCCGATGTCGCCGACCTGATGCGTGACGTCGGTTTCAAGCCGGATACCTCGATCGAGGACGGCATCCGCCAATTCGTGGCCTGGTATCGCGGCCATTACGGCAATCCGGGTTCGGGCAGCTGAGCGCCGTCCAGGATGGAAAGAGGTTGAACGAGCGATGAGCAAGCGCATCATTCCCCTGATCATGTGCGGCGGTGCAGGCACGAGGCTGTGGCCGTCCTCGCGCGAGGGGAGGCCGAAGCAGTTTCTGCCGCTGTTCGGGCCGCGCTCGACCTTTCAGGACACCATCCTGCGCGTCTCCGATCCCGATCTTTTCGAGCGGCCCATCGTCATCACCAGCGCGAATTATCGCTTCATGGTGCGGGAGCAACTGGCGGAAATCGATCGCGAGGCCGATATCCTGCTGGAGCCGGCCCGCCGCGACTCTGGACCGGCCATCGCCGCCGGCGCCGCGTTCGCCCTGAGCCGCGACGAAGACGCCATCGTGCTGGCGCTGGCGGCCGATCACGTCGTGCGCGATGTGCCGGCCTTCCTCGCCGGCTGCCGGGCCGGTCTTGTCGAGGCTGATAACGGACACATCGTGACGTTCGGCGTCACGCCGGAGCGGCCGGCGGTGGAATACGGCTACATTTCTCCGGGCGATGGACTGTCGGGGGAGGTGAGGCGCGTTGCAAAGTTCGTCGAGAAGCCGGATCTCGCGACGGCGACGCGCTATGTCGAGGCCGGCTATCTCTGGAACAGCGGAAACTTCATGTTCCGTGCGGCGACGCTGCTGGACGAATATCGCGGGGTCGATGCCGAAAGTGTCGCGACGATCTCAGATGCGGTGACGAAAGCGGGCCGCGATCTCGGCTTTTTCACCCTCGATGCCGATGCGTTCATGCAGGCGCGCGCCATTTCGGTGGACTACGCCGTGATGGAAAAGACCGCCAAGGCCGCGGTCGTCCCGGTCTCGTGCGGCTGGTCGGATGTCGGCTCCTGGCTGGCTGTCTGGGAGTTGTCCGACAAGGATGCGCAGGGCAATGCCGCGCAGGGTGTTGCGGTGTTCGAGGACTCACGGAACTGCAATGTCGCCAGCGACGGGCCGGTGGTGGCGCTGGAGGGGGTCGACGATCTCGTGGTCGTCGCCACGCACGATGCCGTGCTGGTGTCACGCCAGAAGGACGCCAACAACCTGAAGCGCCTCGTCACCAAATTGAAGGTTGCCGCGCCGCGCGTGACCGAGGACCATCTCAAGACCCATCGGCCGTGGGGATCGGTGCAGGCGCTGGAGGAAGGCGAGCGGTATCAGGTCAAACGCCTTATCGTGAAGGCGGGTGAGCGCATGTCCCTGCAGATGCATCACCATCGTTCCGAGCACTGGATCATCGTGCGCGGCACCGCGCGGGTGACGCTGAACGGCGTCGAAAAACTCATGCAGGAAAACGAGTCGATCTACATTCCGATTGGAGCCGCCCACCGATTGGAGAATCCAGGCAAGATTCCGCTCGAATTGATCGAAGTCCAAACCGGCGCTTATCTCGGCGAAGACGACATCGTCCGCATCGAGGATGACTACAAGAGGATGTAGGGGGCATTCTCATCACTTCAGGAAACCGATGCTATTTTGCCGGACAGGCTGTCGCCGCCTCGATGGGTTACTGCTCAGAGTGCGTGAATGTTTCAATTTTAGCACGATGCCGTAGGGCGGATGACGAATGTCATCCGCCGCCGTCGCGCGCTGCAGGGGCTGCGGCGGCTGTTCCGGCCGAACGTTCCGCCATTTCCTCGTCTGGAAGACGTTATCGGATTGCTTGACCCTGCGGTCGCCTCGCTTCGGGAGTTCGATCGCCGCCTTTCGGCTCTCGACAAAGCGGGGGCAGTCGGCCGTCTTTTCGCTCGTCTGGACGCGGTCCACTCATCCGGTGCCGAGGGATCGACCACCACGTTCACGGAGCTGATGGAATACGAAAGCGCTTTGCGGGTCGCGCGGGATCGAGATGATGCGGCGATCGTCGCCGCTGCCGCTGTCGGGTTGGATGAGAACCTCGATCATGACGATCTCCGGGGGCTGATACTTCGCATTCACAAGCGGCTGTTCGAGGGCAATCCGAACAAGATGCTGGCGGCGGGAGCCGGCGCGTTCAAACACACGCCCAATTACGTCCGCGATCCGGACGCACCGTCGGCATTGTTCGGTTATACGAAGCCGTCTTCTCTCGAGGCTGCCCTTTCAGACTGGAGCGCTTTCACGCTCGCCTCGGAAGACGGGACGAGCGAAATCGTCCGCCAGATTCTGTCGCATTGGATGTTCGAGCATATCCATCCGGTTGCGGACGGTAACGGGCGTATCGGCAGACTTCTGGTCCCCATCGTCCTCCGCGCCAAGGGCGTTACCGACAAGGCGTGCGTATTTTTCGGAGAAGCCGTCCACGAGGATAAGTCATTGTATGTCGAGGCACTGAAGGATGCCCGCATTTCAGGAAATCCGACCAACTATGTTTGCCAGATGCTCAGGTTCCTGCGACGGACTGCCGACGCGAATATCGCGCGACTGGATAAGCTCGAAGCGATCGAAGCGGGTTGGAAAAAGCGTTTTGAGGGAATCCGCAGCAACAGCGTGATTCACAGACTTTGTCCCTATGCCGCTGCAAAGCCCGTTTTCACCGTCGGCGAAGCGCAGAAGGATCTCGGCGTCAGTTTCGCCGCCGCGAGCAATGCGGCCCGCGCACTTCAGGACGAAGGTATTTTGAGCGTACCGAACGACGTCAACCGCAATCGGCTTTTCCATGCCGATGAGGTGCTCGGCGTCTTCGATCGCTTCAAGACGCCGACACGTTCGCGTGCGCCGGCGACGTGACTCATCAACTCCACAAGACCGAATCGATGCGTTCCGAATGTCCGGTGCGGGAGCACCTGAAAACAGTTTGATGTCCGCGATTCGCAGGAAAAGCCGACAGCAATTTAAAAGGGAAGTTCCATTTTCTCCATGTCTTTGCTGCGCTGCAACAGGTTAACGGCGCTGCGATTAGCGTGTGGAATTGCTATGAATTGGTCCGGCGGCGTAAAAGAATTATTCTTTGGTGTATCACGCAAACCTTTTGTAAACTATTGGTTTTGTTTATATATTTTCGATTTCCGAATGCGCTTCGGAATGGTGTCGCAAGTGGATAATGTTTTTTTGCAACAATGAGTCAGGATTCGTTCAACATTGTGGCTTTCGGATTGTCCGAAGTTCTATTGCTTGATATCGATGAATTCATGAAGCAGATGTCCAAGAATTTCCTTCTGGTTGTATTGCTCGGACTGGGCGGCCAAGCCGCCCATGCTGCCGAACCATTTTCGATTGCGGACGCCATTAATCAGGCCGTCAAAACGCATCCGGGTGTCGGCGAGGCTGCGGCCAATCGCCGGGCCACTGAAGCCGAACTTCGTCAATCCCAGGGCGTCCTGCTGCCGCAGATCAGACTGCAGGCCAGCACCGGCCCGGAAATGCTGAACCGGAATATTGTTCCTGCGCCGGGAGGCAACGGCACCTATCTCAATGGCCGTGAAGCATCCGTCGTGGTCCGCCAGTTGGTGTTCGACGGATTTTCGTCGGTCAATGACATCTGGCGGCAGGCGGCGCGGGTCGATGCCGCCGCGTATCGCGTCATGGAGCGGACGGAGCTGATCGCGCTCGATGCCGCTGAAGCCTATGTCGATATGACGCGCTATTTGCGTCTGGTCGCGCTGGCCGAGCAGAATCTCAAGGTTCATGTCGAGCTTCGCGGCAACGTGAAGGCCCGTTTCCAGGGCGGTCGGGCCGGTGAAGGCGACCTTCAGCAGGCGGAAGAGCGTGTTGCGGCGGCGGAAGCCCAGTTGGCTGACTTCCGTTTGAGTCTTGATGTGGCCCGTGCGAAGTATCGCAAGACCGTGGGGCTGGAGCCGTTCAATCTGCGCTTCCCCGGCCGTTTGCCGAGCATGCCGCATTCGAAGAACGAGTCGCTCGACATCGCGTTCAAGTTCAACCCGACGATCCGTGCCGCCGGGGCCGACGTCGATGCCGCCAAGCGTGCGTTTGACTCCACGGCAGGCGCGTTCGTTCCGAACGTCGCGCTCGAAGGGCGCGCGACCCGCGGCAAGGACTCGATCATCTATTCGGGGAATTACGACGAGGTCAGCGGCAAGGTCGTCATGAGCTGGGATATCTTCCGTGGCGGCCAGGACAGCTGGAAGCGCGCGGAAGCCGGTGAGCGGATGATCGAGGAGCAGCAGAAGCATGCGCGCCTGCAGCGCGAGGCACTGGAGTCGCTCGATAAGGCCTGGGCGGCACGCACGATCACGACCGAGCGCGTCGCGTCGCTGGGGCGTGAAGTCGAGGCCGCCCGCAAGACCTTCGCCGCCTATAACAAGGAATACGAACTCGGCCAGCGCACGCTGATCGATCTGCTCAACTCGCAGAACCAGTATTTCAACGCCAATGTCTCGCTGGTATCGGCGCGCGGCGTGACCGTCTTTGCCGACTATCAGTTGCTGGCGGCGATGGGACAGTTGCTGTCGTATCTCAAGACCGGCAAGCCGCCGGAGTCCGAGCCGATCGAGGGGCGTTCCACGGGATTGCTGCACTACCGTCTGCCGCCGGTCCTGTTGTCGGCGCCGGAGCCGGGGTCGCGGGCACTCAACTCGGCTGTGCCGTTCCAGAACTGGAACTCGCCGTTCTCGCCGACGCTCGAACCCAAGGTGGTGTTGTTCGGCGATCGCTGGGCGTCGGGTCATGCGAATGATGCCGATGCCCTGTTCATGGCTTCCGGCAACTATAGCGGGCGTGCTCCGGCGGATGCTAAAGTCGGCCGCTGATCGCGGCCGTTCTTCTTTGCTGTGAAGGTTCGCATTTACCCTGGTTTCAGCTTTTTGCCTGAACTGTGAATTAAGGAAGGCGGTCCGCAGGGATCGCCTTTATTAGTTAGCCGAGTTGACGTTCTCTCATCGCCGGGAAACCCGACCAGCGGGTCACACCAAGGCGCCTGGAATTTCCGAGGCTGCATTGAAATTTCGCGTTCCCAAGTTCAGCGTCAAACCGGACCGTCCGACCGAGGCTCCGTCGCCCGGTCCTGTCCTTGCGCCGCTCAATGCATCCGATCCGCATGCGGATCCGCTTGCCGACAGCCTGCTGTATCTCGCCGCGCATCACGGCCGCGCCGTCAGCCGGAGCGCGTTGCTGGCCGGTCTTCCGGTGGAGCGCGGCGTTCTCACCACTGCACTCTACGAGCGCGCGGCGCAGCGCGCCGGCCTTGAGGCGGAGATCAACGAACGGCCGCTGCAGGAGATCCCGGCTCTGGTTCTTCCCGCCGTGCTGCTGTTCCACGACGGCTCGACACGAATCCTGCGCAGCATCGATGTTGCCGGGGGACGCGTGACGCTGGCCAACCCGGCCGGCGACAGCCCGATCACGATCGAACGCCTGGACGTCGTGGCGGCCAACTATACCGGCTTCGCTTACTTCGTCCGGCCGGCGAATGTGAGCGATGCGCGCGTTGCCGTCGGCGGAGATCTTCCGAAGAACCACTGGTTCTGGTCGATCGTCAGTCAGTTCGGCGCCAACTATAGCCACGTCGCCATCGCCGCTTTCATCGTCAACATGCTGGCGCTCGCAGCGCCGCTGTTCACCATGAGCGTCTACGACCGCGTGATTCCGAACGGTGCGATCCCGTCGCTGGTCGCGCTCGGTGTCGGCCTTGCGCTCGCCATCGCGTTCGACTTCCTGCTCAAGGTGGTCCGCAGCCGCATCATCGATATGACCGGCAAGAAGATCGATGTCGTGCTGGCGTCCAATATCTTCGAGCATGTGATGTCGCTCAAGATGGACAAGCGCCCGCCGTCGGTCGGCATTCTCGCCAACCAGATCCGCGATTTCGACTCCGTGCGCGAGTTCTTCACCTCGGGGACCGTGGTGTCGGCCACCGACATGCTGTTCGCGATCATCTTTATCGCGGTGCTGTTCGTGATCGCCGGCCCGCTGGCCTGGATTCCGCTGGCGATGCTGCCGGTTATGATCGTCGTCGGCCTGCTGCTGCAGCGCCCGCTGGATCGCGCCATGAAGCGGCTGCAGGCGGAGTCGGCCGCGCGGCACGGCATCCTCATCGAGTCGCTGAACGGGATCGAGACGGTGCGCGCCGTCGCCGGCGAGAGCCGCGTCCAGACGGTGTGGGAGCGGTCGGTCGCTGCGACGGCGCGGTCCAGCGAAGGCGTTCAGTTCTGGTCGTCGCTCGCCATGACCTCGGCCAGCGTGGCGACGCAGTTGTGCAGCCTGCTGCTCGTGGTGGTCGGCGTGTTCCTGATCCTCGACGGCAAGCTGTCGGTCGGCGCGCTGGTGGCGGCCAATATGCTGTCGGGCCGCATCCTCGGCCCTATCGCCGGCATCGCCGCCGTCATGACCCGTGCGACGCAGACGCTGACGTCGCTGCGCTCGATCGACAGGCTGATGGAGCTTGAGCGCGAGCGGCCGCCGGAGAAGATCTTCGTCGCCCGCGAGATCACCAAGGGCAGCATCGAATTCCGCAACGTCAGTTTCTCCTATCCGAACAGCCCGGCGAAAGCGCTCGACGGCGTGTCGTTTCATGTGAAGCCCGGCGAGAAGATCGGAATCATCGGCCGCGTCGGCTCCGGCAAGACCACGGTGGGGCGCCTGGCGACAGCGTTTTATCCGCCCACCGATGGCAGCATCCTGATCGACGGCGTCGATATCCGTCAGTACGATCCCGCCGATCTGCGCGCTGGCATCGGCTTCGTCCTGCAGGACACCGACCTTTTTTACGGCAAGCTGCGCGACAACCTCACGCTCGGCCGCACCGATGCGACCGACGAGGAGGTGCTCGAAGCATCCCGGCTCGCCGGCGTGGAGACCTTCATCGCCGGTCATCCGCAAGGCTATGACATGATGATCGCCGAGGGCGGGCGCAGCCTGTCCGGAGGCCAGAAGCAGGCGATCGGGCTCGCGCGCGTATTGATCCGCAAGCCGCGCGTGCTGTTTCTAGACGAGCCCACCGCGCATTTCGACGTGCGCAGCGAAAGCGAGTTCCTCGAACGGCTGCGCCAGCTCGCCAAGGGTGAGATGTCGATCATCGTGTCCACGCACCGTCCGTCGCTGCTGTCGCTGGTCGATCGCATTCTCGTCTTCGACAACGGCAGGATCGTCGCCGACGGTCCGGCCGAGCAGATTCTGACGCGGCTGCGCCCGCCGGCTCAGGCGGCAGGGAGGCCGGTGAATGTCGCAGTCTGATTTCGCGTTCTCGAACGATGTGCGCGCTGCGGTGGCGATGCGCACGCCGCGAACGGCGCGGATGCTGCTGTTCGCGGTGTCGGGCCTGCTCGTCGTCTTCCTGCTGTGGGCGCATTTCGCCGTCCTCGATGAAGTGAAGCGCGGCAACGGCAAGGTCGTGCCGTCGCGGCAGACCCAGGTGGTGCAGTCGCTGGAGGGCGGCATCATCAGCGAGCTGCTGGTGGAGGAGGGAGCCATCGTCCGGAAGGAGCAGCCGCTCGCACGCATCGAGGATACCAATTTTGCGGCCCAGTTCGGCGAAGTGCGCGAGCGCCGCGGCGCCATGGCGGCCCGCGTGGCGCGGCTCGAAGCCAGCGCGACGGGCAAGACGGCGATCGCGTTTCCCGATGAACTCATGAAGGTCGCGCCGCGGGCCGTGCAGGCCGAGCGCGCCGTGTTCGACGCGCAGGCGCGCAAGCTGGCGCAGGACGTCGACGTCATCGCCCAGCAGGAAGCGCAGAAGAAAAAGGAGATCGAGGAACTGCGTGCGTCCGAAACGCGGTTCTCCGAGACCCTGAAATTGCTGACGCGGGAAACCCAGCTCACCCGCAAGCTCTACGACCAGAAAGTCGTGCCGGAAATCGAGATGCTGCGCGCCGAGCGCCAGGCGACCGACATGCGCGGGCAGCTCGCGGTGGTGCAGGCGACCATGGTCAAGACCGAAGCGGCAGTGAAGGAAGCGCAGTCGCGGCTGCTCAATGTGACGACCGCCTTCCGCGCCCAGGCCGAAGACGACCTGGCGAAGTCGCGCGGCGATCTGGCGGTGCTCGACGAGAACATCAAGTCGGCGCAGGACCGCGTCCGCCGCACCGAATTGCGCTCGCCGGTCTACGGCATCGTCAACAAGATGAATGTCACCACGATCGGCGCCGTCGTGGCGCCCGGCGCCAGCGTGATGGAAATCGTGCCGCTCGAGGACACGCTGCTGGTGGAGGGGCGCATTCGCCCGCAGGACATCGCGTTCATCCGTCCGGGCCACGATGCGGTGGTGAAGCTCAGCGCGTATGACTCATCGGTTTACGGTTCGCTTCACGGCAAGGTCGAGCGCATCAGCGCCGACACCATCGTCGACGACAAGGGCGACAAGAACGAGCGCGGCGAGACGTTCTATCGGGTGATGGTCCGCACCGAGAAGAACCACCTCGGAACGGCCGAGCATCCGCTGCCGATCATCCCCGGCATGGTGGCGACCGTCGAAATCCTGACCGGCAGGAAGTCGGTGCTCGATTATCTCGTGAAGCCCGCACGCATGTTGAAGGACGAGGCGCTGCGCGAGCATTGATCGCGCGGAGCCATTCAGCCCATCGTTCATGGTATCCTTAAGCGGTCGATCGCTTGCTCCCTGTGTCCCGGACGCGCTGCAGCGTCAGGCGAAGCGGAGCTTCGCCGCCAACGCTGCCGCGCAGAGCCGGGACATGGTGCATCAAGCTTCATCAATTCGATAACAGCTAAAATCCGACCGAATGTATTTGCATGTGATTGAGCGCGTTTTGCGAGATACATCCAACGGTTGACGGTCCTTAACCGCCGTGCAGCGGCTTCCGATTTATCTCTGATGCCACAAGATCCGGGCGAGGATCGACGCAAAGACGTCGGCCGACGCACCGGACAACGGGGCGTCAGTCATGTTGCGTATCGATCAGGCGCGGGCCTTCCCGCGTGCGCTGGGGTTTATGCTTGCCGGTCTGGTCACTGTGAGTGGCTGTAGCGGCGCGGCCGCGAAGTCGCGGATCAGGAAGCAGGCGATCGCATCGCCGGCCATTGAAGAAACCTCGATCCCGGTGGCGGCGACGCCGCCCGTCCGGTTCTTTACCATCAACCAGGTGCTCGCCAAAAAGGCCGGGCAACCGGCAACCGGGTCCGGTCATGTCGCGCTTGCGTCCATCGCACCGAACGCGACGGGGGCGGCTGTCGCCAGCGACGCCGCGCCGGCGGCGCCGGCGATGCCGGCCGTGAGCGACGAGCCGTTCGGCCTGTTCACGTTCCGCGCACCGGAAGGCATCCTGTGGACGAAGTGGCGCGGCGTCGCGGTGCGGATGCACGACGAGTTGAAGGACGTCGCGGATTGCAAGGCGAATGATGAGGCTTGCAGGGCGGGGGCGCGCCGGTTCCTGGCGGTGGTTCGCTCCGCGGCGGATATGGACCTGCGTGCGCGCGCCGAGCAGATCAATCGCGATGTCAATTCCGCCGTTCGTTATGTCGGGGACTATCAGCAGCATGGCGTGGCCGATCTCTGGAGCTCGCCGCTGGAAACGCTGGCGGCCGGTGCCGGCGACTGCGAGGATTACGCTCTGGCGAAGTATGCGATGCTGTCCGCGACCGGCGTGCCGGACAGCGACCTGAAGCTGATCCTGGTGCGTGACATGGCCGTGCGGCAGGACCACGCCGTGCTCGGCGTGCGGATCGACGGGCGCTGGATGGTGCTCGACAATCGCTATGCACGCCTGACCGAAACGCGGGATCTGACGCATTTCATGCCGCTGTTCGCGATCGACCACACAGGCGTCAGCCTGTTCGCCGCGCCTTATGCCGCGCGCCTGCATCATGAGAGCGAAACCGATATGATGCCGGCGGCGGAAGCGGTCACGGCCGGCGGCGGATCGTCATTGCCGTTGGTGTTTTGAAGGGCGCCTGCAACACGGCAGGCTGAAAAGCGATCACCGGAGCTGTTCGGAGTCCTGTCGATCTTGTGCTTGACGGTCAGTTGCGCTCTTAATGCCGGGGATTAGCTCGAACATTGAGGGCGAAAATGCGTTTCGGAAATATACTTTTGGGATTGTCGACGGCGGCGGGACTGGCCGTCACGGCCTCCGCCGCACAGGCCGGCGGGTTGCTGCCGGGCGCGGCCTTTTCGATCGATTGCGAGAACGGCGCGGTCTACCGGCTGACGTCCGGTGCGGTCGCCGAGCCCGGCGACATCGTGACGGCGCGCCTGCATCTGGGGCGGCATCACACCGCACCTGTGCGTTTGATTCCGATGGGTGAGGGCTATCGCTACGCCGGCCGGGGCGTCTGGCTGGACGGTATCGGTGAACATGCGCTGCTCTATCGCAGCAAGTACAATCCGGTCGCCTGCACCGTCTCGCGTATCTGATGACGGTGCAGTCGCAGCTCCAAGTTCTCATCTCATCCAGAGAGCGCGTGAAGTTTTGATACGCGCACGAGGCCGCAGGGCGGATGGGCGCAGCCCATCCGCTGCAGCGCTTGCGGCTGGTGACGGCGGCGGATGACATTCGTCATTCGCCCTACGGCCTCCCCGTGTCCCGGACGCGATGCGGCACGAAGTGCTGCTTCGCTGAGCCGGGACCGTATTAAGCGCTGGCGTTCGGTATGGTCCCGGCTCTGCGGAGCAACGCTGGCGGCGAAGCTTCGCTTCGCCTGGGCGTTGCACCGCGTCCGGGACACGGTGAAAATCGATCTGCTGTTTAATGGTTGCTACGGCATCATGCTGCATCTCATGGTTCGAGACGCGCTCCTCACCATGAGGAACGGTGTGTGAAGCGGGTGCTGCCGAAGCTTCAAACACCCGAATCGCATCATCTTCCGATCCGCCCGCGCCTCGCGCGGGTGATTTTTTATTTTGCGGCGGTTGTTCAAGCCGGGAGTTGCACGGCCACGGTGTCCCAATTCCGGACGCCGGGCGGCTCCGATTGCGCGTCACGCCATGCCCTGCCTGCCGATCCCCCAATCACGCGCCAAGCAGTCGGCTCGCCGGGTTCCAATATTGCGCGTGCCGCCTGATGTTGTCGGTCGATTTCAGTAAAACGACAGATGTGAGAACTTTCGCATCATAGTCAATAATTTGCAAATATGTTTCAATATCAAAACTAAATACCGTTAAAACTATAACTTTTTTGCTAATTTACAATCATTCTCAAATTTAGACTTAGTATTTCTCGTAATTTATTTTTGATATTCATTTTTATTAATTCGCCGTTTCATTTATGGATTTAACCAACGCAATGAATTCGCCTAAAATTTGAGACGAATTCATTGACGTTTTTAGGGTCGTAAGAATATTTTAACCCTCAGTGAAGCCGCGCGGATTTTTGCGGCCGTTCAGCCTGGGGTTGTGACCATGAATGCTCCCGTATTGCTTGCTCAGCTCGCCGGTTCTTCCGCTCAGACATCGTCGTCGCCGAAGAATTTGAAGATCGAGAAGCCGCAGAACGGCCAGGCGCTGTCGTTCCACCTCGACGGCAACACCAAGCTCGATCTCGCCGATATCGCGAGCGAGAAGCTGACCTTCGTGCGGGTCGGCGACAAGCTGACCATCCTGTTCGACAACCAGTCCACGGTGACCGTCGATCCGGTGTTCGACTCGATGGGCCGGCCGCTCAGCGATCTCGCTTTCGACATGGGCGCCGATCGCACGCTGACCGGCGAACAATTCGCGCAGACCTTTCCCGTCACCACCGATCAATCCGTGCTGCCCGCCGCCGGCGGTGCTGCGTCGGGACCGACGGGCGGCGCCAGCTTCTCGAATGCCTCCGTCCAGGCGCTCGGCGCGTCGGGTGCCCGTCTCGGCCTGCTGGCCGGCGAAGATACCGGCGGCGTATTCGCGCCCGTTCAGCAGACGGGCACGTCGACGCCGATCCCAGGCGGCGTGGATGCGGTTGTCCTGAATGAGGACGGCTTCAGCGAAGGGAATATCGGCGGCAGCGGCGATGCCGGGGGCATCGCGACCTCCGTGACCGGCTCGCTGAACGTCGACTTCGGCGCCGATTTCGACCGCCGCAGTTTCGATTTCGATGCGACGCAACTCGGTCTCGCGAATCTGACGTCGGGCGGCCAGGCCGTTCAGCTTACGGTCGTGAACGGGGTGCTGATCGGCTATGTCGGCGGCGACGCCGGCATTGCCGCCAATCAGGTTTTCACGGTGTCGCTCGACGCGGTCACCACCGTCGAGGGGCAATACACCTTCACGCTGCTGCGGCCGCTCGACCATCCCGACCACGGGACGACTGAAGAAACACTGACCCTCACCATCGCCGTCGTCGCGCATGACGGCAGCGGCGAGACGGCCCCCGTCACCATTCAGATCGGCATCAATGACGACACCCCGGTCATCGGCGTGGCGGAGAACGTGTCGCTGACCGATCCGCTGGCCGCGACGCCCGTGGCGCAGACCGGCTCGCTGGGCATTTCATGGGGGGCCGACCGGTTCAACGATCATGTCGATGGCGGCGTGTCGGCGACCGCCGGCGGCAACGGCGACCGCTCCGTGATCTTCACCACTGCCGATGTGGCCGTGACGGGCGCGGGCGGCGGCGCCATCGCATCGCTGACATCCAACGGCGAACTCGTTCACTATGTTCTGCTGAACGACGGCGCGGCGCTGGTGGCCTATACCGGCGATACCGCGCCGTCCGCGCTGCCCGGCGGCAATGTCGCCGGCAACATTGTCTTCGTCGTCACGCTGTCCGATGCGAGCGATACCGGCAGCTACACGATCACCCAGTATCAGCCGCTCGATCATCTGTCCGGCGGCCAGGCGCTCGCCTCGCTCGACCTGACATTCCAGTACACCGCCACCGACAGCGACGGCGATTCCGTCTCCGGGACGGTGACGACCGCCGTGACCGATACGGTGCCGACGGTGAGCGGGACCGTCGAAGCCCATGCCGTCGGCGAGGACGGCTTGCAGGGGGCGAATGTCGTTGATGGCGCGTTCGATGCCGTGAACGACGCGTCGGTCACCGGCGCGCTCAACGTCAACTGGGGCGCGGACGACGACACCCGCGGCAACGATAACAACGACACCTACGGGCGGACTCTGTCCTTCCTGACCGATGGGGGTACGGCGATTGCGGGAAGCTCCGCAACGGTCGGCAACCTCAACCTCGCGATCACCGGCGCAGACGGTGAGGCGCTGACCTCCGGCGGAATAGCGCTGCAATATGTTGTAACCGCCAATGCCGACGGCGGCGAAACGCTGACGGCCTACAAGGGCGCGCCCGGCGATGGCCATGCGGTGTTCACGCTGGCGCTGGACCCGACCGCGGCCAACGGCGGCTACACCTTCACGCTGCTGGGCGAACTCGACCACGGCGGGCAATCTGACTCCATCGGCCTGACCTTCACGGTGCAGGCGGCGGATGCCGACGGCGATCCGGTTGACACCAGCTTTACAGTCAATGTGCAGGACGATGTGCCGACGCTGGGCGAGGCGGTCGTGCCGCAGGCCGTCGGTGAGGACGGTTTGAGCTGGGCAAATGACGATAGTGCCATCGACAATGCGTCGGTCACCGGCGCGCTCAACGTCAACTGGGGCGCGGACGACGACACCCGCGGCAACGGCAACAACGACACCTACGGGCGGACTCTGTCCTTCCTGACGAACGGCGAGACGCCAGCGGCCATTACCGGCAGCACGGAGACGGTGAGCAACCTCAACCTTGCGATCACCGGTATAGACGGCGCGGCGCTGACCTCCGGCGGCGTCGAACTGCAATATGTCGTCATGGCCAATGCCGACGGCGGCGAAACGCTGACCGCCTACAAGGGCGCGCCGGGCGACGGCCTTGTGGTGTTCACCCTCGCGCTGGACCCGACCGCGGACCACGGCGGCTACACCTTCAAGCTGCTGGGCGAACTCGACCACGGCGCGCAGTCCAATTCCATCGGCCTGACCTTCACGGTGCAGGCGGCGGACGCCGACGGCGACATGATCGACACCAGCTTCGTCGTCAATGTGCAGGATGACGCGCCCACGCTGGGCGATGCGGTTGCCGTGCAGTTCGTCGGTGAGGACGGCCTGTCTGAGGCGAATGCGGTCGATCCGCAAGACGGCGTTCAGTCGGTCGATAATAATTCTGTCCGGGATGTTGCCCTGAACATCAACTGGGGCGCCGACAACGATACGCAGGGCAACGGCAACAACGACACCTACGGGCGGACTCTGTCCTTCAACACGGTGGACGGCATTCCGGTCGATGCGCAGGGCCACAAGCTGACGCTGACTTCGGACGGTCACGCGCTGCAATATGACGTCACGACGCTGGCCAATGGCGTGCAGGAGCTGCGCGCCTATAACGACGACACGCACGACGCATCGACGCTGGTGTTCACGGTCACGCTCGATCCGACCGCGGAGCACGGCGCCTACAGCTTCACGCTGAACGGCAATCTCGATCATCCGGCGACGGGCAATAACAGCAACGACCTGCCGCTGAACTTCGGGATCACTGCGGCCGACGCGGACGGCGACCCGGTCGCCACCGATTTCACCGTGCGTGTGCAGGACGACGCGCCGGTGGTCGGCCAGGTCGCAACGGGCGTTGTGGATGAGGACGGCGGCTTCCCGCCGAGGGGCAATCCGTTGGGTGACGGCGATGCGTTCCTGACCGGCACGACCGATACGCATTCGCTCAATATTTCGTGGGGCGCGGACAACAACAACAGCGGCGGCAACAACCGCTCGGCGACCTTCGCGGCCGATCTCAAGGCGCCGGACTGGCTGACGGCGGACGGGCACGCGGTTACGTACACCTTCAACGATGACCTCACCGAATTGATGGCGATGGCGGACGGCCAAGCGGTGTTCCGCGTCACGCTCAGCGATGCGAACAACGGCAGCTACAGGTTTGAACTGCTCGGCAATCTCGATCATCCGTTGGCCGGCACCGAGGACAACCTGACCCTGACCTTCGGCTTCATCGCCACCGATTCCGACGGCGATCCCGCGCCCGGCAGCTTCGATGTCGTGGTCAACGACGATACGCCGGTGATCGTGCTGCCGATCCCGGGCGTCGTCAACGAGGACAGCCTCGCGGGCAATCCCGGCGGCGACGGCGATATCGGGTTCGCCACCGCGGTCGCCAGCCATACGCTCGGCATTTTGTGGGGCGCCGATTCCGCCAACAGCCACGTCAACGGCGGCTTCAATACGGCAACCGGACAGGTGAACGGCGACCGTTCGGTGGTGTTCGCGGACAATCTGGCGAACACGCTTGAAGGTCTGCATCTGCATTCCAACGGCGCTGAGCTGAACTACACGATCAGCGCAAACGGCACGCTGCTGACGGCCTATACCGGCACCAACCCGGACTTGCATCATGTGTTCACCGTGTCGCTGTCCGATGGCGGCGCCGGTTCGTACACCTTCAGGCTGCTGGACAGCCTGGATCATCCGGCGGGCAAGGGCGAGAACAACATCACCATCGATTTCGGTTTCGTCGCGCGCGACTCCGACGGCGATCCGGCTGCCGCGAGCTTCTCGGTGACGGTGAACGACGACACGCCGACCGCCGGAGCGGTTGCGGTGACCGATGTCAACGAGGACGATCTTCCGGACGGCACGGACGTCGTCAAGGAACCCCGCACGGTTCACGGCGACCTCGCGATCAGCTGGGGCGCGGACGACGACACGCGCGGCAATCACGACAGTTCCGGGCGGACTCTGTCCTTCAACGTGGTGAACGGCGTTCCGGTCGATGCGGACGGCAACCCGCTGGTGCTGACCTCGGACGGGCACGCGCTGCAATATGTTTTCAATACGCTGGCGAATGGCGGGCAGGAGCTGCGCGCCTATAACGGCGACGCGCGCACCCCATCGACGCTGGTGTTCACGGTCACGCTCGATCCGACCGCGGCGCACGGCGCCTATACCTTCACGCTGAACGGCAATCTCGATCATCAGGAGGCGGGCAATAACAGCAACGACCTGCCGCTGAACTTCGGGATCACCGCGACGGACGCGGACGGCGACCCCGCTCCGCAGAACTTCACGGTGCGTGTCGCGGACGATACGCCGACCGCGCTCGGGACGATTTTGGACCGCTATGTCGAGGAAGAAGCGTTGCCGCACGGCAACGAGGACATGCAGGGCGAGGGCGACGGCGATTTCAGCGTGATCGGAATCCCCGTCGATGTCACGTCGGCACATGCCGACGGCCTGCTCAACATCGTCTGGGGCAGCGACAATGCCAACACGCACATCAACGGCGGCTACATCGGCACGCAGCAGGCGGGCGACCGCTCGGTGGTGTTCGGCGGCGAACACGGCGCGTATATCGCGGACGATCAGCCCGTCGGCCTGACGGTTGCGGCGAACTTCCTCAG
>Ga0153956_1000309_pt1 | contig 58927 bp, 52 predicted proteins | sample TSFL040MetaG_FD_104704 | JGI IMG/M metagenome (GOLD analysis project Ga0153956, IMG submission 104704) | Attine ant fungus gardens microbial communities from Florida, USA - TSFL040 MetaG | ecosystem: Host-associated > Fungi > Mycelium > Unclassified | place: USA: Florida, Wekiwa Springs...
CGACGGCCTCCTGCCGGGCTGGTTCGCCAAGGTGCACCCGACCTACGGCACGCCGCACCGGCCGACGATCGCGCTCGGCGTGTTCACGGCGCTCGTCGCCGGCTTCTTTCCGCTCACCGAGGTGGCCAAGCTCGTCAACATCGGCGTGCTGTCGGCCTTCATCGTGATCTGCAGCTCCGTGATCGTGCTGCGCGTCCGCAAGCCCGACCTGCCACGCGCGTTCCGCACGCCGCTGGTGCCGCTGATTCCGCTGGTCGGCATCGCGTTCTCGATCTGGCTGCTGTCGGAACTGGCCGCGGTGACGTGGCTGGTGTTCGTGGTCTGGGTCAGTCTCGGCCTCGCCGTCTACTTCGGCTACGGCATCCGCCACAGCAAGCTCGCGCAGCCACGCTGATCCGGCGGCGCGGGGACGACGGCCTGCAAGACCCGCGGTCCGCCGGGACGGACGGGTTCGGCCAGCATCAACCCTGCGGCGCGCCCAGTTCCTTGCGCAGGATCGTCAGCGCGCGCCGCAGGCCGTGCACCTGGTCGACCAGGTGCAGGACGACATCGATGCCTTCGTCGTTCACGCCCATGTCGTTCTTGAGGTCGCGGATGAAGACCGCGCGCGCCGCGTCGATCTCGGAAATCTCGCTGCGTTCGGCTTCCTGCGGGAATGCGATCCAGGTCCGCATGAACCAGTGTTCCATCGTCGCGCCGTCGATGCCCGACTGCGCCAGGAATTCTTCGAGGTCGATCATCATCACACGTCCTCCGCGCGGGGATTGAAGGATCGGCCTGCCTGCCAGCCCGCGACGAACGCCTTGAGCTCGGGGTCGATGTCCTTCGGCAGCACGATCTTCAAACGGACGAACTCGTCGCCGCGACCGCCGCCGCGACGCGCGGCGCCGTTGCCCTTCAGGCGCAGCTTCATGCCGCTGCTGGCGCCGGGCGGAATCGCCAAGGCCACCTCGCCGGTCGGCGTCGGCACGCGGACACGCTCGCCGAGCACGGCTTCGGTCAATGAGATCGGAAGCTCCAGGGTAAGGTCGTCGCCATCGCGCGTGAAGCGGTGATCCGGAAGCACTTCCACTTCGATCAGCGCATCGCCAGCGGCGCCTTTGCCGGCGCTCGGTGCGCCTTTGCCCTTCAGCCGCAATGTCTGGCCGTCGCCGATGCCGGCGGGAATCGCTACGTCGAGCGTGTCGCCGGAGGGCAGGTTCAGGCGCTTGTTCGCACCAAGGATCGATTCGGCCAGCGAGATCGGCAGGCGATAGTGGAGATGCTGGCCGGGCTGGTTGGCGCGCGCTTGGGCGGCGCGCCGGAGCAATTCCGCGAATGGATCGTCGCCGTCGGCGAAGTCGGCGAATCCTTCGTCGTTGGCGTAGCCGTTTTCGTTGTCGGTGCCGGCGTAGTCGCGGTAGTAGCGCTGTTGCGGCCGTTCGTTGCCGGCCTCGTCGATCTCGCCGGCGTCGAAGCGTCGGCGCTTGTCGGCGTTGCCGAGCAATCGATACGCATTGGCGACGTCCTTGAAGCGTTCCTCCGCCGCCTTGTCGCCGGGGTTGAGGTCCGGATGAAGCTTCCTGGCGAGCCGGCGATACGCCTTGGTGATCTCCTGGGCGGAGGCGGTCGGTTCCACGCCGAGAATGGCATACGGGTTGTCCACGGAACCCTCTCTTCGCAGTGAACGCCACCGGCACGACGCTTGCGCGTGGATGCGCGCATCGCGTGGCGTCCGTGCGAGTGTATCGCCTCGCGGTCGCGGTTCACGCCGCGAATGCGCGCGGCCGGCGACGCATTGACCTTGCGCGCGGCAGCGTGCTACTAGCCACGCCGCCGCCCCAGGAACCCGAACGAACCATGTCCTCGACCACGCCGCAACCGGTCGCAGCGCCGCTGACGCGCTCCGCCATCTTCCTCGTGGCGACATTGAATCCGGAGCCGGCGCATCGCGAGACGGTACGGGCGTTCTGCGCCAACCTGTCCGGCCTGTTGCGCGCGATCGGCTTTCGCGATCCCGATGGCCGCTTGTCCTGCGTCACGGGTTTCGGGTCGGAGGCGTGGGACCGGTTGTTCGGATCGCCGCGGCCCGCCGAGCTGCATCCGTTCCGCGAGATCAACGGCGTCCACCATGCGGTGTCCACGCCGGGCGATCTGCTCTTCCACATCCGTGCCGAAAGAATGGACCTGTGTTTCGAACTCGCGGCGGAGATCGTGCGCAGCCTCGACGGCGCCGTCGCCGTCGTCGACGAAGTGCACGGCTTCAAGTATTTCGACAGCCGCGACCTGCTCGGTTTCGTCGACGGCACCGAGAATCCCGCGGCGCAGGCCGCGCTCGACGCCACCCTCATCGGCACGGAGGATCCGGCGTTCGCCGGCGGAAGCTACGTGATCGTGCAGAAGTACCTGCACGACCTCAAGGCATGGAACGCGCTGCCGGTGGAGACGCAGGAGCGCATCATCGGCCGCGCCAAGCTGTCGGACATCGAGACGCCCGACGCGAAGAAGGCCAGCTACGCGCATAACGTGCTGACCTCGATCGAGGAAGACGGCGAGGACGTGGACATCCTGCGCGACAACATGCCGTTCGGCGACGTCGGCAAGGGCGAGTTCGGCACCTATTTCATCGGCTACTCGCGTACGCCGCGGCGCATCGAGCGCATGCTCGACAACATGTTCGTCGGCCTGCCGCCCGGCAACTACGATCGCCTGCTGGACTTCAGCACGGCGGTCACCGGCTCGCTGTTCTTCGTGCCGACCGTGGACTTCCTCGACGCGGTGGAACCGCTGCCCGCCGCGTCGACCGGCGCCGCTTGATCGAGCCGCGTGCCGCGCCGGCGGCGTGCGGTCCGGTCACCATCGGTGCCGCCGCGCCTGCGGCAAATCGCCCGCAGCAGCGGCCTTGACGCCCGCGGCCATGAGGTTCAGCGTCGTGCCCACGGTCGGGCGCGGCGCGGTCCGACCGCCTCGTGATATCCGCTTTCCGGCATGGCCGGGAAGCGCCGCGGCGCCGGCAGCCGGAGGAGCGTGCCCATGCAACTCGACGCAGTCGTCCTGGCGCGGGCGCAGTTCGCGTTCACGATTTCTTTCCATTTCATTTTCCCGGCCTTCTCCATCGGCCTCGCCAGCTACCTGATGGTGCTCGAAGCGCTGTGGCTGAAGACCGGCAACGGCGTCTACGCGAACCTCTACCGCTACTGGCTGAAGATCTTCGCGGTCGCGTTCGGCATGGGCGTCGTTTCCGGGGTCGTCATGTCGTACCAGTTCGGCACCAACTGGTCGGTCTTCTCGCTGAAGGCCGGTCCGATCGTCGGGCCGCTGATGGCCTACGAGGTATTGACCGCGTTCTTCCTCGAGGCGGGCTTCCTCGGCGTCATGCTGTTCGGCATCAGCAAGGTCGGCAAGCGCCTGCATTTCTTCGCGACCTGCATGGTGGCGCTCGGCACGCTGATTTCGGCGACGTGGATCATCTCCGTGAACAGCTGGATGCAGACGCCGGCCGGTTTCGAGATGAACGCGCAGGGACAATTCGTGCCGGGCGACTCGTGGTGGCCGATCATCTTCAATCCCAGCTTCCCGTACCGTCTCGTGCACACGGTGATCGCGGCGTTCCTCACGACCGCGCTGGTGGTCGGCGCGGTCGGCGCGTGGCACCTGCTGAAGGACCGCGCCAACCCTGGTGCGCGCACGATGTTCTCGATGGCGATGTGGATGCTCGCGATCGTCGCGCCGATCCAGATCCTCGCCGGCGACGCGCACGGCCTCAACACGCTCGAACACCAGCCGGCCAAGGTGCTGGCGATGGAAGGCGACTACGAACCGAGTCCGGACGGCGCGCCGCTGGTCCTGTTCGGGCTGCCGAGCGACGAGGAGGCGCGCGTGCGCTACGAGGTCGCGCTGCCGCACCTGGGTTCGTTGATCCTCAAGCACGACCTGCATGCGCCGTTGCCGGGGCTGAAGGATTTCCCGCGCGAGGACTGGCCGCCGACGCCGATCGTGTTCTGGTCGTTCCGCATCATGGTGGCGCTCGGGCTCGCGATGTTCGGCCTCGGCTTGTGGAGCCTGTTCGCGCGCGTGCGCGGGAAGCTCCACGAATGGCGGCCGCTGCATCGCGCGGCGGTGCTGATGGGACCGGCCGGATTCGTCGCGGTCATCGCCGGCTGGGTCACCACCGAGGTCGGCAGGCAGCCGTTCACCGTGTACGGGCTGCTGCGCACCGCGGAATCGCATTCGCCGCTGGCGGCACCGGCGGTTGCGGCATCGCTGGTCGCGTTCGTCGTGGTGTACTTCGGTGCGTTCGGCGCCGGCACGTACTACCTGCTGCGGCTGATGTCCAGGCCGCCGGAGCGCGGCGAGTCCGAACCCGCGCACATGCCGCAGCGCGCCGCCGGCATCACGCCGGCGACGAGCGTCGGCGCACCGTCTTCGAGCGGGGAGTGACGCGCCATGGCGAACATCGATCTCACCGTCGTCTGGATCGCGATCATCGGTTTCGCGATCTTCGCCTACGTCATCATGGACGGCTTCGACCTCGGCATCGGCATCCTGTTCCCGGGCTTCGCGGTCGGCGACGAGCGCGACCAGGCGATGAACTCGATCGCGCCGGTCTGGGACGGTAACGAGACCTGGCTCGTGCTCGGCGGCGGGGGCCTGTTCGCGGCGTTCCCGCTCGCCTACGCGATCATCCTGCCGGCGACCTATCCGCTGATGATCGCGATGCTGCTCGGGTTGGTCTTCCGCGGCGTCGCGTTCGAGTACCGCTGGCGCGATCCGCGGCACCGTCCGTTGTGGGACGCCGCGTTTGCCGCCGGCTCGATCGTCGCCGCGTTGGCGCAAGGCATGACGTTAGGCGCGATCCTGCAAGGCATCCATGTCGAGAACGACGCCTACGCGGGCGGCTGGCTGGACTGGTTGAGCCCGTTCAGCCTGCTCACCGGCGTGGCCGTCGCCGCCGGCTACGCGCTGCTCGGCGCGACGTGGCTGATCTGGAAGACCGAGGGAACCAGCCAGCAGCATGCGCGCCGGATGGCGTTCCGGCTGGCGCTGGCGACGCTCGCGATGCTGGTCGCGGTCAGCGCCGCCACGCCTTTCCTCGCCTACGACTACTGGCGCCGCTGGTTCTCGATGCCGGGCGTGCTGCTCACGGCACAGGTCCCGCTGCTGGTCGCGATCTGCTCGTTCACCTTGTTCTGGAGCCTCAAGCGCAAGGCCGAACTGTTGCCGTTCCTGATGTCGCTCGCGCTGTTCCTGCTCGGCTTCATCGGCCTGTGCATCAGCATGTTTCCGTACATCGTCCCGCGCGCGGTGACGATCTGGGACGCCGCCGCGCCGTACCGCAGCCAGCTGTTCATGCTGGTCGGCGCGGTGGTGATCATTCCCGTCATCATCGCCTACACCGCATGGGCCTACTGGGTGTTTCGCGGCAAGGCGGGCGCGCACGGATACCATTGATGGACAAGGAGCTGCCGCTGTGGAAGCGGATCGGCTGGCTGATCGTTATCTGGCTCGCGAGCGTGGCCGTCCTCGGCGCGGTCGCGGGCCTGATCCGGCTGGTCCTGACGCCGTAGCCTCGAACCCGTGAGTCGTTCCGCGGGAGCGGCGCCCGGCCATCGGCTATACTCGCCGGCCGGACCGATGGCTGCCGTTCAACGAACGACCGGTCCGGTCGACGGACTTGCGTCATAAGCGTGCGCTCGTAGCTCAGCTGGATAGAGTACCGCCCTCCGAAGGCGGTGGTCGTGGGTTCGAATCCCGCCGAGCGCGCCATTCAATCTTCCGGTCGCGCGGTGTTTTGTCGCGCGGCGCCGGCATGAGGCGGCGTGCCGCCTTCCGCGCCTGCGGCACGGCCGCTATACTTCTCCGACTTAACAGTGCGTGCTGCCGCCTCCTGCGGTCGTCCACGCTTTCGCAGAGGTGATTCCGTGACCAATCCCGTCACCCCGACCGATTCGGCGTTCCTGAAGAATTTCGCGCTGCTGATCGGCTTCCTGGTGGTCGTCGCCATTTTGCTGATCGCGCTGGCCGCGCACATCTACGGCAAGAACCCGCCGCCGTCGAATCCGGGCAAGGAAACGGCGCTGGCCGAACGCATCGCGCCGGTCGGCGGCGTCTATGCCGGCGACACCGGTCGTGCGGCGATGCAGGCGGCGCAGGATGCGGCGGCCAAGGCCGCGGCCTCGCAGGTCGCCTATGGCGGCACCACCGACGGCAAGACGATCTTCGGCAATCTCTGCCACAGCTGCCACGAGACGGGCGCCGGCGGCGCGCCGAAGCTCAGCGACAAGGCCGTGTGGGCGCCACGTCTGGCCGAAGGCGCCGAGACGCTGATCAAGCACGCGACCGAAGGCTACACCGGCAAGAGCGGCGTGATGCCGGCTCGTGGCGGCAATCCGGCGCTGAACGACGCGCAGGTCAAGGCCACCGTCGAATGGATGATCGGCGAAGTGAAGTAGTGCGCTGCTTTGCGTGAGGTGCGGATCGTTTCGGTCGGGCGTGGATGCCCGGCGGCGGACGAATCGAGATCGTTGGAAGACGCCGCCTCTGGGCGGCGTTTTCGTTTGTGCCGCATGCCCGCGGCTCAGGCCGGAACCGCTTCGGCCAGGCGCACGCGCTCGCGCGCCGCATGTGCGACGAGGTCGGGAAAGAACGCCGCGAAATGCCGTTCGAGCGGTTGCGCGCGTGCCTCGATCACCGGCACCGCGTCGGCGAGCGGATTGTCCCGCGAGAGACGTTGCGAGAGTCCGCGCAGCACGTCGTCGATCATCGCGATTTCGCGATAGCGTTCCGGTAGGTCGTGCGTGCGCATATAACGCGCGAAGCCGTGCATGCGCGGCGGCAGTTCGGCGGCACGCGCGGCGAGCAGCGCCTGCACCTCGCGCGAGAACGCATGCAGCGAGCCGTCGGCGTGGCGCGCCCAGTCGCGGGCGAGCAGATGGTCGAACCAGACGTCGAGCAGGATGCCGGCGTAGCGCCGATAGGGCGGCTCGAACAGCGCGCGTGCGGCGACGACCTGCGGGTGCGCGTCGGTGAACGTATCCACCGAGCGATGCAGCGCGACGCCGATGCGCACGCCGCGCGGCAGCGCCGGGTCGAGTGCGCCGCGCAGGAAATCGGCGATCAGGCTGCCGAGCATGAGGTCGGCGTCGGGCGCCGCGAGCCACGCATGCGCGAGATGGTTCATCAGGGTTCCGCCGGGTCGTGCATCGCCTCACGCTATCATGCGCCGTGATGACGACCGACGAACACGCTCTCCAGACGCTCCCGTTTCCCGCCGCGGGCGGCCCGCTGCTGCTGCCCGGCGCCGCCGGCGCGATCGAACTGGCCTGCGCGGTGCCGGATGCCGCCGTCGCGCGCGCCGGCACGGCGATCATCAGCCATCCGCATCCGCTGCAGGGCGGCACGATGCACAACAAGGTCGTCACGATCCTCGAGCGTTCGCTGCTCGAACTCGGCCTCGCGACGGTGCGCTACAACTTCCGCGGCGTGGGCCAATCCGAAGGCGTGCACGACAATGGCGTCGGCGAGACCGACGATCTCGTCGCGATCGCCGATTGGGTGCGTGCCGCGCGTCCCGGCGACACGCTGTGGCTGGCCGGCTTCTCGTTCGGCAGCTATGTCAGCCTGCGCGCGGCGGGGCGCATCGATCCGGCGCAGCTGATCCTGGTCGCGCCGCCGGTCGGCCGCTGGGATTTCGGCGACGTCGCCGCGCCGCGCTGCCCATGGCTGATCGTGCAGGGCGAAGAGGACGAAATCGTCGACGCCAAGGCGGTGTTCGCCTGGGCGGAAACGTTGCAACCGCCGCCGCAACTCGTGCGCATGCCGGAAACCGGGCACTTCTTCCATCGCCGCCTGATGGACTTGCGCGGCGTCGTGAAGAACGCGCTGGCCGCGAACCTGCCGCCGCCGATCGCATGAGCGGCGCGCTGGATGCGGCGGCAGCCACCGGGTTGCCGAGCGAGCGATATGGTGCGGGTGTGGTGGCCGGCGAATGGCAGGACGATCCCGCGCAGCGCGCCATGCTGCCGGCGCTGGACCGCCTCTGCACGGCTCTGGCCGAAACGCGCACGCCATCGTTGTGGCAACGCCTGCGCGGAGGCTCGGCGGAATCGCCGCGCGGCCTGTACCTGTGGGGCCGCGTCGGTCGCGGCAAGACGTTCCTGACCGACCTGCTCGTCGCCGCGGCGCCGACGCCGCGCAAGCGCCGCGCGCATTTCCACCGTTTCATGCAGGACGTGCACGCCGAGCTGCGCACGCTCGAAGGCCGCAGCGATCCGCTGGTGGAAGTCGCCGCGCGCATCGCCGCGGAGGTGCGCCTGCTCGTGCTCGACGAATTTTTCGTCGGCGACATCGGCGACGCGATGATCCTCGGCAACCTGCTGCACGCGCTGGTCGAGCGCGGCGTGGTGCTGGTGACCACCTCGAACACGTCGCCGCCGGAACTCTACAAGGACGGCCTGCAGCGCGAGCGCTTCCTGCCGGCGATCGCGCTGATCGAGCGGCATTGCGAGGTGATCGAACTGGCCTCGCCGCAGGACTGGCGCCTGCGCGCGCTGAAGCAGGCGCCGGTGTACTACACGCCGCTCGGCGCCGATGCCGAGCGCGCGCTGCGCGCCGCGTTCAACCGCGTCGCGCACGGCACGCCGCGACGCGACTTCGAGCTGCGCATGAACGATCGCGCGATCGCCGTGCGCGAGGAAATCGACGGCGCGATCTGGTTCGAATTCGCCGCCTTGTGCGAAGGCCCGCGCGCCGTGGCCGACTACATCGAACTCGCCAGGGCGTACCACACGATCGTCGTCTCGAATGTCCCGGAGTTCACGCCGCAGACCGACGACGCGGCGCGGCGTTTCATCGAACTCGTCGACGAGGTCTACGACCGCGGCGTCAAGCTGGTGCTGTCGGCGGCGGTGCCGATCGTCGAGCTGTACGACGGCGAGCGCCTGCGCGCCGAGTTCTCGCGCACCGAATCGCGCCTGATCGAGATGCAGAGCGAGGACTACCTCGCGCGTGCGCACCGGGCCTGAATCCGCGGAACACGGATTCGACGCGCTGGCGCCTGTTGATATGCGCTCGCGCGCCCCAATGCCTGTCCCGGCGCGCCGCCGACGGGAAAATTCCCCGCGTTTCGTTCTCGATGTCGATTCCGGCGTTTCCCGTTCGACGCCGGAAGCAGGACGCGTCGTTCGCGGCTCATCGCGACGCATGACGTTCGTCCATTGTTCGCCGCCTGGTTGGCGGATACCGTCCGCCGGCCCGTGACCGGGTTGGCTGTACTTCAGGCGCATTCCGCTTGCTCGTCGCGATGCGCCTCTGTATATTGAACTTATTGGTTCAATAATTGGATGTGTCCCATGCTCGGGAATTGCCAAGGTCGGGAAGTGGGCTCCGCGCTGCCCGGTTCGCTCGCCCGCGTCGCGTCGCGGTCGCTCGCGCTGGCATGCGCGGTCGCCTTCGCCGGCTGTGCGGCCGGCCCGGATTTCCGTGCGCCGGCGGCGCCCGAGGTCAAGGGCTATCAGGCCGATGCGTTGCCGCAGGCGACGGTGGCCAGCGGCGCGCCGACCGGCGACGCGCAACGCTTCCTCGAAGGCGCGGACGTGCCGCAACGCTGGTGGACGACGTTCTCCAGCGATGAACTCGATCGTCGCGTCGACGAGGCGCTGGCGCACAGCCCGACGATCGCGTCCGCGCAGGCCGCGCTGCGGCAGGCGCAGGAAAACGTCAATGCGGCGCGCGGTTCGCTGTTTCCGAGCGTCGACGCGAAGGCCGGCGCGGCGCGCGGCAACGCGAACGGCCTTGGCGTCAGCGGCGGCGCGGGCACTTCGACGTTCTCGGTCTACAACGCCGGCGTCGACGTCGGCTATACGCTCGACCTGTTCGGGGGCGTGCGCCGCGGCATCGAGGCGCAATCGGCGCTGACCGATGTCCAGCAGGCCCAGTTGCGCGGCACTTATCTCAGCCTCGCCGCGAACGTCGCCACCGCGAGCGTGCGCGAAGCCTCGCTGCGCGGGCAGATCGGCGCGATCGAGGACATCGTCGACGCGTACCAGAAGCAGCTTTCGCTGGTCGAGCAACAGCACGATATCGGCGCGAAATCGCTCGCCGACGTGCTCGTGATCCGTACCCAGGTCGCCGCCACGCGCGCGCAGCTGCCGGCGTTGCGTCAGGCATTGGCGCAGACGCAGACGCAGCTCGCGGTATATCTCGGGCGCTTGCCGTCGCAGGCGGAATTGTCGGCGGTCGAGCTGGACGCACTCGCGTTGCCGCTCGACGTGCCGGTGAGCCTGCCGTCGGCCCTGGTGCGCCAGCGTCCGGACATCCTCGCCGCGGAAGCGCAACTGCACCAGGCGACCGCGGCGGTCGGCGTCGCCACCGCGAACCTGTTCCCGCAGATCACCTTGAGCGCGAGCCTCGGCTCGCAGGCGTTGAAGGCCGACGACCTGTTCTCCGGCGGCACCAAGGCCTGGAGCCTGGGCGCCAACCTGCTCGCCCCGATCTTCCACGGCGGTTCGCTGCGCGCGCAGAAGCGGTCGGCGGAAGCCGGCCTCGACAAGGCCGCAGCCGACTACCAAAACACCGTGCTGGTCGCGTTCCAGAACGTCGCGGACGCATTGCGCGCGCTCGAACTGGATGCCGAGAACCTGAAGGCGCAGGCGGATGCCGAGCAGTCGGCGCAGCGCAGCCTCGACCTGGTGAACGTGCAATACAAGGACGGGGCGGCGAGCTACCTGCAGGTGCTCGATGCGACGCGCCAGTACCAGCAGGCGCGCATCGGGCTGATCCAGGCGCGTGCGGCGCGCCTGTCCGACACCGCGGCGTTGTATGCGGCGCTCGGCGGCGGCTGGCAGGGCGATGCCGCGAAGTCGCTGGCGAGTACGCCGTAGCACGCGACACACGGCGCGAACGCGCCAGCCGGTGCGCGATGCGACCCGGCAACGCAGGCACCATCGATTGAAGTTTCGACATGAGGAGTCGGGCATGGCCCCGCGCACTGAACGCAAACCGAGCACGACCAAACGCATGATCGTCATGCTGATCCTGATCGGCCTGCTGCTGTTCCTGCTGGTCGGCTGGAACGTCATGGGCAAGATCGGCATGAAGCAATTCATGGCCAACATGAAGGAGCCGCCGCAGACCGTGTCGGCGCTGAAGGTCAGCGCGTCCGACTGGCAGCCGACGCTGTCCGCGGTCGGCACCTTGCGCGCCGCGCGCGGAGCCGATCTCGCGCTGGAGACGGCGGGCCTGGTCACGCGCGTCAACCTGAAGTCCGGCGACGAGGTCAAGCAGGGCGACCTGCTGCTGCAGTTGAACGACAGCGACGAGGCGGCCAACCTGCGCCAGCTCGAAGCGGCGTCGGCGCTGTCGGCGCTGACCTTCGACCGCGCCAAGCGGCAGCTTGCGGTGCAGGCGATCAGCAAGGCCGACTACGACACCGCGGCGGCGGACCTGAAGGCGAAGCAGGCGGCGGTCGCGCAGCAGCAGGCGGTGATCGCCAAGAAGCAGTTGCGCGCGCCGTTTTCCGGCCGTGCCGGCATCGTCACGTTGAGCGCGGGTGCCTACCTCAACAGCGGTACCGCGATCGTCACCCTGCAGCAGCTCGATCCGATCTTCGTCGACTTCCACGTGCCGCAGCGCAATCTCGGCGAGATCAAGCCGGGCCAGAAGATCGTGCTGACGCTCGACGCGTTCCCGGGCAAGACGTTCGAGGGCGCGCTGTCGGCGGTCAATCCGAAAGTCGACGGCGACACGCGCAATGTGCAGGTCGAGGCGAGCGTGCCCAATCCCGACCGCCTGCTGGTGCCGGGCATGTTCGCCAATGCCGCGATCGACGTCGGCGAGAGCGAGCGCCACCTGACCCTGCCGCAGAGCGCGATCAGCTTCAATCCCTATGGCGAGACCGTGTTCGTGGTCAAGCATTCGGACAAGAAAGACGACAAGGGCAAGCCGGAACTGCCGACCGCGCAGCAGGTGTTCGTCACCACCGGTGCCAAGCGCGGCGACCAGGTCGCCGTCACCAGCGGCATCGAGGAAGGCGTGGAAGTCGTCACCAGCGGCCAGTTGAAACTCAAGAACGGCACGCCGCTGGTCATCGACAACACGGTGCAGCCGCCGAACAGCGCGAACCCGAAGCCGCAGGAACATTGATCCTCCGGCCCTCTTCTGCGGAAGGGGGCGAAGCCGCCTCGAGCGGCTGAGGGTGAGGCAGGGATGCCGATCGGAGGACGCGCCACGGATGGCTGCTTGCCAGGCACCGAACCGCGATCGTGAAGCCTCAAGGACGCGGGCAACAGGACAATCAACATGAAATTCACCGACCTCTTCATCAGCAAACCGGTCATGGCGATCGTCGTCAGCGCACTGATCCTCGTGCTCGGCCTGCGCTCGGTCAGCGACCTCAGCGTGCGCCAGTATCCGAAGACCGAGAACGCCGTCGTCACGGTTTCCACCGCCTACTACGGCGCCGATGCGCAGACCGTCGCCGGCTTCATCACGCAGCCGCTCGAATCGGCGATCGCGCAGGCGCAGGGCATAGACTACCTGTCCTCGTCGAGCCTGTCCGGCGTGTCGACGATCACCGCGACGCTTCGCCTCAACTACGATTCCAACCGCGCGCTGACCGAGATCCAGACCCAGGTCAGCTCGGTGCGCAACCAGTTGCCGCCGCAGGCGCAGCAGCCGGTGATCTCGGTGCAGCTCGGCCAGACCACCGACGCGATGTATCTCGGCTTCTTCAGCCAGACTCTCCCGACCAACAACATCACCGACTACCTGCTGCGCGTGGTCAAGCCGCAGCTCGACTCGATCGACGGCGTGCAGACCGCCGAGCTGCTCGGCGCGCGCCAGTTCGCGCTGCGCGCGTGGCTCGATCCGGCGCGCCTCGCCGCGCACGGCGTCACCGCGGCCGAGGTGTATTCCGCACTGTCGGCGAACAACTACCTTGCCGCGGTCGGCGCGAGCAAGGGCGATTCGGTCACGATCCCGCTGACCGCATCGACCGACCTGCACTCGGTGGGCGAATTCCGCCGCCTCGCGATCAAGCAGAAGGACGGCGCGATCGTGCGCCTCGAAGACGTCGCCAACGTCGTGCTCGGCGCCGAGGACTACGATTCCTCGGTCGCGCTCGACGGCCAGCAGTCGGTCTTCCTCGGCATCAAGGTCGCGCCGGAGGCGAACATTCTCGACGTCGCGACGAAGGTCCGCGACGTGTTCCCGGAGATCCAGAAGCAGTTGCCGACCGGTCTCAGCGCGAACATCGGCTACGACGCGACCGACTTCATCAATACCTCGATCGAGGAGGTCATCAAGACGCTGATCGAGGCGCTGGTGATCGTCACGGTCGTGATCTTCCTGTTCCTCGGCAGCTTCCGCGCCGTGATCATTCCGGTCATCGCCATGCCGCTGTCGCTGGTCGGCACGTTCTTTGTGATGCTCGCGCTCGGCTACTCGATCAACCTGATCACGCTGCTCGCGCTGGTGCTGGCGATCGGCCTCGTCGTCGACGACGCGATCATCGTGGTCGAGAACGTCGACCGCCACATGAAGGAAGAGGGCAAGTCGCCGCTGCAGGCGGCGCTGCTTGCCGCGCGCGAACTCGGCGGTCCGATCCTCGCCATGACGATCGTGTTGATCGCGGTGTACGTGCCGATCGGTTTCCAGGGCGGGCTGACCGGCGCGTTGTTTACCGAGTTCGCGTTCACCCTGGCCGGCGCGGTCACCGTGTCGGCGGTCGTCGCGCTGACCCTGTCGCCGATGCTGTGCTCGCGCTTCTTCAAGAGCGATCAGGAAAACGGCCGCTTCGCGCGCTTCATCGATCGCCAGTTCGAACGCCTGCACGGCGGCTACGAGCGTCGCCTGCACAGCACGCTCGAAACCTGGATCGTGCCGGTCGTGATGGGCCTGCTGCTGCTCGGCGGCACCACCTACCTGTTCATGAACTCGAAGGCGGAACTGGCGCCCGAGGAAGACCAGGGCATCGTCGTCGGCATGTCGCTGGCGGCGCCCAATGCCGCGCCGTCGCAGACGTCCGGCTTGATGGCGCAGGCCTACGAGGTCGCCAAGTCGCTGCCCGAAACGCAACTGGTGTTCCAGTTCACCGGCTTCTCCGGCCCGAACTCGCTGCTCACCGGCGTGCTGTTCAAGCCGTGGGACAAGCGCGCCAAGAACGCGCATGAGCTGCAGGAGGAACTGCAGCAGAAGTGGGGCAGCATGGCCGCGGCGAACACGGTCGCGTTCCAGTTCCCGCCGCTGCCGGGCGCGACCGGCATGCCGGTCGAGGTCGTGATGTCGACGACCGAGCCGTTCGAGAACCTCAACGAAGTCGCGATCAACGTGCTCGACAAGCTGCGCAAGAGCGGCATGTTCTTCTTCGTCGACACGAACCTGAAGATCGACAAGCCGCAGAGCACGGTCGAGCTCGACCGCGACATGGTCACCTCGCTCGGCCTCACCCAGCAGGACGTCGGTTCCTCGCTCGGCGCCGCGCTCGGCGGCGGCTACGTCAACTACTTCTCGATCGCCGGCCGTTCCTACAAGGTGATCCCGCAGGTGCTGCAGACCGATCGCCTGAACCCGGAGCAGGTGCTCGACAACTACATCCGCGCGCCGGACGGTTCGATGATCCCGGCCTCGACCGTGGCGACGATCAGGAACGAGGTTGTGCCGCAGGCGCTGACGCGGTTCCAGCAGCTCAACGCGGTCACGTTCCAGGGCGTGCCGGCGGTGGCGCAGGGCGATGCGATCGAGTTCGTCAAGCAGACGATCCGCGATACCGCGCCGTCGAGCTACCAGATCGACTATTCCGGCCAGGCGCGCCAGTTCGTGCACGAATCGGGCGGCTTCGCGCTGACCCTGCTGTTCGCGGTCATCATCGTGTTCCTCGCGCTGGCCGCGCAGTTCAACTCGTTGCGCGACCCGATCGTGATCCTCGTGTCCGTGCCGATGGCGCTGTTCGGCGCGCTGGTGTTCATCAACATCCTGCCGGGCCTGGTCGGCATGAAGGCGATCGGTTTCGGCTGGAACACCTCGCTGAACATCTACACGCAGGTCGGCCTGGTCACCCTGATGGGCCTGATTTCCAAGCACGGTATCCTGATCGTGCAGTTCGCCAACGAGATGCAGCGCGGCGGCATGACCAAGCGCGAGGCGATCGAACACGCCGCCGCGGTGCGCCTGCGCCCGATCCTGATGACGACGGCGGCGATGGTGCTCGGCGTCGTGCCGCTGGTGATCGCGTCCGGCGCCGGCGCGGCCGGTCGCTTCAATATGGGCCTGGTCATCACGAGCGGATTGACGATCGGCACCTTGTTCACGCTGTTCGTGGTGCCGGCGTTCTACATGCTGCTGGCCGAGGACCATCACGCCGAAAAGGCGCGCGACGTGGCCGCGGGTTTGGACGAGCCGATCCCGGCGCATTGATCGAACGCGAAGCCGCACCGCCGCCGTTCCGCGGCGGTGCGGCGAAGCGCCCTACAATCGCAGGCCATGAACGCTCCGCACGATTCCCTGCTCGGCAAGAGCACCGACTATCCGGATCGCTACGATCCTTCGCTGCTGTTCCCGATCGCGCGCGCGCCGAATCGCGCGGCGCTCGGCATCGGTGCCGAGCTGCCGTTCCACGGCGTCGACATCTGGAACGCGTACGAGCTGTCGTGGCTCGACGCGCGCGGCAAGCCCGAGGTCGCGTTGGCCGAGTTCCGCATCCCCGCGACGTCGCCGAACATCGTCGAGTCGAAGTCGTTCAAGCTGTACCTCAACAGCTTCAATCGCGAGCGTCTCGCCGACGCGGACGAAGCGCGCGCGCGGCTCGTGCACGACGTTTCCGCCGCTGCCGGCACCGAGGTTGCGGTCGCGCTGACCTTGCCGGGCCGCTTCGCCGAAGCGCGCCTGGCCGAGCTCGACGGCGAGCTGATCGACAAGCTGGCGATCGACGTCGACGACTATGGTCCGCCGAACGCGACGTACCTCGCACATGCCGCGGACGCGCGCGAGGTCGAGGAATGCCTGGTTTCGAACCTGCTCAAATCGAACTGTCCGGTGACCGGCCAGCCGGACTGGGCCAGCGTGCAGATCCGCTATGCGGGGCCGCGCATCGATCGCGCCGGGCTGCTGCGCTATCTGGTCTCGTTCCGCGAACACGCGGAATTCCACGAACAGTGCGTCGAGCGCATCTACGTGGATCTGATGCAGCGTTGTTCGCCGACGCAGCTCGGCGTGTATGCGCGCTACACGCGTCGCGGCGGGCTCGACATCAATCCGTGGCGCCGCAGCATCGCCGGCACGCCGCAGAATCCGCGCGGCGCACGGCAATGACGCGTCGCGCCCCGCGCATTCGGACATCCGGACGGCTGCATCGAACGCGTGCGCTTCGCGCGGCGCGACGCAATTTGTAACCTCGCCGGCGGTCCATGCGCTCATTCGCTGTTAAGGCCGATGGAGTGTAATGTGCGTTTTCCGCAACGGAGAGGAGAGCGGGCGTGGCGAACGAGCCGAACAAGCCGAATTTTTCGAATGTGCAGAGTGGTTCCGAGACGACGGCGCCACCGCCGCCGAAGGCGGATTTCAGCAATGTGCAGTCCGGCGTCAGCTCCACCGCGCCGGTCGTCGATCCACCGGCGGCGAAGACCTACACGGTCGCGAGCGGCGACAGCCTCTCGAAGATCGCCAAGAAGGTGTACGGCAATGCGAACCGCTGGCACGACATCTTCAACGCGAATCGCGACCAGCTCGACAATCCCGACCTGATCCAGCCGGGCCAGGTCCTGAAACTTCCCGCGGATGCGGATTCCAACGCCTGACAATGGAGGGTACGACGATGACCAAGCAACGTAGCCAGCAACTCACCCTGATCGTCGCGATGGCCGGTGCCCTCGCGCTCTCCGCCTGCGGCAAGAAGGAAGAGCCCGCTCCCGCACCGCCGGTCGCCGCCCCCGCGCCTGCGCCGACTACGCCGCCGCCTGCCCCCGCGCCCGCGCCGGTCGCGGTTTCCTCGGTCGATCTCGGCACCGCCGTCGACGCGGACAACAAGGTGTCGGCACCTGCCACCGAGTTCACCACGAAGGACACGATCTACGCCGCGGTCTCGACCACCGGCACCGCGCCGAACGCGGTGCTGAACGCGAAGTGGACGTACCAGGACGGCCAGACCGTCAACGAGTCGAGCCAGACCATCGCGCCGAACGGCAATGCGGTGACGAGCTTCCACATCAGCAAGCCGGACGGCTGGCCGGCGGGCAACTACAAGGTGGAGATCACGCTCGACGGCAAGTCCGTCGCGACCAAGGACTTCTCCGTGAAGTGAGTCCGGGAGGAACCCCTCCCGTGCAGGCCAGGGACGGCCTGCGAGACTGGACGAGAAGCGCGGAGCGATCCGCGCTTTTTCTTTGCCCGGCGCGTCGCGGACGACGGGCGGCCGTCGTCGCGCGAGCACTCGATGATCCTTTTCGCCGCTGTTGCGCGCGATCATGCCGAGAGCCAGAGAGAGGGGAGTTCCATGCGCCATCCGGTCTTCGTTCGACGCTTCCATGTCCTTGCCGCCGTGCTGTTGCTCGGTGCCGCTTCCGCGGACGGCGCCGGGGGCGCGTCGCTCGCTGCGGATGTCGTGCCGGCGTCGAGCGTGGCGATGTCGCTGTTTCCGCTCGGCCTGGCGGTGCCGAAGAACCCGCAAGCCGTTGCCGCCAGCGATGGCCGCACGCACCTGACCTACGAGATCCTTGCGACGAATACCGGCAAGAAGCCCATCACGATCACCGCGGTCGAGGTCGGAGCCGGGGCGGCGGCACCGCTCGTCCGCTACAGCGGCGAATCGCTGGCGGCGCGCATGAGTCCGCTCGGCGATCCGATGGCCGCCGGCACGCGCATCGATTCCGGAATGACCGCGACGGTGTGGATCGATGTCGCGCTGGCCGCCGGCGCCACCGTTCCCCGCGAGTTGCGCGCGCAATTGAGCGCGGAGGGCGCGTCGGGCACCGGGAATCCCGTGCCGGCGTTGGTGACCGCGGTCGATACGACGCCCGCACGCCTCATCCGTGCGCCGCTCGCCGGTCCCGGCTGGGGCGTACTGGAAGCCTGCTGCGATGGAGCCAACCATCATCGCCGTGGCCAGCGCGCGGTCGACGGCCGCTTGCGCCTGCCCGAACGCTTCGCGATCGATTTCGCGCGCTTCGACGACGACGGCGAAGTGCATCGTGGCGACGGCAAGACCAACGCGGACTACTACGGTTTCGGCGCGCCCGTGCTGGCCGTGGCCGACGCGACCGTGATCGACGTGCTGTCGCGCCAGGCCGATCTCGTCCCGAACGCGCCGCTGCCCGAGCCGACCTTGCCCGAGGCGGGCGGCAACCATGTCGTGCTGGACCTCGGCGACGGCGCGTTCGCGTTCTATGGCCACCTGAAGGCGGACAGCATCAAGGTCAGGCCGGGCGACAAGGTGCGCGCCGGACAGGTCATCGCCGCGCTCGGCAACAACGGCAGCTCGACCTTCGCGCACCTGCACTTCCAGTTGATGGACACGCGCAATTTCGCGTTGTCCGAAGGCATTCCGTTCCGTCTCGAACGATTCGAGCTGGCCGGACATTTCGACGAAAAGAGCGAGCGCATCGTGCGCGACGGGAAGCCGCGCGAACATCGCGACGAACTGCCGCTGACCTGGGCCATCGTGGATTTCCCGCAGCCGTAGGCGCCCGGGCGCGGTCGCGCACGCTCGGGGAGGACCGTGCGCAGCCGTACCGTGACGTTTCTTGACTGGCCTTCCGAAGCACGATTCGTCTACTTTTGTGAGATTCATCACAAAATAAACGAGTTCGGGCCATGCAAGGCAGTTACGACGTCGGACTGGTCATCCTGTCCTACCTGATCGCCTCGCTCGCGGCATTCGTCGCGATCGAGTTCGCCTCGCGCATGCGCGTGCGCAGCAGCAGCCGCACGTCGTGGCTGGTCGGCGGCGCGCTCGCGATGGGTACCGGCATCTGGTCGATGCACTTCGTCGGCATGACCGCGTTCTCGCTGCCGGTACCGATCAGCTACGACGTCGGCATCACGTTCCTGTCGTGGGTCGCGGCGGTCGCGGTGTCCGCGATCGCGCTGTATCTGGTCGGCTACGGCAAGCTGCGCCACTGGACCCTGGCCGTCGGCGCGCTGGTCATGGGTGGCGGCGTGTGCGTGATGCACTACAGCGGCATGTGGGCGATGCAGATGGATCCGGGCATCGGCTACCAGCCGGCCTTGTTCGCCGCTTCGGCCGGCATCGCGGTCGCCGCTTCCGGCGCCGCGCTGCTGATCATCGCCTACCTCAAGGAAGTGCGCAGCTGGCGCGACATCGCGTTGCGCGTCGGCGCCGCGCTGATCATGGGCGTGGCGGTGTGCGGCATGCACTACACCGGCATGGCGGCGGCGGAGTTCGCCAACGGCGCGTTCTGCGCGACCGCCAACCAGCTGTCGGCGGACCTGCTGCCGCTGCCGACCACGTTCGCTACCCTGCTGATCCTCGGCTTCGGCATGGCCTTCACGATCGCGGATGCGCGCGAGATCGCCAATGCGCGCCGCGCCGCGCGCGCGCGCGACGTACGCGTGCAGAGCCTTGCCTTCACCGACCAGGACACCGGTCTGCCGAACCGCGCGCGCCTGTCGCAGCTGATCGTCGAGCGCATCCGCTCGCGTACGCCGGAAGGCTTCGCCCTGGTCACGTTCCGTGTCGAGGGTCCCGGCGAAACGGCCCCGACGGCGGAGGTCATGTCCGCGCTGCGCGATCGCGTCGCGCGTTCGCTGCCGGACGCGACGATCGCGCGGACGCAGCCGGAACACCTGGTCGTGATGGTCGACGGCCGCGTCGACGACGTCGCGCGCAAGTGCGCGCCGTTGATCGAACTCGTGCGCCAGGATCTCGCCGCGAACGGGCGCTACCGGCTCGTCACCAACAGTTCGCATTGCCCGAGCGACGGCGACAACGCGCAGCGACTGCTGCTTCGCGCCGCGCCGAAGTCGGCCATCGTCGATCCGCCGCTGCCGGTGCGGAAGCGCGCCTGACGGCGGGCGCCGCTGTCGTGGCCGGGAAGGGCCGCGAAGCGATTCGCGCCCCTCGATGCCGCCCGGGCCGGACAGCACGTCCGCGAGCGCGGTGCCGCGGGCCTCAACCCGCCGAGAACGCGTGCTCCTCCGCGGCGAAGCCGACGGCAATCGCGCCGGCGCCGACATTGACCATGCCGGTCATGCTCATCGGCGCCTCGTACATCTCGACGTCGGCCTCCGCGCAGGCGTCCTTCAAGCCCGCGTAGCCGGGCAAGCCGGCGAGTTCCGCGAGATCGCCGCCGTAGCTGATGCACAGCGTGGGCGCGAGCAGGCCGGCACGCACGCGTCGCGTCGCGTTGGCGAACAGGACCTCGGCGCCGTGCTCGAAGCCGCGCACCTTGGCGACCGCGCCGGTGTCGCCGCGCCACGCGCGCAGCAATGGCTTGATGTCGAGCGCTGTGCCGAGGGCGGCGCTGACCCAGCCGACGCTGCGATCGCCTTTCTTCTGGGCGCGTGCGCGCAGGTAGTACAGATCGCGCGGCAGCATGTAGCCGTAAGTGTGGCGCGCGAGCAGTTCCAGGCGCTCGCGCATCTGGCCGGGATTCTGCCCCGCTTCGCGCAGGCGCACCGCCTCCACCGCGGTGACGCCTTGCGCGGAAAACAGGTTCTCGGTGTCGATCACCCGCATCAGGAACGGCCCGGGCACGCCGGCGTCGCGACGGATCGGGCGGTAGTCCTTGAGGATCGCGAAACTGGCCTTGCTCGCATTCGCGTGGATCGGGCTGCGCGTCGCCGTGATGGTCAGGCAGAACACGCAGTCGTAGTCGATGACGAGGCGGTCGAGGAACAGGTCGCGGATCTGTTCGACGCCGTACGGCTCGGATTCCGCATCGTGGCCGCGCGCGCCGAGATTTTCGTCGAGGAAGCGCCGCAGCGTCTCCTCGTTGCGATCGTCGACGAGGGTTTCGCCGCCGATGCGGACGCTGATCGGCAGCACCACGATGCCGTGCCGTTCGAGGAACCCGGCGGGCAGATCGCATGCCGAGTCGACCACGATGCCGATGCGCATGAAACCACCTTTGTCGCATCTGTTACTTGTCGCAAAACTACCATTATCGCGAACGCCGCGGTTCTTGCGGCGCAGCGAAGCGGCGCGCGCGTTCCCGCACGTGACGGACGGGTCGGAGCACGACCGATTCCCGCTGGCCGCGCGTCACGGCGAGGAACGCCGGACGGGATGCCCGCCGCACCTTTCCGCCTCAACATTCCCGGCCGGATCGGCGACAATACCCCGTTGTTTTCCCTACGCCAGCGCTCGCCGGCGTCGTCCTTGATCCGCTGGAGGAATCCATGTCCGACTTCACCCCCGCCGCGCCCGCCGGCGGCGCCAAGATCACCATCGCCGACGGCGTGCTCAACGTGCCGGAGAACCCGATCGTCCCGTTCATCGAGGGCGACGGTACCGGGCCGGACATCTGGCGCGCGTCGGTGCGCGTGCTCGACGCCGCGGTCGCCAAGACCTACGGCGGCAAGCGCAAGCTGCACTGGATGGAAGTGCTGGCCGGCGAGAAGGCGTTCAACGCGACCGGCAACTGGCTGCCGGACGCCACCGTCGACGCCTGCCGCGAGTACCTCGTCTCGATCAAGGGTCCGCTGACGACCCCGGTCGGCGGCGGCATCCGCTCGCTCAACGTCGCTTTGCGCCAGATGCTCGATCTGTACGCCTGCGTGCGCCCGGTGCGCTGGTTCAAGGGCGTGCCGTCGCCGGTGAAGGATCCGTCGAAGGTCGACATGACGATCTACCGCGAGAACACCGAGGACATCTACGCCGGCATCGAATTCCAGGAAGGCACCGAGGACGCGAAGAAGTTCGCGGCGCTGCTGAAGGAGCACTTCCCGGACCGCTACAAGAAGATCCGCTTCCCGGCCACCTCCGGCTTCGGCATCAAGCCGGTGTCGAAGGAAGGCACCGAGCGCCTCGTGCGCGCGGCGCTGAAGTACGCGGTCGACAACGACCGGAGTTCCGTGACGCTGGTGCACAAGGGCAACATCATGAAGTTCACCGAGGGCGCGTTCCGCGACTGGGGCTACGCGCTGGCGAAGAACGAGTTCGGCGCGGTCGAGCTCGACGGCGGCCCGTGGATGACGTTCAAGAACCCGAGGACCGGCAAGGCGATCACGGTCAAGGACGCGATCGCCGATGCGTTCCTGCAGCAGATCCTGCTGCGTCCGGGCGAGTACGACGTGGTCGCCACGCTGAACCTAAACGGCGACTACCTCAGCGACGCGCTCGCCGCGGAAGTCGGCGGCATCGGCATCGCGCCGGGCGCGAACATCAACTATGTCACCGGCCACGCGGTGTTCGAGGCCACCCACGGCACCGCGCCGAAGTACGCGGGCCTGGACAAGGTCAACCCGGGCTCGGTGATCCTGTCCGGCGAGATGATGCTGCGCTACATGGGCTGGACCGAGGCGGCCGACGCGATCATCGCGGCGATGGACAAGGCGATCGGCGCCAAGTTCGTGACCTACGACTTCGCGCGCCTGATGGAAGGCGCGACCGAGGTGAAGTGCTCGGAGTTCGGCGATCGCCTGATCGCGGCGATGTAGCGGCAAATGCCGGACGGCCTGCCGGGAGCGGGCCGTCCGGATTCAATCGCCCTTGCGCCGCTTGAGGTTGCGCATGCGTTCGTGCGCGGCGCGCGCCAGCGGCACGTAGCGGCGCAGTACCGCGCGCGCATCGTCGGCTTCGACATCCACCAGCGCGCTTTCGAACGTGTGCAGGAGCCGGTCCTCGGCTTCTTCCAGTTCCGAGACGTAGACGCCGTCGCGATCGCCGCTCCAGCGCGCGCGCAGGTCGGTGTAGAGCTTGTGCATGCTGCCGACCAGCGTGCCGGAGGCGGGAGGCTCCTCGCCGCGGATCTGCAGCAGGTGGCTGAACTCCTCGACGAGATGCCGGCGCACGGCGGCCATCGCCAGGGTCGTCTCGCGCACTTCCGCGTCTTCCGCCTTGGCCGCCGCGTCCTCGTAGAAGACCTGGCCGTCGCGGGCGATCTGGGTCAGGTCGCAAAGGGTGTCGACCAGTTCTTCGCTCATGCGCATGCCCCCTCGACGGCCGCCGACGCGGCCACGCCGATACTATGCCGTGGCCGCGGTGCTGCGCATGAACGCGATCCCGCGGCCTGCGCCGCGGGATCGCGCCGGGATCACTTCAAGCCGCGCTCGAAGTCCTTCACCTGCTCCTCGGCCTTGTCGCGAGACAGGCCGTACTTCTCCTGTACCTTGCCGACCAGGTATTCGCGGTTGCCTTCGGCCTGCGTGAGGTCGTTGTCGGTGATTTCGCCCCACTTGGCCTTGATCGAGCCGGCGAGCTGCTTCCACTTTCCCTTGATGATGTCTTCGTTCACGGTGTTCTCCGGTAGTTGACGGAAAAAGGCGGGCCGGTGTCGGACGCGACAACGGTCCGCGAGGGGGGATCAATCGTGTTGCACGCGGCCGAGCAGCCAACGCGCGATCCATGCGCCGGCGAGTGCGATCGCCGCGGCTTCGAGCGGCCGCCGGCGCACGAACGCGCCCATCGCATGCATCGGCGCGCTCAGTTCACCGGCGATTTCCGAGGCGCCGGCGCGCACCCTGCCCATGGATCGGCGCGCCTCGCGCCGCATCCTGGCGGAAGCCGCCGCGACGTCGTCCGCGACGTCCTGCAATCCCTCTTCGAGGTTTCTCTTGTTCATCGTTCGATTCCTGGAAATCCTGCGCGTCGTCACGTTCGCCGTTGCGGGCCGTCGTGCGCCGACAGGGCGCGTCGGCAGGCGGACATCTGCGGCAGGTAGCTCTTGAGCACGCCGCGAAGCGCGGGCGAATCGCCTTGCTCCAGCGCGACGAGGAACGCACGCAGCAAACACTCCTCGGCATCCTCGACTTCTCCGTGCAGGCGCCCATCGGCGGCTCGCCCGTCCTGCTTCGGCGTCGCCGCCGGTAGGGCGGGCGAGTCGGTGAGCCGTCGCGCCAGCATCGCGCGGACGTCGGCCATGCGATGCCACGCTTCGCGCAACCGCGGATCGGCGACCGCGTCGCCGTGGCTTCGGTAGAGCGCTTCGCCCTTACGGCACACCGCGACGAGTTCCTCGAGCGCCGCGCGGTTCGACATCGGCCCGGCCGTCGTCCTGCCGCACGCACGGATCAGTCGACCTTGAGCGCGCTTCCGTCGACGCGCCTGACGCCCTTGACGTCGCGCGTGATCTGCATCGCGCGGTCGCGTTCCGCCCGCGAATGCAGCGTTCCGGCCAAGGTGACGACGCCGTCGTTCGTGGTCACCTCGATGTCGCGTGCCTTGACCTCGTCGTTGGCGACCAGTTCGCTCTTCACCTTGGTCGTGATCCAGGCGTCGTCGACGTGCTCCGCGCCGGCCTTCGCCGCATGCCGCGCCTTGCCGCTGGCGGTGACGCGCTGCGCAGCCGGATCGGCGCCGACGACGAGCTGGTTGTCCACGCTGCGCACGCCGTCGACGCTGCGCGCGACCGCGGTCGCCGCGCGCTTGGCTTCGACCGAATCCGCGGCGCCGCGCAAGGTCACGCGCCCGTCGGCGTCGGTGTCGACGTTGATGTCGAAGGCCTTGGTGTGCTCGTCGGCCATCAGCTTGGCCTTGATCTTCCCGGTGATCGTCGCGTCGGACAGCTTGGTGCCGACGGCTTCGTCGGCAGCCTGCGCGACGGTGGCGAGCGGGCAGGCGCCGACGAACAGGCCCGTGGCGAGCAGGGCGGCATGGAGCATGCTGGAGCGATGGCGGATCGTCATGGATGTTTCCTCCATAGGGTGGGATGGGATTCGTGGAACGCGGGCGAGGCGGCGCGCATGTTCAGGCGCGCGGGCGGCGCCCCATCACGAGTGCGGCAATGAACAGCACCAGGAACACGATGAACAGGATCTTGGCGATGCCGGCCGCGGCACCGGCGATGCCGCCGAAGCCGAGCGCGGCGGCGATCAGCGCAATGACGAGGAATACGACGGCGTAGTGCAGCATGGAACCTCCTCGGTGTGGCGGCCCCGAACGGACCTCCTTGCCGGAGATGCTTCATGCTTCGTGCCAGAAAGGCATGCCTATATGAATCAATAACTTGAAACCATGCGACTTGCGCGAAGGCGTGCAAATTGCAATGGTCTCTGCCCGAAGCCGGGCAGAATGCAATCCCCGGTGCCGCGATGGAGGTCCGATGCCCACGATGACCGTACCGACGCTGGCAGCGCGCATCCTCGTCGTCGACGACGAAGACGCACTGCTGAAAACGTTCCGCTATTGCCTCGAAGCGGCGGGGCACGGCGTCGTCACCGCGCGAAGTGCCGACGAGACGCTGCGGCGCGTGCAGGACGAAGTGTTCGACCTGTGCCTGCTCGACCTGCGCCTCGGCACCGAATCGGCACTCGACCTGCTGCCGCTCCTGCGCAACGCCGCGCCGTGGATGCGCATCGTCATCGTCACCGCCTATTCGTCGGTCGACAGCGCCGTGCGCGCGATGCGCGAAGGCGCCGCCGACTACCTGGTCAAGCCGTGTTCGGCCGAACAACTGCGCCTCGTCGCCACGCGCCAGCTGGAGCGGCGCCGGCTCGAACTGCGACTGGAGGAGTTCGAGCGCAAGAGCGGCGCGCAGGACGAGATATCGCCCACGACCAGCAGTTCGCCGCTGGTGCGACACCTGCTGGAGACGGCCCGTTCCGCCGCCGAGACCGATGCGAACGTGCTGCTGCTCGGCGAAAGCGGCACCGGCAAGGGCGTGCTGGCCCGCATGATCCACCACTGGAGCCGGCGCGCGAGCGGATCGTTCGTCGTCGTGCATGCGCCTTCGCTCGGCGGCGACCTGTTCGAGAGCGAGTTGTTCGGCCACCTCAAGGGCGCGTTCACCGGCGCCGTGCAGAACGCGCCCGGCCGCGTCAGCCAGGCCGACGGCGGCAGCCTGTTCCTCGACGAAGTCGGCGACGTGCCGCTGGCGCTGCAACCGAAACTCCTGCGCTTCCTGCAGGACAAGCACTACGAACGCGTCGGCGACGCGCAGACGCGCGTCGCCGACGTGCGCCTGATCGCGGCGACGAATCGCGACCTCTCGATGATGGTGCGCGAAGGGCGATTCCGCGAGGACCTGCTGTACCGCCTCGACGTGATCCGGCTCCACCTGCCCTCGCTGCGGCAGCGCTCCGAGGACGTCCTGCCGATGGCCGAGCGCTTCCTCGCGGGCTTCGTCGCCGCGCACGGCCGACGCGCGCACGGCTTCGCCGCGAGCGCGCGCCACGCGTTGCTCGGCTACGCCTGGCCCGGCAACGTGCGCGAACTGCGCAACGTGGTCGAGCGCGCGAGCATCCTGTGCAACGAAGACGAAGTGCAGGCCCGCCACCTCGGCCTCGGCGAACCGACTGCGACCGCGCCGGCCGCGCCGCCGCGGCCGCCGAGCCTGGAAGACCTCGAACGCGAACACATCCGCGCGGTGGTCGCCGCCAGCCCGACGCTCGACGAGGCCGCGCGCGTGCTCGGCATCGACGTCTCGACGCTGTACCGCAAGCGCAAGCAGTACGGCTTGTGAGCGTCCACGCGAAACGGGGTCCTCGCGCATGCGCCTGAGAAACGCGCTCCTGTCCGGCTATCTCGGCTTGTTCGCCACCGGCGTCGCCGCCGCGGCGCTCCATTTGCTGGCGCGCGATTCGGCGCATGCCAACTGGGCATTGCTCGCGGGCGTCGCCGGCTCGCTGGCCGCGATCGCGCTCGGCATGCTGATGGCGCGATCGATCAGCAAGCCGCTCGAACGGATCGCCGCCGCCGCGCGCAGCGTCGCCGCCGGGCGTTTCGAGGCGCGCGTGCCGCCTTCGCGCATCGACGAAGCGAACACGCTCGCGCTGACGTTCAACGACATGGCCGAGGCGCTCGCGGCCTACAATTCGACCAGCCTCGACCGCTTGCTCGCGGAGCAGCGCCGCAGCGAAGCGCTGCTCGCCGCGATCGACGACGGCCTCGTCATCGTCGACTACCGCGGCGGCATCGAGCGCATGAACCGCGTCGCCGCGCGCCAGCTCGGCGTCGACGCCGAAACCTGCATCGGCCGCAGCCTCGACGACATCCTCGGCGGCGACCGCTTCGACGAACGCGTGCGCGACTACGTGCGCCGCCAGGCGACCGCCGCCGCGGTCGAACCCGACCTCGTGCTCGGCGACGGCGACCTGCGGCGCGTGCTCGCGGTGACGCTGCTGCCGTTCGACGACCTGATCCGGCCGGGTCTGGTGATGGTGCTGCGCGACGTGACCCTGGAACGGCGCTTCAACCAGTTGCGCAACGAATTCGTGCTGCGCGCCTCGCACGAACTGCGCACGCCGGTGGCCGCGCTGGCGATGGCGGTCGAGCTGATCGCCGAAGGCGGCGTGATCGCGGCGGGATCGCGCGAGGCCGACCTGTTCGACACGGTGCGCGACGGCACCGCGCGCCTCTCTCACCTGGTCGGCGACCTGCTCGACCTGTCGCGCTTGCACGGCGGCGAAAAGCTCGAAGCGCAGCCGTGCGATCTCGACGCGCTGGCTCGAGCCGCCGCGCAGCGCTTCGCCGCATTGGCGGCGAACTCGGGGGTCGACATCGACGTCGCCTGCCCGGCGCCATTCCCGCGGCTGATGCTCGACGAAGCCCAGTTCTCGCGCGTGCTCGACAACCTGCTGGCGAATGCGTTGCGCTACACGCCGCGGGGCGGCTGCGTGCGGATCTCGCTGGAACGCGAGGGTGAGCGCATCGCGATCGCCGTCGAGGACAGCGGCAGCGGCATCCCGGCCGCGAAGCGCAGCCGCGTGTTCGAGCCGTTCGTGCAAGTCGGCGCGGACGGCGGCGGCGCCGGGCTCGGCCTGACCTTGTGCCGCGAAATCGTCGAGCGCCACGGCGGGCGCATCCTGGCGGGCACGTCGGCGTTGGGCGGCGCGCGCCTGTCGATCGAGCTGCCGGGCTCGTTGGCGCTGGATTGAGCCGCGCGCTCAGGATCGGTGCGCGCCGGCGGCGGCGCCGGCCAGCGCCTGCTTCGCGCCCGCATAGACGCGGCTGTCGGTCGCGCCGCCTTTTTCCAGGCCGGCGGTGGCCGATTGCAGCAGCGGCGCCGCTTCCCGCGCCTGTCCGCGCCGCGCCAGCCACTGACCGCGCAGCGCATCGATGCGGAACTTCCACAAGCCGTCCGCACCGGCGGCTTCGAGCGCCTGCGCGTCGAGCGAATCGAGCAGCAGCGAAGCGTCGTCGAGGTGGCCGAGTTCGAGTTCGGTCGCGCACAGCCAGAAGGCGGCGACCTGGCTTTGCGGGTTGCTTGCGGAGAGCTGCGCGGCGAGTTTCGAATGCGCCGTGCGCAGGCGCGTTTCGGCTTCGCCGGGCTGGCCGCTCTCGTACAACACCTGCCCCCAGTTGATCAGGGTGACGTTGCTGAAGTTGTGGTCCGCGCCGAACTTGGCGCGAAAGCCTTCGTGCACGCGCTGCGCGTAGTCGAGCGCCTTCGGCCAGTCGGCGCGGCGCACCGCGATGTCGAACAGGTCGCTCAGCACCATCAGGTTGCGCGTGTGCTCCGCGCCGAGCAGTTGCACGATCGTCTTCTGCGCGTCGAGCAGTTGCGCTTCGGCCCTGGGCAGGTCGCCTTCGAGCGTGTACGCGCGCGCGACCGCGGCCTTGGCGAACGCGGCGACGAGGCCGTTGTCGTCGCCGCGCGCCTCGATCTCGGCGATCAGGTCTTCGCCTTCCTTGCGCGCCTCCTGCGTCTTCCCGGTCTGGGTCAGTGCGCCGATCAGGTCCATGCGCATCGAGTCGCGCAAGGTGACGTTGTCCGGCTCGGTCTGCCGCAGCAGCGGGATCGAGGTACGGTAGAGCGGCAGTGCCTTCGCGTAGTCGCCGCGGTTCATGTCGTAGGTGCCCCAGGCCGAGGCGGCCAGGAAGCGCGTGTACGGATCCTGCGATCCGGCGGTCAGGCGATCGAGCGTCTGCAATTCCTTCAGCGATTCGTCGAACTTCGAGGTGCGCGTCAGCAGGCGCGCGTACAAGGTGCGCGCCTTCAGCGCGTCGAGGCTGGCAGCGCCTTCCTCGCGTTCGTACAGCGCGAGCGCCTGGCGCGCCTCGGCCTCGGCTTCCGGCAGCAGCTCGATCATGTTCAGCAGCGTGGCCAGGCTGGTGCGGACCGAGGCCTCGGTCAGCGGCTGCGCGGCGAAGCGCCGGCCGATGCGGTCGCGCGCGCCGAGCAGCACGTCCTTCAGCGACGCGCCCTGGCCCTTGGCGACGACCAGCGGGTTCGAGCGGCCGATCAGGTCCTCGTTGAGGAAGCGGTTGATCGCGCTGGCGCGCTCGAGCTCGCGTTGCGCGACGTTGCGCGCCTGCACGGCCGTTCGGTACAGCGCGAACGCGACCACGGCGCTGAGCGCCAGCGCCGCGATCAGCGCGATCAGGTACGGCCGCCGCGCGCGGCTGCGCGCGAGCGCCTCGTGCGCGAGGCGCGCCTGTTGCCCGTCCTGCTCGGCGCGCAGCGCCTGTTCGCGGCGTTGCCCGCGCGCGCGCAGCCGCGCGGCGAGTTCGGCGACGCTGGCCAACCGCCGCTGCGGATTGCCGTCGGTCGCCAGCGCGATGTCCTCGCGCAGCAGTTCGTCGGGGACGTCCTGTTCCCAGCCCGGGGTCATCGGCTTGTTCAGCTGGCCGCACAGCAGCTGGTACAGCAGGATGCCGAGCGCGAACACGTCGCTCTGCACGGTCGGGGTGTGGCCGGCGAACACCTCCGGCGCGATGTACAGCGGCGTGCCGGTGGTCGAGTCGGCCGACACGTTCTGGGTGATGGTCAGGCCGAGGCGGGTGATGCCGAGCGCGTCGACGCGTTCCGGATCGAGCAGGCGGCCGCTGCCGAAGTCGGTCAGGCGGATGCGCCAGCCTCGTCCGTCCGCGGCGATCAGCACGTTGGCCGGCTTCAGGTCCTTGTGCAGGACGCCGACCGCGTGCGCCGCGGCGACCGCGTCGGCGATCTGCAGGAACAGGGCGATGCGCTCTTCCTGCGCCAGCGCCGGCAAACCGTCCGGCGCCCAGTCGAGCAGGCTCTGGCCGCCGTACTCGCATTCGAGGAAGAACGGCGGCGTCTCGAAGTTCCAGTCGATGATGTCGACGAACAGGCCGCGCTCGTCGAGGCTTTCGCGCAGCACGCGCGACAGGGTCGCTTCGCGCTTGAGCGCGCGCAGGCGGTCGCCGTCGGCGCCGAACTTGTAGACGCGCTGCGCGTGCGTGCGTGCCTGTTCGGCCAGCCATACCTCGCTGCCGCGGGTGGCACCGAGCTGCCGCAGCAAGGTGAAGTTCTCGCGCCCCGGTACCGGCTGGCCGGGCGCGAGGTCGAGCCGGCTGGCCAGGCTGCTGCCGACGGCCATGCGTGCGACGGTGCCGTCGAGGCGATAGCCGACCCGCGCCTGGGTCAGCAGACGCTCGGCGTTCGCCTCGCCGAGCGCGCGCCGCAGCTTGGTCACGGCGTTCGGCAACACCTTGTCGACGGTGACGCGTCCGGCCCAGACCTCGCGCAGCAGTTCTTCCTTGGTCACCACCTCGCCGGCATGGCGCAACAGGTAGGCGAGTACGTCGAGCGCGCGCCGTTCGACCTCCACCGGCAGCCCGCCGACGCGCAATTCGAAACGCGCCTCGTCGAACTCGGCCGTGCCGAAGCGGTAGGTGTAACACGGAGCAGGGGAGGAATCGGTCGGGCTGTTCATGCGATCTGGATCGAAAAACGGGGTGGAAGGAGCGTGGGCCGGGCCTGGTCGACCGCCGTTACCCAATCGTTACCGCTCCGTTTCCCTCGCGTGCTTACAACGGACACGCGCGTGCCCTAGTATGCGGCGCAACGCAGGTAAAGTGGTTCGAACTCGAAAAAACAACGGCTTGACCGATTCCCTGAACGGGTGGTCGCCTGAAATGAACCCTGCCGTCCGTCGCCGACGGACGCGCCCCACGCGCCGACGAGGTCGTGCGCGCCATCCGGCGCGCAGCGGCGCCGTGTTGCCCGCGTGTCCAGCAATCCACCCTGAGGAAGAAGAATCATGTCGAAGAAGACTCATCTTGCCGCCGCCATCGTCGCCGCGTTCGCGCTGCCCTCGCTCGCATTCGCGCAGGACGTGCCGTGGCGCGCCGTCATGGGCGCCAGCAGCGCGATCACCGTGCCGGGGCTGCCGAGCAGCAGCCGTTCGTTCACCGAGGGCGCCATCGGCGACGTGGGCAAGGGCTATGTCGGCGTGCGCATGACCGGTCCGAGCACGGCGGAAGGGTACTGGGCGCAGCGGCAGGGAACCTGGGTCCAGTACGTCAAGAATGGCGTGACCGGATCGGCGATGGGTCCCGGACGTACCGGCGCGGAAGCCGGGCACGTGTTCCAGAGCTACGTCACCGACCAGGGCTATGCCGGCTCGGACGGCCAGCGCGCCTATGTCGCGCGCGCCGGCATGCCCAACGACACGGTCAATGCCACCTGGGGCGTGTGGCGCTGGGACACGACCAAGAACGTCGAGATCGCACGCGCGCTGACCGACGGCGCACTCGGGCCGAACCTCGGGGCGGGCTGGGTGTTCCAGAACAATTCCGGCTTCGCCACGCCCCGCGCGATGAGCGGCGGCCAGGTGCTGATCAATGCCGACGTCACCTCGCCGACCGGCCTCGACCGCCGCTATCTTTCCAAGGCCGTTCCCGGCCAGGGCATCGTGCCCTGCGCGTTGCGCTATTCGACCGATCCGAACCTCGCCCCCGGCATCGTCGCCGGCGATTCGTTCGATACCGGCTGGGGCATGGCCTCCAATCTCTCGGTCTCCGCGGACACCAACCGTGTGTACCTGATGGCCACGACGAACCAGAGCCGCGACGGCCTCTGGGAGGTCTGCAATGGCGCGCCGCGCGCGATCGCCGTCGACAACGAGACCGGCGCGCGCGGACCGGAGATCGGCATCGCCACCGCGACCTTCACCGATTTCTACCCTGCGTATCCGGGCAACGGCGACAACGTCTACTTCTTCGCGAGCTACCGCCCGACGTCGTCGGATTCATCGCGCACGGGCTTCTTCTGGCACGACGGCGCCACCAACCGGCCGCTGGCAATGAACGACGCGGCCAACGTCTACGGCCCGGGTTGGCAGGACGCGACCTGGAACAGCTTCAGCACCGGCACGCTGACCTCGGCCGGCGAATGGACGGCCTTCCAGGCCTCGATCCGCGTGCCCGCCGACGGCGCGACGCCGTCCGGCCTGTTCCGCGTCAAGGCCGGTGGCACGCCGGAACTGGTCGCGCTGCTCGGCATCGCGGGCGCCTACGGCCCCGAAGCGAACCGTACCTGGGACTATTTCTACGGCAACGCCGTGCTCGCCAATGGCGACATCGTGGTCGACGCGCGCACGCAGCCGGGTTCGGAATACGCGCTGTGGTTGCTCAAGCGCGGCGCGGCGCCGCGGCGCATCCTGAAAGTCGGCCAGAGCGTGTCGGTACCGACCAGCACCGGCGCGCAGCAGGCGGCGGTGACCAGCTACGACATCGACAGCGGCGCGTTCCCGTACAGCCGCGGCAACGACGGCTGGATCAGCGCCGACAGCTCGATGCTGATCCGGGTCGGGCTGAACGGCTACTCCGGCACCAGCCTGATCACCTCGACGCCGGACAACCCGATCGACAAGATCTTCAAGAACGGCTTCGACGGCTGATCCGTCCATTTGCGATGAATCGACAAGGCCGCCGCGAGGCGGCCTTGTCATACACTCGGCCGATGGCGCCGCCTCCGACAGGTACCGCTGTTCCCGCCGCCGCGATGCCCGCACGCGCGGCCGCGCTGATCCTCGACGCCTTCCTCGACTACAACGAACGCTTCGCCGACATCACGCGGCGCGCGCGGCGCCATTTCGAGCGACGCGAGTGGCGCCAGGCGCAGGTTGACGCGGTCGCGCGCATCGACCTCTACGACGTCTGCGTCGCCGAGACGCTGGCGCGGCTCGAACTGCTGCTCGACGACCGCGTGCGCTCGCGCCCGCTGTGGACGGCGATGCGCAATGCCTACGCGGCGCGGGTCGAGCCGCTGCTCGACCGCGAGCTGACCAAGACCTTCTTCAACACGCTGTCGCGGCGCTTCTTCCACACGCTCGGCGTCGACGCGGCGATCGAATTCGTCGCGCTCGACGAGGAACCGACCGCCGGCATCGCCGAACCGGTCGCGCTGGACCGCTACGAGGCTGGCCTCGATCTCGCCGGCGCCTGTGCGCGCCTCCTCGCCGATTGCCCGTTCGCGCATCGTCACCTCGACGCGGAGCGCGGCGCCCTGGCCATCGCGCGGGAAATCGCCGAGCGCATGTTCGAGGAAGGCATGCCGGTGCGCGCGATCGAACTGCTGCAGCCGGTGTTCTACCGCGAGCGGCGCGCGTACCGTGTCGGCCGCATTGACGACGGCGCGGGCGGCACGCCGCTGGTCATCGCGTTCACCAGCAGCGCCGAAGGTGTGCGCGCCGACGCGGTGTTGACCAACCTCAACCAGGTGTCGCTGCTGTTCGGCTACGCGCGCAATTCGTTCCATGTCGACCTGCCGACGGTCGGCGACGCGGTGGTGTTCCTGCAGGCGCTGATGCCGCACAAGCCGATCGGCGAGATCTACAGCGTGCTCGGCCGCAACAAGCAGGGCAAGACCGAGCGCTACCGGCACCTGTTCCGCCATCTCGCGGCGCATCCGGACGAACGCATCGTGCGCGCCGACGGCGAGCGCGGCATGGTCATGGCCGTGTTCACGCCGCGGGGCTATCCGCTCGTCGTCAAGGTGATCCGCGATCACTTCGCGTATCCGAAGGACATCGCGCGGCGCGAGGTCGAGGAGAAGTACCGGCTCGTCGCGCGCTACGACCGCGTGGGCCGGCTCGTCGACGCGCAGGAGTTCCGCAACCTGCGCTTCCCGCTGCCTCTGTTCGATGCGGACCTGCTCGCGGAACTGACCGGCGAGTGCGCCGAGAGCGTCGCCGTCGACGGCGACGAGCTGGTCGTGCGGCACGGCTACGTCGAGCGTCGCCTGCGCCCGCTCAACCTGTATGCGCGCGAGGCGCCGTTCGACGACGCGCGGCGCGCGGTGCAGGACTACGGCCAGGCGATCAAGGACCTCGCGCGCAGCAACATCTTCCCCGGCGACCTGCTGCTGAAGAACTTCGGGGTGTCGCGCATCGGCCGCGCGATCTTCTACGACTACGACGAATTGTGCCTCGTCGAGCAATGCCGCTTCCGCCACCTTCCGGAAGCGCGCGAGGGCGACGAGACGCGCCCGCTCGAGGACTGGCTCGGCGTGCGAGAGAACGACGTGTTCCCGGAGCAGTTCCCGCGCTTCCTCGGCTTGCCCGGCCCCTTGCGGCAGGCGTTACTGAAGGCGCATCCGGAAATTTTCGATGCCGATTGGTGGCAATCGCTGCGCACGCGCTTCCTCGCCGGTGACCCGGGTGACGTGCCGCCGTATCCGCCGTCGGCGCGCCTGCCCGATTGAGCGCAATGCGCAACGCCGCGCGCGGAGTGCTGTGCTAGGCTGACCGACTTCTCGCGTATCGAATCCGGGGACGAATCCATGAAGAAACTTGCCTGCCTGCTGCCGCTGACGCTCATCCTCGCCGCCTGCGGTTCGCCCGATGCGCCGCCCGCCGTCGACAAGGCGCCTGCGCCCGCCGTGCCGGCGGACCAGCCGGCCAATCCGCCGCCGCCGCAGAGCGCGAACGACCTGGTTTCCGCCAAACTCGACCAGGTGCTCGCCGGCGACTGGCGCTCCGCCGCGAACAAGGCGCGCGACCAATACCGCCATCCGAAGCAGACGCTCGAATTCTTCGGCGTGAAGCCGAGCGACACCGTGGTCGAAATCACCCCGGGCGGCGGCTGGTACGCCGAGATCCTCGCGCCGTGGCTGAAGGGCACCGGCACCTACGTCGCAGCGGTCGCCAAGCCGAACAAGCCGGAAGGCGAAGCCGCGCAGGACAAGAGCGCGCTGCAGAAGATGTTCGAGGGCGACCCGGCCGAGTTCGGCGAGGCCAAGACCGTCGTGTTCGACAACGCCGCGCCAGTGTTCGGCGAGCCGGGCTCGGCCGACGTCGTGCTGACCTTCCGCAACGTGCACAACTGGGGCGACGGTGCGCCGGCCAAGTTCAAGGCGTTCTTCGACGTGCTCAAGCCGGGCGGCACGCTCGGCGTGGCCGACCATCGCGCCGCCGCCGGCGCCGACCTCGAGAAGATCAAGAATTCCGGCTACCTGCCGCAGGACTACGTGATCAAGCTCGCCACCGACGCCGGCTTCAAGCTGGTAGCCGAGAGCGAGATCAACGCGAATCCGAAGGACACCAAGGACTACGAGAAAGGCGTGTGGACCTTGCCGCCGACACTCGCGCTCGGCGACAAGGACAAGGACAAATACCTCGCGATCGGCGAATCCGACCGCATGACCTTGAAGTTCGAGAAGCCGAGGGGCGATCAGATCTTCCAGCAGAACGTCGATAAGGCGCCGGCCGAATCCGACAAGCACTGAGGCATCGCTCGACCCGACGGGCGAGCCGGGCTTCCGACCGCTGCCGCCGGGCAGCGGTCGCCGGCGAACGGCCGCACGGGGAGGTGCGGACTGGACTCGCGGGCGTCGGGTGCGCGGGAAGCGGGTGGGAATGGTGTCCATGGCGTCGCGCCGACGACGCCGTTTCCACGACGGGCAACGGCTGTCATCGCCAAGCATGCTGATCCTGTTCAACAAGCCGTTCGGCGTGCTCTGCCAGTTCACCGACCGCAGCGATCCGCCGCGGCGCACGCTCGCCGAATTCATCCGCCAACCGGACGTCTATGCGGCCGGACGGCTGGATCACGATTCCGAGGGCCTGTTGCTGCTGACCGACGACGGCGCGCTCGCGCACCGGCTGACCGATCCGCGCCACAAGCAGGCCAAGACGTACTTCGTGCAGGTCGAAGGCGTCGTCGGCGCGGATGCGCTCGCCGCGCTGCGCCGCGGTATCGCGTTGAACGACGGTCCGACCCGGCCGGCCGAAGCCGAGGTGCTCGCCGGGCAGCCGGATTGGCTGTGGCCGCGCGATCCTCCCGTGCGCTTCCGCAAGACCGTGCCGGATGCGTGGCTGCGCCTGACGATCCGCGAAGGCCGCAACCGCCAGGTGCGCCGCATGACCGCCGCGGTCGGGCTGCCGACCTTGCGCCTCGTGCGCGATCGCGTCGGCGAGTATGCGCTCGGCACGCTGAAACCCGGCGAGTCGCGCGTGATTCGAGGCGGGGCGTGAGCGCCGGGACGTGAGACGAGGCGCATTGCGCCGTACAGTGCATCTCCCCATCCCTGCGGCCGATACCCATGTCCTTCAAAGACCATTTCTCCGGCCACGCCGATCGCTATCGGGAATCGCGCCCGACCTATCCGGCCGCCTTGTTCGACTGGCTCGCCGCCGAAGCGCCGGCGCGAGCGCTGGCCTGGGACACCGGTTGCGGCAACGGCCAGGCGAGCGTCGCGCTGGCGCAGCGGTTCGAGCGCGTGCATGCGAGCGATCCGAGCGCGAACCAGATCGCGAATGCCGAGGCACGGCCGAACATCGACTACCGCGTCGAACCGGCCGAGCAGTGCTCGCTGGGCGATGCCAGCGTCGACCTTGTCACCGTCGCGCAGGCGCTGCACTGGTTCGACCATGCGCGCTTCAACGCCGAGGTGCGGCGCGTGCTCAAGCCCGGCGGCCTGTTCGCGGCATGGTCGTACGCGGATTGCCGCGTCGACGCTGCGGTCGATGCCGTCAAGGATCGCCTGTACGTCGACCTGACCGGCCCGTACTGGACGCCCGAGCGACGACACGTCGAGGAAGGCTATCGCCGGTTGCCGTTGCCGTTCGCGGACATCGCCGCGCCCGCGTTCGAGATGCGGGTCGACTGGGACCTCGCGCAGTACCTCGGCTACCTGCGCTCGTGGTCGGCGACGCAACGCTATCTGAAGGATCGCGGCGAGGACCCGGTCGCGCTGGTCGAGGCGGCGATGCGCGACGCCTGGGGCGACCCGGTCGCGCTTCGTGCCGTGCGCTGGGACTTCCATCTGCGTTGCGGGCGCGCCTGAGCGCGCTCAGGCGGCAAGGCGATTCCAGTCGATGCCGAGCGCGCGCAGGCCGGTGCGGCCACGTGCGCCGAGCTCGAGCGCGCGCGCATCGTCGGCACGGCGCAGCCAGCGCAAGTCCAGCAGGCGCTGCAGCAGATGGCTGCCGAGCGGACCGCCGAGATGGAAGCGGCGCTCGGTCCAGTCGAGGCAGGTGCGCCCCTGCAAGCGCTCGGCGACGTCGCCGGCCGCGAGCAGCCCGGCGTCGCGCAGCAAGGCCAGTCCCGGCCGTTCGAGGCGCACCGAAGCGCTGTCGATCGCGAGGCCGCCGCGTGCGTTCAAGCGCTCGAACAACGCAACGCCGAGGCGGCCGGCCAGATGCCGGTAGCAACTGCGCGCACGCGCCAGCGCGGGATCGTCACGTGCGGCGCGCCTCGCCTGGCGCGGGCTGGAACGGGCATACGCCAGTGTTTCGAGCAGGTGTGCGATGTCGTCGCCGGCGATGCGGAAATAGCGATGGCGGCCCTGCGGCAGCACCACGAGCAGGCCGCCGTCGACGAGCGCGCGCAGGTGCGCGCTCGCGGTCGCCGGTGCGACGCCGGCGAGCAGCGCCAGTTCGGTCGCCGGGCGCGAGCTGCCGTCCAGCAACGCCAGCAGGATGCCGGCACGGGCCGGATCGGCGAGCAGCGCACCGATCTCGGCGAGCTGGAAGCGGGTGATGGGCGCCGATGCACTCATGCCCGACAGCGTAGCGCGTCGCCGTCGGCGATACTTCGCCGGCAAGCGAAGCGGCGCGCGGTTGGAAACGTCGATCATTGCCACCATGTCGCCGCGACCGCGTCGACCCGTGGCATTTCGCCGGTCGCGGCACCCGATGGAGAACCCGCGTGACCCAGTTGCAGCCGCAGGAATCCATCCCGACCCCGGCCATCGCGCGCGATTGGCTGACGCCGCTGGAACTGCTCGTGCTCGGCGCGATCTGGGGCGGCTCGTTCCTGTTCATGCGCATCGCCGCGAAGGACTTCGGCGCATTCGCGCTGGTCGAAGTGCGCATCGTGCTCGGCGCGCTGATCCTGCTGCCGTTCCTGTGGCGCGCCCGCGCGTCGCTGACGCGCCGTCACTGGCGCTGCTTCGCGATCATCGGCGCATTGAATTCGGCGATTCCGTTCTCGCTGTTCGCCTGGGGCGCGGCGCGCGCGCCGGCGGGCATCGGTGCGATCGCGAACAGCACGACGGTGCTGTTCACGGCGTTGATCGCGTACTTCGTCTACGGCGATCGCATCGGCGCGCGCCGCGCGGTCGCGCTGTTCGCCGGCTTCGTCGGCGTCGTCGTGCTCGCCAGCGGCAAGACGCAGGGCGAAAGCATCGGTGCAGCCGCATTGGCGGGCACGCTCGCCTCGCTCTGCTACGGCTTCGCGGTGAACTTCACCAAGCACTGGCTGGCCGGCGTGCCGCCGCTGGTCGCGGTCGCCGGCACCTTGAGCTGCGCGGCCGCGATGCTCGCGCCGTTCGCGTTCGCGACCTGGCCCGCGACCCCGCCGCCGCTGAAATCCTGGTTCGCCGCGGCATCGCTCGGCGTGCTTTGCACCGGCTTCGCCTACGCGCTGTTCTTCCATCTGATCCAGCGCGTCAGCGCTTCGCGCGCGTCGACCAACACGTATCTGGTGCCGCTGTTCGGGGTCGGCTGGGCCTGGCTGCTGCTCGGCGAACGGCCGACCGCGACGATGCTGCTCGCCGGTGCGCTGATCCTCGGCAGCGTGATCGTCAGCCAGCGCGAAGCCGCCACGACCCGCTGACGCGCAGGTTATTCGCCTTCCTTGCCTTCCTGCAGCAGGCTGTTGCCGGTACCGGTCTGGCTGAACTTCGGCGCGCTGCCGGTCTTCCAGAAGATCTGGTTGCCGGTGCCGCTGACGATCACCGACTGCAGCGCGTCGGCATGGACCGAATTGCCCGAGCCGACGACTTCCAGCGACGCGCACTCGCCGTACAGCGACACCTGGTTGTTCGAACCGGTCACCTTGATCGTGTCGCCGCCGCCGCACTCGCGCCCGAGGACCTGGCCGACTCCGTCGAGTTCGTAGGGCGCGTCGGCGCCGGTGGCCGCCGGCGCGTCGGCGTGCACGCTGGCGCAGGCGAGGACGGCGAGGACGGCGGCGATCGAAAACGTGGCGTGGCGCATGGTGGACTCCTCCAGCAGGTCGTGCCTGTTTATCACAATCCGCATGTCGTGATGGAGACGTCCGCGCGATTGCGGGAATGCCGCGCGCCGTAGAAGTCAGCGATTCGTGAGCTGGATCTCGATGCGCCGATTCTTCGCATACGCTTCCGGCGTGTCGGCGGCATCCAGCGGCTGGAACGAGCCGAACCCGTTCGCGGAAAGGCGATGCGCGGGAATGCCCTGCACCACGAGGTACTTCACGATCGCCACCGCGCGCGCGGTCGAGAGCTCCCAGTTCGACGGGAACTGCGCGGTGTGGATCGGGCGCTGGTCGGTGTGGCCGTCGATGCGCAACACCCAGTCGATGCTCGACGGGATCTCCGCGGCGACTTCGCGCACGGTGCCGGCCAGCGTCGCCAGCCGCGCCTGCGCTTCGGCGCCGAGTTCGGCCGAGCCTGAGTCAAACAGGATATCGGTCGGCACCACGAAGCGGTCGCCGACGACCTTCACGTCGCTGCGGTCGCCGAGCGCGGCGCGCAGCTTGCCGAAGAACTCGGAGCGATACCGTTCCAGCTCGCCGACCTTGTTCGCCAGTGCGATGTTGAGCTGCTTGCCGAGGTCGGCGATCTTCGCGTCCTTCGCCTTCACGTCCTTGTCGGCGATGTCGAGCGCGGCCTGGATCCTGCCGAGCTGTTCGTTCAGCGCGGCCAGCTGGCGATTGAGCAATTCCGCCTGCGCGGCGGCGGCGGAAGTCAGGTCGGTCTGCTTGACCAGATCCTGTTTCGACGAATCGAGTTGCGCGGCCATGCTCGCGACCTGCGCCTCGAGCTGCTGCTTCAGCGCGGTCAGCGCGGCGATGTCGGCGTTGAGTTTCGCGGCTTCGTCGTTGGCCGCGTCGCGTTCGCTGCTGGCGGTGCCGAGCGAGGCGGCGAGTTCCTTCGCGCGCGCGTCGAGCGCGAGCTTCTGTTCCTCGCTGAGCGACAAGGTCTTCGCCAGCTCGGCGATCTTCGTGTTCAGCGCATCGAGTGCGCGGTTCTTGCCGGCCAGGGTGTCGGACAGCACGAACTGGCCGATCGAGAACAGCAGCAGCACGAAGATCATGACCATGATCAGCGACGTCAGCGCGTCGACGAATCCGGGCCAGATGTCGAACGCGGCGCGGCGCCTGCGCAGCGTGCTCATCGGCGCGGCTCGCGCTCGGCGATCATCGGCGAAGTCGCGCGCGGGCGCTGGCCGTCGAGCGCGGCGGCGATCGTGCGCGAGAGCAGGCGCAGCTCGCCGCGCAGCTCGTCGGAGAATTGCGCGGCCGGCTGGCTCTGCGCGGCGAGCTGGCGCAGCACGCCCTTGAGTTCGTCCTGCGTCTGCGCGGCGGCTTGGCGCTCGCGCGCGTCGCGACCGAGCAGGTCGGCGAGGCGGCCGAGTTGCGCGCCGAGTTCGCCGAGCTGCTGGTTGGTGCCGTGGCGCTCGCGTTCGTTCTCGACGATCGCGCGCTGCATGCGGTCGAGGCCGTCGGCGGTCTGCTCGAGCAGCGCCTGCACGTAGGCCGGCACCGAGGCGTCGGCGGTTTCGAGCGCGGAGCCGGACGACAGCCGCGTCATGCCGGACAGCCATTCTTCGAGTTCGTTGTGGAAGCGGTTCTGCGCGTGCCCGGCCTGCAGGTCGAGGAAGCCGATCACCAGCGAGCTGGCGAGGCCGAACAGCGAGGTCGAGAAGCTGGTCGACATGCCGCCGAGCGGCTGCTTCAGGTTTTCCTTCAGTGCGCCGAACATCGTCACCGCGTCGTTGCCGACATTCAGCGTGCCGATGATGTCGGACACCGAACGGATCGTGACGAGCAACCCCCAGAACGTGCCGAGCAAGCCGAGGAAGATCGCCAGGCCGATCAGGTAGCGCGAGAGGTCGCGGGATTCCTCCAGCCGCACTTGCACGCTGTCGAGGATCGTGCGCATCGACGGCGCCGACAATGCCGTGCGCCCGCGTTCGCGGCCATCGAGCATGCGCGCCATCGGCGCCAGCAGGCGCGGCCGGCCGAGCGCGCGCTGGTCGGGACTGGAGCGCTTGAACGATTCGATCCACGCCACCTCGCGCGACAGCACGAACACCTGGCGCAGGTTCACCACGATGCCGGCGGCGAGCACCGCGAGGATCACGCCGTTGAAGAACGGATTCGCGGCGAAGATCGCCGCGAGCCGCGTCGCCAGCAGCACGCCGAGCGAGCCGACGGCGAGAAGGAACGCGATCATCCAGGGCAGGACACGTTGCGGGTTGCTCATGACGGACTCTTTCAGTGATTCGGGAACAGATGCGTTCGGACTGCGACTGGTTGCACGGACGAATGGTTCCGGTGCGCCGCGGCGTCATCGCCGCGGCTTGGCGCGATGCGTCGGCGTCGCGGTCCACGGGTCGTCGGGCCACGGATGCTTCGGATAGCGACCCTTGAGTTCCTTCTTCACTTCCGGATAGGTGCGTTCCCAGAAGCTCTTCAGGTCCTGCGTCACCTGCACCGGCTTGCCGCCGGGCGAGAGCAGGTGCAAGGTCAGCGGCACGCGACCGTTGGCGATGCGCGGCGTGTCGGCGAGGCCGAACAGTTCCTGCAGCTTCACCGCAAGCACCGGCGGCGCGTCGGCCGCATAGACGATGCGGCGTTCGAGGCCGCTCGGTACGCGGATCGAGGTCGGCGCCTGCTCGTCGAGCGCGCGTCGCATCGTGAAATCGAGCCGCGCGGCGAGCGCGTCGGAGAGTTCCGCGGGTTGCAGCGCGTCGAGGCGGCGCTTGTTCGCCAGGTACGGCGCGAGCCAGTCTTCCAAGGTCGTCATCAAGGCCGCGTCGGAAAAATCCGGCAGGCCGAGCTCCGGGCACCAGCCGCGCAGCGCGCCGACGCGCAGGCGCGATTCGCGCGCATGGTCGCTCCACGGCAGCGCGTCGAGGCCGAGTTCGCGCACGGCGGCAAGGAGTGCCGGAACCGCGTCCTCGGGCTTGGCCGGCACCGCGCGGCGTTCGAGCACGATCGCATCGAAGCGGCGCTCCTCGAATGCCTCGACGCCGCGCATGTCGCGGTTCCAGCGCACCGCGCGCACGCGCGCGAAGCGCCGCGGGAAATCGCGTTCGAGGCGGTCCGGGTCGAGCGGCGCGGCGGCGAACACCAGGCTGTCGCGCGTCTCGTGACGCAGGTCGATCACGACCAGCCACGGCTCGCCGTACAACGTGCTGTCGTCGGAGAGGCGCGCGCCGCGGCCGTTGGCGAGCGTGTAGCGGCGCGGATTGTTCGCGTCCTGTTTCGCGATGCGGTCGGGGAAGGCGTGGATCAGCACGTCGCCGACCGCGGTACCTTCATGGAAGGTGCGACCGGGAATGGCCGCTTTTTGATCCCCGTTGGCGGGAACGACCGCAAGGGAACCTGCGCGCCGGCGCCACGCATCCGCCGCCTGCGCGATCGCCGACAGCGCCGCGGCGTCCGCGCCGAACTCGCGCGCGCCTTCGCCGCGGCGTTCGCGCCATGCCTGCAATGCGGCGACGCGTACGCGGAAATCGTCGTCGCGGCCGGCTTCGCCACGCAACGGATTGCGCGCCTCGACCAGCGCGACGAGATCGCAGGCCAGCGCGCGTTCGTGCGCGTTCGTACGCAGCATCGCAGCGGCGAGCCGCGGCTGCGCACCTGCGCCGAGCATGCGGCGGCCGCCGTCGGTGATGCGCTCGCCGTCGTCGAGCGCGCCGAGCCGCCGCAGCAGGTCGCGCGCCTGTGCGAGCGGGCCGGGCGGCGGCGGATCGAGCCAGCGCAGCGCGTCCGAGCCCCAGGCCGCGAGCTCGAGCGCCAGTTGCGACAGTTCCACCTGCGCGATTTCCGGCGTGCGTTCGGCATCGAGGCGTCGGCTCTGCGGCCACAGCCGGTACGCGGTGCCGGGCCCGAGGCGACCGGCGCGGCCGGTGCGCTGGTCGGCCGAGGCCTGTGAGATGGTCGCGCTATCGAGCCGCGTGAAGCCGGAGTTCGGATCGAAGCGCGGCTCGCGTGCGAGGCCGAGGTCGACCACCGCCCGCACGCCGGGAAGGGTCAGGCTCGATTCGGCCACGTTGGTCGCCAGCACGACGCGGCGCGTGCCGGGCGCCGCGGGCGCGAGCGCGGCGTGCTGGTCGGCGAGGGAGAGTTCGCCGTGCAGCGCGATGGTCGCGACCTTTGCGCCTTCCGGAGGGAGAAGCGAAGACAGCGCCTCGCGCGCGCGTTCGATCTCGCGCTTGCCGGGCAGGAACGCGAGCACGTCGCCGTCGTTCTCGGCCAGCGCCTGTTCGACCGCGCGGCGCAGGTGGAACGGCCAGCCGCGTTCCGGAAACGCTTCGCCGGCTCGCGCCGGCGGATGCTCGATGCGCACCGGGAAGCTGCGACCTTCGCTCGCCAGCTGGGGTGCCTCGAACCAGCGCGCGACGCGTTCGCCGTCGAGCGTGGCCGACATGATGACGAGGCGCAGGTCCGGGCGCAGGTTCGCTTGCACGTCGAGCGCGAGCGCGGCGCCGAGGTCGCCGTGCAGGTGGCGTTCGTGGAACTCGTCGAACACGATCGCGCCGACCTGCGCGAGTTCGGGGTCGTCCTGGATCATCCGCGTCAGGATGCCCTCGGTGACGACCTCGATGCGCGTCGCCGCGGACACCTTCGATTCGAAGCGGATGCGATAGCCGACCGTTTCGCCGACGCGTTCGCCGCATTGCGCCGCCATGAACTCCGCCGCCGCGCGCGCGGCGATGCGGCGCGGTTCGAGCATCAGTACCTTGCGCCCGCCGAGCCATTCCGCGCCGAGCAGGGCGAGCGGCACGCGCGTGGTCTTGCCGGCGCCGGGCGGCGCCTCGAGCACCAGGCGCGCGCGCGTGGCCAGCGTCGCCTGCAGTTCCGGCAGGATCGCATCGATGGGCAGGGAACTTCGGGACATCGGCAGGACGGGGCGGGTGAACGGGGACGGTCGGAGCGATCGGCGATTGTAGGCGGTCCGCCGCGACCGCCGCCGTCGGCGCGGCTGCCGCGCAAAAGAAAACGGCGCGGTCGAGACCGACCGCGCCGCTGGTTCACGCACGCATGGATGCGTTATTCGCAGACCATGCCGTTCGCGCTGAAGATGCGGCCGTAGGTGGTCGCGCCGCTGATGGACGGGATCGGCGCCGGCAGGTTCGCATCAGGCGCGTACGTCACCTTCAGCTCGTTGCAGCTGTTCATCTGCACCGTCGCGGTACCCCACGGCTTGAGCGTGTTGCCGTTGACGAGGTAGCCGAGGTCCAGCTTCAGGCTGGTGACGCCGGATGCCTTGGGATCGAACGCGGCGTTGCCGACCAGCCACAGCGGATCGCCGTTCGTATCCTCGGTCAGCAGGTCGAAGCCGAGCTGGCGGCGCAGCGGGTTCGCGGCATCGTAGGCTTCGGCGACCTGAACGATCAGGCCTTCGTTGAATTCCGAGTTGAACCATTGCGCGGCCGCGTAGCCGTCGAGCGGCAGCGGGTTGTAGGCGTCCGGATAGTCGCTCTGGGTCGGGGCGTAGGCATCCATCGCGATGTCGACAATGGCTGACGTGCCAAGGCCCGGATCGATGCGCAGCGTAAACGCATCGCTGAAGGTGAAGTAGCCTGCGCCCTCGTACGGATAGTTCTCCAGCACGTAGGTGGTGCTCACAGGAATCGGGCTGTCGAACGACGCTTCTGAAATCACGGTATTTGGTTCGGTGGCAACGCGAATCGCGCTCTTCGGGTTATAGGTTCCACCGCTGGTGAAATCGATCGAACCCTGCTTGACCTGGAAAAAAGGTACCCGCGGCGAATTCGGCGCGCTATCGTCCGCACGGTCGATGCGCAGCAAGGTCATTGCATTGAAGGCACCGGTTGGATTGTACGTAGTCGGATTGCCGCTGCTGCTGCAGGCCAAGCGCCAGACGGTGATCGTGGCGTTTTCGGTCACTACTGCACCCGAATTGGTAAAGCCCACGAACAGCGGCATAGTCACGCGTTTATACAAGCTGCTGCTTGCATTGGGCAGCGGATCAGCGGCACAACTCGGCGGGTAGGCACGGAATCCGTTCGCCATTGGCGTACCCGGATAGGTGGACGTTCCCATCACCTTCGGCGTTGCAACGGCTGCGCTCGCTGCGTCGGGCTGGCTGATGCGGACGTGCGGCAGCAGCTTTTGTATTTGCGCGACAAAAGCATCGTGTGGCGCGCCACTGGCGGAAAGCGGCGCATTCGCATCGGCTGCGAACGCGGAAACGGAAGCGCAGGCGGCGAGCCCGAGCGTCAGCTGGATCAGGGTGTTCATTGGTGTATCCCCACGGTTGGACCTGCGCGAGCATGGTCGGAAAGCAATGAATTCGTAGTGAACCGCGCCCGTGCGCAGGAAGCAAGTTGCTTCCATAATTGCGCGTTTGCATGACAGGGTTCACCACGTCTCGTGATCGACATCGGCGCCAACCTCACCCACGAATCCTTCCGCGCCGATTTCGACGCGGTGCTCGAACGTGCGCGCCGGCATGGCGTCGCCGAAATCGTCGTCACCGGCGCGAGCGCGGGCGGCAGCCGTGCGGCACGCGAACTCGCCCGCCGGCATCCGGGCTTCCTGCATGCGACCGCCGGCGTGCATCCGCACCACGCGCACGAGTACGACGATGCTGTAGACGAGCTTCTGCGCGAACTCGTCGCAACGCCGGAAGTAAAGGCCGTCGGCGAGACCGGTCTCGACTACAACCGCGATTTCTCGCCGCGCGCGGCGCAGCTCGCCGCGTTCGAGCGCCAGCTCGCCATCGCGATCGACACCGGCAAGCCCTTGTTCCTGCACCAGCGCGACGCGCACGCGGATTTCATCGCCTGCATGGACAACGTCGCCGGGCACATCGGCCGCGCCGTCGTGCACTGCTTCACCGGTGAGCGCGCGGAACTGCTCGACTACCTCGAGCGGGGTTTCTTCATCGGCATCACCGGCTGGATCTGCGACGAGCGCCGCGGCGCGCACCTGCGCGACCTTGTCGGCCTGATCCCGCTCGATCGCCTGATGATCGAGACCGACGCGCCGTACCTGCTGCCGCGCGACCTGCACCCGAAGCCTTCGCACCGGCGCAACGAGCCGATGTACCTCGCGCACGTCTGCCGCGCGATCGCGGGCGCACGCGGCGACGACGCGGGGGAACTCGCCATTCGAACGAGCGCAAACGCACGGGAATTCTTCGCGCTATAGCTGTCCTGCACGCGGGCGCCAGATCGGATTCGCGCAGTCCGGTCAGGGGCTTGCTCGTCGTATCGGCGGCAGGATGATCGGCGGCGCGCGCATCCGCGGCGGCGATGTCCAGGGAGTCTCGGAGGGCAGCACGGCCATGCCGGTGCGCGACTGTCCGCCGATCGCCGAGAAGTCGCCGCCTACGAGCACGCCGCCGTGGATGCCGGGAACGAGCGTGCTGATCTCCACGCCGTCTGGCGCCGGGTTCCAATCCGGGATCGTGTCATGCAGATCCGCGGACAGTTTCATCAGGAGGCTGCGCGGCGGGAGGTCTCTGCCTTGAAACCAGTGGCCGCCGACGTAGACCGCATGGTCGGCTCCGACGGCCAGTGTCTTCACGTAAGGCAAAGGCGTTCCGCTCTGCACGAACGAGGTCCATGTCGCTTCCACGATGCCGTCGCGTGTGATCTTCATGATCTCGTTGACCGCAGGATCGCCGTGCAATGCGATGGCGGCATAAAGCGAGCCATCCGGCCCCATCGCCAGCGCCGTCGCCCAATCCACCGGCAGATCCCATTCGGGTTCCGCCGTAGCCGAATTCGCCTTGAACTTGGTGATGGAGTAGCTGCGGCTGTCGATGTGGTAGATGCTGGCGTAGATCGCACCGGTGTCATCGACGACGATGCCGCGCCCCGTGCCGTAGACGTCTGGCGTCCACTGCGGGTCCGGGGACGCGTCGAGTTGAGACATTCTTGTCAGGCCGAATCGCACCACCGTGCCCGTGACGTAGGAAAAATCGCCGAGCGCGTAAACATGGCCATGCGCATCGGTTGCCACGGCATCCACCGGGCCGAACAGGTCTGGACTCCAGCCCGAATCGACGTCGCCGTGGCCGCGTCCCGAGAATTTGGCGAGACGGCAGTGATAGGAATTGAAGGGAACCTGGGGGACGACGTACACGTCGCCGTTGCGGTCGACCGTGAGCGCCTGCACGACACTGTCGAACGAAGGATTCCAGTCCGGGTCGAGTGTTCCGTCCGCGGCCAGTCGCAACAGGTTCTTGCGCGTCGCAGTGCCGGACTTCTGGAAGTGGCCGCCGACAATGAGTCCGCCATCGGGCTGACGCGCGACTGCCGTGATTTCGCCTGGCACCTGTGCGCCGACGGTGGGCGAAAACGTACCGTTGCCGGCAGCCAGGCGTGCGATGGAGAAGGCTTCCTGTCCTGCGACGTCGTCGAACTCGCCTCCGGCATAGAGGGTGCCATTGGCCATCGGCGTCAGCACGCGCACGGCGCTGTTGGTCGAAACGGTCCAGGCAGCGTCGACATAGTCGCTGGCCGCGGACAATTTGGTGATCCCCGCTCCATTGCCGACATAGAGCGAGCCGGAGTCATCAAAAGCCAGCGCGCCGGAATCATCCGGGTGCCAATCGACGGAAATGGCGCCTCTGCCCGCTGCGGGGAACCGGACCAGGTAGCGCCGGCCCTCATTCGGAATGGAAAAATTGCCCGCTGCGTACAGTGCGCCGTCCGGTCCGATTGCCAGGGAAGACACACCACCCCTGATCGTCGGGTTCCAGTCGCCGGCTGGCAAACCGGAGCCCGTTTCCGAAAACTTGAAGACGAGAAGCGCGAGCAAATCGACGCCCTTGGTTGCGGCATACACCGCTCCCCGCCGATCGAGCGCGAGCGCCACGACTTCGTTGGCGCTCGGCTTCCAGTTCGCATCGACAGTGCCGCGGCCGCTGGCCGACACCTTCGCCAGATTCACGTGTTGCTGGCCGCCGATCGAGCGGAATTCGCCGCCGACGAACAGGGAGCCGCGGCCGTCGAGCGCCAACGCATTGACCTGGTAGTTCTGCCACTCCTGCGTTCCCGTATCGGCGAAGCCGGGATTCCAGTCCGTATCCATCGCGCCGCTGCCCTTGCCGGACAGCTTGGCGACGACGTCATGCCGTTGTCCGTTGACGTGCGTGAAGGCGCCGCCGACATAGATGTCGCCGTCGGCGTCAACGGCCAAGGCGAAGACTTCCCCGTCGAGCGACGGGTTCCACGTCTTGTCGAGCAGGCCGGCCGGCGTGATGCGCGCGATGTTGCTGCGCAAGACGCCGTCGATCATCGTGAAGCGGCCTCCGACGATCAGGCCTCCGTCGGGTTGCCGCGCCATCGCGGCGACGGAACCGACGAGTCCGACCGGCACGTTCAACGAATCCAGTGGTGCCGGCGTCTGTGAAAACGCCATCGCTCCCGACAGGAGCAAAACCAGGCCCGCGAAACCGCGGGAAAACCACGACGTCCCCAATTCCATGTCTCCCTTCCCTCGATGATCGCTGCTCCGCAGCACCGGCCTATGGTATCTGCCTGGCGCGAGTATTCGAGTTCGAGGTCCGCCAATTGCGAAGGGAAGGGAGCGCTGGTGGCTCGAATCCGTTCGGGTCCGATGCAGCCATTCCTCAGCGCGAATCGATCAGCACGATCTCCGCGTCGTCGAGCGCGGTCACCATGAACGCGGGCACATCGCGGATCGCCACGCCGTCGTGCGCGTCGATGCGCGTGCGGTTGATTTCGACCGTACCGACTGCCGGCACGAGATGCGCATGGCGGCCCGCGCCGAGCGTGTGCTCGACGCGTTACCCGCCTTCAGCGTCGCGCCGAGCACGCGCGCGTCGGCGCGGATCGGCAGCGCGTCGCCATCGCCTTCACGTAGCCGGCCGCGGTCCGGCCCTCGTTGCCGAGGCTGTCCTCGTGCGTGATCGCGCCGTCGCGGACGTAGGTGACAATTTCCATGTCCGCGTGCGGATGCGGCAGGAAACCGCTGCCGGCGGCGATCTCGTCGTCGTTCCACACGCGCAGGGCGCCCCAACCCATGCGCTCGGCGTTGTTGTAGCCGGCGAATGAGAAGCGATGGCGCGCCTTGAGCCAACCGTGGTCGGTGCCGCCGAGGGTGTTGAAGGGCTCGCGTTCGATCATGGCGATGCCTCCGTAGCCACGGAGTGGCCGTTGCCAGCAAGGTAGGGACGACATCGCAGCAACACCGGCCGGGCGGATCGGAACGCATCGTTCGCACAGGGCGCCGATGCGCGCTGCCGCATCGGCGGGTTCCGCTGCGAAGCCGCCCCGGCAGCGGCTACGAGCGCAGTCCGATGCCGCGATCGAGCAGGTACAGGCCGATGCCGCCGAGCACGACGGCGAAGCCGAGCATCACCGCGTAGGCGATGCCGACCGGCACGTCGGTGATGCCGAGCAGGCCGTAGCGGAACGCGTTGACCATGTACAGGATCGGGTTGGCGTGGCTGATCTCGCGCCACGGCGTGCCGAGCGCGTTGACCGAGTAGAACACGCCGCCGAGATAGGTCAGCGGCGCCAGCACGAAGGTCGGCACCAGCGCGATGTCGTCGAACTTCTTCGCGTACACCGCGTTGACGAAACCGGCCAGCGAGAACACCGCCGAGGTCAGCAGCACGGTCGTCAGTGTGATCCACGGGTGGTACAGGTGGATGCGCGTGAAGAACAGCGAGATGACCAGCACGATCGCCGCGACGAGCAGCCCGCGCAGCATTGCGCCGCAGACGTAGCCCGCGAGGATCACCCAGCTCGGCATCGGCGAGGCGAGCATTTCCTCGACGTGGCGGCCGAACTTCGCGCCGAAGAACGAGGACGAGATGTTGCCGTAGCTGTTGGTGATCACGGCCATCATGATCAGGCCGGGCACGATGTAGTCGATGTAGCCGATGCCGGGCACGATGTCGCCGATGCGCGAGCCGACCATGCGGCCGAAGATGACGAAATACAGCGTCATCGTGATCGCCGACGGCAGCAGGGTCTGCATCCAGATGCGCAGGATGCGGATGACCTCGCGCCGCGTGATCGTGGTGAATGCGATGAGGTTGGCGTTCGTGCTCATGCCGCTTCCTTGCCGGTTCCGGTCTTGCCGTTCTCGACGAGCCGCACGAACAGTTCTTCGAGCCGGTTCGCCTTGTTGCGCATCGAGCGCACCGTCATGCCGTGCGACGACAGCGCGGCGAACAGCGAGTTGAGGTCGTGCTCGCGCGACATCTCCGCTTCGATGGTGACGTCGTCGACGCGCACGAGCTTCACGTCGGGCACCTCCGGCAAGGTGGCGCAGGGCCGCGCGAGGTCGAGCACGAAGGTTTCCACGTCGAGCTGGGTCAGCAGGTGCTTCATCGAGGTGTTCTCGATGATGCGGCCGTGATCGATGATCGCGATGTTGCGGCACAGCTGCTCGGCTTCCTCCAGGTAATGCGTGGTCAGGATCACCGTGGTACCGGCCGCGTTGATGCCGCTGATGAACTTCCACATCGAGCGGCGGATCTCGATGTCGACGCCGGCGGTCGGCTCGTCGAGGATCAGCAGCTTCGGCTCGCTCATCATCGCGCGGGCGATCATCAGGCGCCGTTTCATGCCGCCGGACATCGCGCGCGCGGTGCCGAAGGCCTTGTCCCAGAGCGCGAGCTGCTTGAGGTATTTCTCGGCACGTTCGCAGGCGATCGCGCGCGGAATGCCGTAGAAGCCCGCCTGGTTCACGCAGATGTCGAACGGTTTCTCGAACAGGTTGAAGTTCAGTTCCTGCGGCACCAGGCCGATCAGGCGCATGGCTTCGCTGCGCTGGTCGCGGATCGACACGCCGAAGATCCTGGCGTCGCCGCCGGTCGCGTTGACCAGGGACGAGAGGATGCCGATCAGGGTGGACTTGCCGGCGCCGTTCGGGCCGAGCAGGGCGAAGAAATCGCCGGGCTGCACGGTCAGCGACACGCCCTTGAGCGCCTCGACGCCGTTCGGATAGGTCTTCTTCAGCTCGATGACATCGAGCGCGGGAATGGTGGTCATGGGGTTCCGATCAGGCCGACGACGGGGCGGCGTGCGGCTGCCTGCTAGTATAGCGGGCTGTCCCGCCGCGCCTTTGAACTGCCGTCACGATGGAACATTTCAAGCTTCGCCTCGCCGCCAGCCGCATGCTCGCCCCGTCCGTGCGCCATCTCGCGTTCGAACGCGAGGACGGCGCGCCGTTCGCCTACGTGCCCGGCCAGTTCATTCAGGTCCATTTCCATTACGACGACGGCAAGCCGACCAAGCGCAGCTATTCGGTCGGCACGGTCGGCGACGGCAGCGGCCAGGTGCAGCGCCTCGAAATCGCGGTTTCGTATGTCGAAGGCGGCGCGGCGACCGCGCTGCTGTCCGGCCTCGACGAGGGCGGCACGATCGACGCCAGCGGCCCGTATGGCCGTTTCTGCCTGATGGATGCGGACACCAACCGCCGCTACCTGCTGGTCGCGACCGGCACCGGCGTCACGCCGTACCGCGCGATGCTGCCGCAGATCCGCGCACTCACCGCGTCGCGCGGCTGCACGTTCGCGCTGGTCTACGGCGCGCGCAGCGAAACCGAACTGCTCTACGGCGAGGAGTTCGAGGCGTTCGCGCGCGAAGTGCCGGGCTTCACGTTCCATCCGTGCTTCAGCCGCACGCCGCGCGCGGTGCCGCGCCCGCACGACCGCAACGGCCGCGCGCAGGTCGCGCTCGGCGAACTCGGCCCGAATGCTGAGCACGACATCGCCTACCTCTGCGGCAATCCGGACATGGTCGACGAGACCTTCGCGATGCTCAAGGAAGCCGGTTTGCCGGTGCCGCGCATCCGGCGCGAAAAGTACGTTTCTTCGCGCTGAGGCGGCGCTCGACGCGCGCGCTGGCGCGCATTCCGCCGCGATTCGTGTGGCCATCCAGCCGTCCATTCGCCCGCGAACCCACTCGCGGCGCCTTATGCAAAACAAGCGCTTGACATTTCTCGAAGACCTGGACTAGGGTCGATCCATGTCGCAGCGCAACAGCCATGATTCGATCCTCCGCAGCCATTCGCTGCCGCTGATCGTTCGTGCGCTTGCGCAGCGCAGCGTGCTCGTCCTTGTACTCGTACTCCTCATTACCAGCGGAGGTGCGGGTTAGAGGCACGCGTCCAGATTAGAAGCAAGACAGGACCGCCAGGAACCCCGCACCCGGAAACGGATGCGGGGTTTTTTTATGGGTTTTTTGGAGAGAAACGCCCCATGAATCGCGAAAACACCGACAGCGAAACCGACGTAGCCGACCGCCGCGTGCTGGTTTTCGACACCACCCTGCGCGACGGCGAGCAGGCCCCCGGTTTCTCGATGAGCCGCGCGCAGAAGCTGCGCGTCGCGCATGCGCTCGCCGATCTCGGCGTCGACATCATCGAGGCCGGCTTTCCAGTCGCGTCGGGCGGCGACTTCGACTCGGTGCGCGCGATCGCGAACGAGGTCCGCGGCGCGGCGATCTGCGGCCTCGCCCGTGCGCAGGCGCGTGACGTCGAGACAGCGGCCCGCGCTCTCGAACCCGCTGTGCGGCCGCGCATCCACATCTTCCTCGCGACGAGCCCGCTGCACCGCGAGCACAAGCTCGCGATGAGCAAGGCGCAGGTGATCGACACCGCGACCGCCGCGATCCGCCGCGCACGCGAACTCTGCGACGACGTCGAGTTCTCGGCCGAGGACGCGATCCGTACGGAACCGGACTATCTCGCCGAAGTGTTCGGTGCGGCGATCGAGGCCGGGGCGCGCACCTTGAACACGCCGGACACGGTCGGCTACACGACACCCGCCGAGATGCACGAGCGCATCGGCTACCTGCGCCGGCACGTGCGCGGCATCGAACAGGCCGTGCTGTCCGCGCATTGCCACGACGATCTCGGCATGGCGGTCGCCAACAGCCTGGCCGCGATCGCGGCCGGCGCCGGCCAGGTCGAATGCACGTTGCTCGGCATCGGCGAGCGCGCCGGCAATGCCTCGCTGGAAGAGATCGTGATGGCATTGCGCACGCGCCGCGACCTGTTCAAGGCCACCACGGGCATTCGCACGCAACGCCTGCATCCGGCCGCGCGCCTGCTCGCGAACCTGATCGGCATCGGCGTACCGCGCAACAAGGCGATCGTCGGCGACAACGCGTTCGCGCACGAATCGGGCATCCACCAGCACGGCGTGCTCAAGCATCGTGCGACCTACGAAATCATGAGTCCCGAAGACGTCGGCTGCGCGCGTTCGACGCTGGTGCTCGGCAAGCATTCCGGTCGTCATGCGTTGCGCGAGCGTCTCGCCGACCTTGGCCATGCGCTCGACGAAGCCGCGCTCGACGAGGTGTTCTCGCGCTTCAAGACGCTTTGCGACCGCAAGAAGGAAGTGCACGACGGCGATCTCGAGGCCCTCGCGGTCGGTCGCGATCCGGAAGCCGCGGGACCGTGGCGCCTCGACCACCTGCATGCGGCGAGCCACCTCGGCGGCAGTGCGTCGGCATCGGTCAAGCTCAGTCACGAGGACGGCCGCCGCGTCAGCGAAGCGGCGATCGGCGACGGCCCGGTCGATGCGGTGCTGCGCTCGATCGCGCGCGCGGTCGGGCGCGAGCTGGAGCTGCACGAGTTCAGCATCCGCGCGCTCGGCGAGGGTGGCGACGCGCAAGGCCAGGCGACGCTCGGCGTCAGCCACGGCGGACGCGAATTGTCCGGCCGCGGCGTGTCGACCGACATCGTCGAAGCGGCCGCCTTGGCCGCGCTCGAGATCGTCAATCGCATCGAGCACACCGATCCGTCACGCGCACCCGCGCTGGCCGCGAACCATTGAGGAAGCACCGATGAACCATGCCGCATTGATCTGGCACAACGGGAAGCTCACGCCCTGGGCCGAGGCGACCGTGCACGTCAGCGCGCACGCGCTGCACTACGGCTCGTCCGTGTTCGAAGGCGAACGCGTCTACGCGACGCCGCGCGGTCCGTGCTACTTCCGCCTCGAGGACCACACGCGACGCCTGTTCGAATCGGCGCGCATGTACGAAATCGAGATCGGCTATGGCGAAGACGACATCAACGAAGCCTGCCGCGCGTTGATTCGCGCCAACGGCATGACCTCCGCCTACGTGCGCCCGATCGCGTTTCGCGGCGCGGCCGGTCTCGGTGTGGTGCCGACCGAGGGCGCACCGGTCGACGTCTCGATCCTCGCGCTGGACTGGGGCGCATACCACGGCGACGCGCGCGAACGCGGCGCCGACGTCTGCATCTCGTCGTGGACGCGACCGGCACCGAACACGTTGCCGAGCTGGGCCAAGGCCGGCGGCAACTATCTTTCCAGCCAGCTGATCGGCTTCGAAGCGAAGCGCGGCGGCTATGCCGAAGGCATCGCGCTCGGCACCAACGGCCTGCTCAGCGAAGGCGCCGGCGAGAACCTGTTCGTGCTCAAGCGCGGCAAGCTGCTGACGCCGCCGACCAGCGCAGGCATCCTCGCCGGCATCACGCGCGACAGCGTGATCGCGCTCGCCGGCGATCTCGGCATCGAAGTCGAGGAACGCGACCTGCCGCGCGAAGCGCTGTACGCGGCCGACGAAGTGTTCATGACCGGCACCGCGGCCGAGATCACGCCGATCCGTTCGGTCGACCGCAAGCCGGTCGGCAACGGCACGCCCGGTCCGATCACGCGCGCGTTGCAGGACGCGTTCTTCGGCTTGTTCGAGGGACGAACGCCGGATCGGCGCGGGTGGCTCGCTCCCGTACACGACGAAGTCGAAGCGATCGACGAAGCGGCTGTTCGTGAAAAGTGCGGCCAGGGAGGGCCGCTGTTTGATTCTCGCGATCATGGACGATCGCAGAAGCAAACCGTTGGGGTGGCCGCATGAGCGCCGCCCCTCGCACCTTGTTCGAAAAAATCTGGGACGCCCATCTCGTCGCGCCCGAGTCGGCGAGCGCACCGGCGGTCCTCTACATCGACCTGCAGCTCGTGCACGAAGTCACCTCGCCGCAGGCGTTCGCCGAATTGCGCGCACGCGGCCTGCGCGTGCGCCGACCCGATCGCGTGCTGGCGACGTTCGATCACTCGACGCCGACCTTGCCCGCCGATGCGTCCGGCAAGCGTCCGTATGCCACCGCCGAAGCCGAGCAGCAGGTCGCGACGCTCGAAGCGAACGCACGTGAATTCGGGATCGAGCTGCACGGCTGGGACAGCGCGCATCGCGGCATCGTGCATGTGATCGGGCCGGAGCTCGGCGCGACGCAACCGGGCATGACGATCGTCTGCGGCGACAGCCATACCTCGACGCACGGCGCATTCGGTGCGCTCGCGTTCGGCATCGGCACGACCGAAGTCGGCCACGTGCTGGCGACGCAGTGTTTGCTGCAGAGGAAGCCGAAGACGCTCGCTATCCACGTCGAAGGAAAGCTCGGCAAGGGCGTCGGCGCGAAGGACCTGATCCTGCACATCATCGGTCGCATCGGCGTGAATGGCGGTACCGGCCATGTGATCGAGTATCGCGGCAGCACGATCGAAGCGCTGTCGATGGAAGAGCGCATGACCGTCTGCAACATGTCGATCGAAGCCGGCGCGCGAGCGGGTTTGATCGCGCCGGACGAGACGACGTTCATGTGGTTGAAAGGTCGCGAACGCGTGCCGCAAGGCGCCGATTGGGATCGCGCGGTCGAACGCTGGCGCGCGCTGCGCAGCGACGACGGTGCGCGTTACGACGCCGACGTGTATATCGACGCGACGGCCGTCAAGCCGGCGGTCACCTACGGCACGCACCCGGGCATGGTCGTCGATCTCGACGCGATGGTGCCGGCCGCCACCGATGCACAGGAACGCCGCGCACTCGACTACATGCAGCTCGACGCCGGGCGCGCGATCGCCGGCACGCCGGTCGACATCGTGTTCGTCGGCAGTTGCACGAACTCGCGCCTGTCGGACCTGCGCGCCGCCGCGAGCCTGCTGCGTGGGCGCCGTATCGCGTCAGGGCTGCGCATGCTGGTCGTGCCGGGCTCCGAGCAGATCAAGCGCGACGCCGAACGTGAAGGCCTGCACGACGTGTTCAAAGCGGCCGGCGCGGAATGGCGCGAGGCCGGCTGCTCGATGTGCCTCGGCATGAACGGCGACATCGGCAAGCCGGGGCAGCTCGTCGTCAGCACCAGCAACCGCAACTTCGAAGGCCGCCAAGGACCGGGCGTGCGCACCGTGCTCGCGAGCCCGCTGGTCGCCGCCGCGTCCGCGCTCGCGGGCCGCATCGCCGATCCGCGCGACGTCATCGATGCCGACACGCAGGAGGCCGCATGAAACCGCTGACCCGACTCCATTCGCGCACCGTCGTGCTGCCGTTCGAGAACATCGACACCGACCGCATCATCCCGGCGCGTTTCCTGACCACGACCGAGCGTGCCGGCCTCGGACGCGTGCTGTTCAACGACTGGCGCTACCGCGAGGACGGCAGTGAGAACCCGGACTTCGCGCTGAACAAGCCGGACGCGAAAGGCGCCGAGATCCTCGTCGCCGGCCACAACTTCGGCTGCGGTTCCTCGCGCGAACACGCGCCTTGGGCGCTCGCCGACTACGGCATCCGCGCGGTGCTGAGTTCGGAGATCGCCGACATCTTCCGCAGCAATGCGCTGAAGAACGGCGTGCTCGCAGTCGTGCTCGCCGAAGGCGAACACCGCTGGCTGCTCGAACATCCGGGCATCGAACTCACGATCGACGTCGCCGGCAGCTACATCGAGCTGCCCGACGGCGGCCGCTTCACGTTCGAACTCGACGCGTTCGCGCGCCAGTGCCTGATCGAAGGCGTCGACCAGCTCGGTTTCCTGCTCAAGCACGCCGACGCGATCGTGGCATTCGAGAGGACACGGGAAGCGGCCTAGTTTTCCCTTCTCCCTCCGGGAGAAGGTGGCGCGAAGCGCCGGATGAGGGTTCGGACGAAGTGAAACGCCCACTCTCGTTTCAAGTCTTCACCGCTGCGCTTCGCCCGAACCCTCACCCCAACCCCTCTCCCGACGGGAGAGGGGCCAAAGACGAAGGAATGAACATGAAAGCCACCATCACCACCCTGCCCGGCGACGGCATCGGCCCCGAAGTCACCGCCGCCGCCGTAGATGTGCTGCGCGCTGTCGCGCGCCACCATGGCCATCAGTTCCGCTTCGAGGAACACGCGATCGGCGGTGACGCGATCGATCATCACGGCACGCCGTTGCCTGAAACGACACTCGCCGCCTGCCGTGCGGCCGATGCGGTGCTGCTCGGCGCGGTCGGCGGCCCGAAGTGGTCCGACCCGAAAGCGAAGACGCGTCCCGAACAGGGCCTGCTCGCGCTGCGCGCCGGCCTCGGCGTGTACGCGAACCTGCGTCCGGTCAGCGTGCATCCGCGCCTCGCCGATCTCTCGCCGTTGAAGAACGAGAAGCTCGCCGGTGTCGACGTGCTGTTCGTGCGCGAGCTGACCGGCGGCACGTACTTCGGTGCGAAGACACGCACGTCGGAACAGGCGACCGACGAGACGAAGTATACGGTCGACGAGATCGAGCGCGTCGTGCGTCGCGCGTTCGAGTTGTCGCGCAGCCGCCGCCGGCACGTGACCTCGGTCGACAAGGCGAACGTGATGGAAACCTCGCGCCTGTGGCGCGAGACGGTCACGCGCATCGCCGCCGAATATCCCGACGTCACGTTCGAGCACCAGCTCGTCGATTCGATGGCGATGCTGCTGCTGACGCGGCCGTCGGCGTACGACGTCGTCGTCACCGAGAACCTGTTCGGCGACATCCTGACCGACGAGGCTGCCGCGCTCGCCGGCTCGCTCGGCCTGCTGCCGTCGGCGACGCTCGGCGGCCGGGTGCCGCTCTTCGAGCCGATCCACGGCTCGGCCCCAGACATCGCCGGCCGCGCCGCCGCCAATCCGCTCGGCGCCATCGGCAGCGCCGCGATGCTGCTGCGCGCCGCCGCCCGGCTGCCGCAGGACGCCGACAACGTCGAGCAGGCGGTGCGCGACGTGCTGGCGGCCGGCCACCGCACCAAGGACCTCGCCGGGCCGGGCGAAGCCGCCCTCACCACCCGGCAGATGACCGATCAGGTCCTCGCGGCGCTCGCCGACGTGGCCGATCGGCGGTACTCCTACCATGGCGTCTGAAGCCCCGGACGTGCCGCGCACCCTGCTCGACAAGATCTGGGACGAGCATCGCGTCGCCGATCTCGGCGACGGCCAGACGCTGCTCTACATCGATCGCCACTTCGTGCACGAAGTGACCTCGCCGCAGGCGTTCGAGGGCCTGGCGCTGGCCGGCCGCGGCGTCCGCCGTCCCGATCTCACCGTGGCGACGGTCGACCACAACGTGCCGACCACCACCGCCGACCGCCACACCATCAGCAACCCGCTGGCCCGGGCGCAGGTGGAGGCGCTGCGCACGAACTGCGCCCGGTTCGGCGTCACCCTGTACGATCTCGACTCCGCCCGCCAGGGCATCGTCCACGTGATCGGCCCCGAGCAGGGGCTCACGCTGCCGGGCATGACCATCGTCTGCGGCGACAGCCACACCAGCACGCACGGCGCCTTCGGCGCCCTGGCGTTCGGCATCGGCACGACCGAGGTGGAGCACGTCCTGGCCACCCAGTGCCTGGTGCTGGCCAAGCCGAAGGCGATGCGCGTCTCGCTCGAGGGCGCGCTGCCGCCGGGGGTCACGGCCAAGGACGCGGCGCTGGCGGTGATCGCGCACATCGGCACCGCCGGCGGCCAGGGCCACGCCATC
>Ga0153956_1000310_pt1 | contig 58848 bp, 59 predicted proteins | sample TSFL040MetaG_FD_104704 | JGI IMG/M metagenome (GOLD analysis project Ga0153956, IMG submission 104704) | Attine ant fungus gardens microbial communities from Florida, USA - TSFL040 MetaG | ecosystem: Host-associated > Fungi > Mycelium > Unclassified | place: USA: Florida, Wekiwa Springs...
CGGCCGCCTCTACTGGAACCGGCTCGCACGGGAGCGTCACCTCTCCCGCCTTCCGTGACCCTTCCAGCTGGTTCGTGCGCCTTTCGTGACGCCCGGCTTGGCGCTCGCTGAGTTATGGGCGCCAGGGCGCCCATAACTCAGCGAGCGCCCGGGAGCCTGTCGGGGAAGTGTGTCGGGACCCCGACTTCCGCGCGGTCAAGCAGGGCGAGGGGCCGCTGGTCCGCCGCAGCGAGGACGAGTGGATCGCGGCCGAGCGCCGCCACGAGGCGATCGTCTCCGACGAGGACTTCGAACGGGTGCAGATCGAGATGCGGGCACGGAGCACCGGCAACTCGGGCAACCGCCGGCGCCGCGCGCAGAAGCACTTCTATCCCCTGCGCGACATCGTCCACTGCGCCACCGGCCACAACCCACTGCGGATGCACGGCAAGAGCCGCAAGGGCAACAACTACTACGCGTGCGGCTATCGGATCTCCTACGGCGACACCGCTGCCGAGGCGAACGGCCACGGCAAATGGCAGTACCGGCGCCGGCTTCTACGAGTACGAGGACGGCTGGCGCGGCCGGCTCTGGCCGGGTCTCACCGAGGCCTTCGGCCCGCCCGCGGAATCGCCGCCGCCGCTCGAGGAGCTGATCGAGCGCCTGCTCTTCGCCGAGGCGCTGGAGGCGACCCGCGCCTACGGCGAGGGGGCGATCGAGTCGGCCGTCGACGCCAACGTCGGCTCGGTCCTCGGCATCGGCTTCCCGCGCCGAACAGCTGGCGGAGCGCTACGGGGAACGCTTCAGGCCGCCCGCCTCGCTGATCGAGACGGCCGCTCGCGGCGAAGCGTTCGCCGACGACGATGCACCTGCCCGCCTCGCCGCCTCACGCGAGGTCGGCCGGCGGTGACTCGATCAGCTCGCGCAACCGGGTGAGGAACCCGGCGCCGTCGGCACCGTCGACGGCGCGGTGATCGCAGGTCAGGAAGAGGTGCAGGGTCGGGGCCAGGGCAAGCTCCCCGTCGAGCGCGAAGGGGCGCTCGGCGATCGCTCCAGCCGCGAGAATCGCGACCTGAGGAGGGTTCAGGACCGCGACGAACTCGTCGATCCCGTACATGCCGAGGTTGGAGACCGTGAAGGTGCCCGCCTCGAGGTCGGCGGGCGCGAGTCGATTCTCCCTCGCCTTCTCGACCAGGCGGGCGCGTGCCGCGGCCACCTCCCCCACCGAGCGGCCGCCGACGTCGCGGACCACCGGCACCACGAGGCCCCGCTCGGCCGCGACCGCGATCCCGACATTGGCGGCGCGGTGGCGCTCGATGCCGGCGTCGGTGAGCCGAGCGTTCAGCGCTGGCGTCTCCTCCAGCGCGAGCGCGACCAGCTTGACCAGAACGTCGTTGACCGTCGGCGCGGGAGCGCCGGAGCCGATCGTCGCGCGGAGACGCTCGCGCGCCTGCACCAGCGGCTCGGCGCGGACGTGGATCCCGAGGCCGAACACCGGGATCTCCCAGGCGGCGCTGAGGCGGCGCGCAATTGTCCGGCGGACCCCGCTGAGCTCGATGAGCTCGAACCCATCCTCGCTGTTCGGCTGGCTCCGCTCGGGCTCGGGCTCGGGCTCACCGTCCCCCACCCCGGCCGGCGCCGGCGCGGCCGGGGTGGGAGCGACGGCCTGCTCCGCGGCGGGATCGCCGATCAACGCCAGCGTCGTCCCGATCTCCACCTCGCCCTCGGCAACCAAGATCTTCAGCAGCGTGCCGGCAACTTCCGCCGCGACCTCCTGGATCGCCTTGTCGGTCTCCACCTCGTAGAGCGGCTCGCCCACCGCGACAGCGTCGCCCTCGGCCTTCAGCCAAGCGGTGATCTCGGCGCTTTCCATGCCCTCGCCCAGGCGGGGCAGGGTCACCTCGGTTGTCATCCAGCGCTCCCTTCTTCGTTCTGAGGATCGGCCGAACCGCAGGCGGACGCGGACGCGCGCTGCCGCAGCTCCCGCCGTTGCAGCTTGCCGGTCGGCGTCCGCGGCAACCGCTCGACCCGGGTGATCTCGCGGGGCAGCTTGAAGCGGGCCAGGTGCTGCTCGCAGTGGCGGCGCAGCCCCTCCAGGTCGAGCTGCGGCGGAGCCTCGACGAAGGCCACCGGCAGCTCACCCCACTCGGCGTCCGATCGCGGGACGACCGCGGCCGCGTCGACCCCCTCGTAGGCCACCAGAACCCGCTCGATCTCGCTCGGGTACACGTTCACGCCGCCGCTGATCAACATGTCCTTGAGACGGTCGACCACGTAGAGATATCCCTCGGCGTCGAGCCGCCCGAGGTCGCCGGTCAGCAGCTCGCCGTCGCGCAGCGTCGCGGCGCTGTCCTCCGGCAGCCGCCAGTACCCGCTCATCAGCTTGTCGCCCCGAACCCGGATCTCGCCGACCTCGCCGACCGGCAGCGGGGCACCGTCCTCACCGCAGACCGTGACCTCCATCCCCGGGAGGACACGTCCGCAGGACGCGAACAGAGCGGGCTCGCGGACCGCGCGGTCATGGTCGGCGGGAACGAGTGCCGTGACCCCGGTACAGGCCTCGGTCAGTCCGTACCCCTGGTACAGGCCACAGTCCAGCGTCTCGCGGGCCGCGGCCACGAGCTTTTGCCCCGAGGGCCCGGCGCCGTAGACGAGCAGCCGCAGCGTCTTCGTCCGTGCGGCGACGTCCGGCGCCGCGAGCAGCCGGTGCAGCTGGGTTGGCACCGCCAGGGTAGTCGTCACGGCGTGCTCCTCGATCGCCGCGATCGCCGCCTCGACGTCGAACCGCGGCAGCACGACGTGCGTCTGCCCGTCGAGCAGCATCGTGTACACGCGGTTGCCGGCGGCAGCGTGGTAGAGCGGCGTCATCGTCAGGAAGACGTCGTCGGGCCGCAGCTGCTGGGAGATCCCGATCGTCAGCGCGTTGATGGCCAGCGCGTGCTGGGAGAGGCAAACCCCCTTCGGCAGCCCGGTCGTGCCACTCGTGTAGACGATCAGGGCGATGTCCTCGTCCCGGGCCGGCGAGGGCGTGGTCGTCGGCGGCCCCGCGATCAGCTCCTCGTGGGCGGGAGAGCCGACGACGATCGCCTCGACGCCCGGCGGCAGAGCCGCCACGTGGTCGGGCGCGGCGATCACGACCGCAGGTCCGGCGTCCGCGAGGATCGTGGCGACTTCGGCGGCCGCGAGGCGGGTCGGGATCGGGACCGCGGCCGCGCCGAGCCAGGCCGCCGCGAGGTAGACGTCGAAGTAGGCGATCCCCGCGTCGCCGATGACCGCCACCCGATCGCCGCGCCCGACGCCGCGCCGGGACAGGCCCGCCGCGACGCTGCGCACGCGGAGGCCGAGCTCTCGGTAGCTGAGCCGCTCACCGCCGACGACCACGACCGCGTCGCGATCGGCGTGGATCGACTCGGCCCGGGCGAGCAGCGAGGTGACCCGCATCAGTCGGCCCCGAGCGGCTCGAGGGCAAGCGCCCGCGAGACCACCTTGACCATGCCACCCCACCAGCCGACCACGAGCGCGAACTCGAGCGCGCCGTCAGCGCCCCAGAGCGTGACCGCCTCGTCCCACTCGGGCTCGCCGAACTCGTCATCGGCAAGCGCCCCGGCGAGCCGCGCCGCAGCGCGCTCGCGGCTGCCGAAGACCGCCGCCAGCCGGTCCGGATCGGAGCTTGCGAGCGCATCGACCTGGGCCGCGGTCAGGCCCGCGGCAAGCGCCACGGACCGGTGCACCGACGCAACGTAGTCGAGCCGATCACGCGCCGCCAGGAGCAGCACGATCAGCTCGCGGTCGGCGGCCGGCAGCACCCCACGGAACAACAGGGCGTCGGAGAACAACACCCAGGGACGCAGGGCGCTCGGCGCGTTGGCGACCAGCTGGACGATCAGCTCGCCGCGGCCCGCCTGCTCGAGCTTCCCCAGCAGCCGCTGGACCTCGCCGTCGGTGTCGGCGGAGGTCCGCGGCGCCAGCTGCGCGCGCCAGCTCGGGCCGGCCTCGGGACTCACGCCCCGGTCCGGGTATCCGGGATCTCCATCGCCGCCAACGGCAGATGTTGATGCGCGCCCATGATGTCCGTCGAGGCCGTCGAGTCGGTGGGAAGGCGCTTGCGGATCGTCACCTTCACACCGAAGGCATGTTCCTCCCAGTAGATGCCGTAGACCTCCTCCTCGGCGAGACCGCAGGCGGAGGCGACCGCGGCGACCGTCAGGTAGCCGCCTGCGCGGATCATCTCGAACGCCTCCGGGTCGTCGAAGAAGACGTCGATCGTGGTGTAGAACGGCCCCGCGTTCTTCGAGCGCAGGACGCTCGCGTAGGACTCAAGCGTTGCCATCGTTGCTCCTCGGGAAGTGGACGGTTGACTGGGGGAACGGCTCGTGCGGATCATCGAGCGGCAGCAGATGCCAGACCGACCAGCGATAGATCTGGCCGACGTCGATGATCGGCGGGCTGAAGCGCTGGGCGTTGTTGCCAGCGGTCGTTTTGCGACCCGGGTACGGCTTGATCCAGAGGCCGATGTACGCGTAGTAACAGAGCTCGCGGGCGAGCTCTGGCGTCGGCGCGACCGCGTCGATCACGACCCCGACCTCGTGCTCGTTCTCACGTTCGGTCTCCGCTTCGCCGAGCACCGCGTCGCGGCCGTACACGGTGAAGGTGATGCGGTAGTCCCGGTCGGGCTCGAGCGAGGCAAAGCGGGGCAGCTCGGTGATCTCCGAACGGACCCGCTCGATGACCCCGTCGAGCTGCGAGAGGTAGTGAGGGTCCCTGATGCCCGAGACGTTGATCGAGCGGTATCCGAGCGGCGCGACACCCTCGATCTTGACGCTGTAGGGCGTGTCGCCCCATTTGGCGCCGGTCGCCCGCACCGTGGTCTCGTCGATCTGCTCGTAGCGCGCCTCGGTCAGGTCGAGGTAGCCGCCCGGGTTCTCCTCCCGGAAGGGGTTGCGGCGCTCGTAGAACGAGTGGGCGGCGACCGCCCGCGCGTCGCAGCGCACGCTATCTTCCAGGGCGCGGATCGTGATCGATTCGGCCTCGGCATCGACCTCGCTCCAGACCGGGGCACCGGAGTTGCCGGGGCTGAGGATCAGGGCCCCGCACTCGAGGAGCTTGCCGAAGTGGCCGGCGATGGCCTTGCTCGCCCCCGCCCGCAGCGCCGGCGCGATGAACAGCCCGACGTCGAGGGCGCGGCCGGTGATCACCCCGTCGGCGCCGCTCGCGAGCGCCGCCATGATCGGCTCCGCCCCCATCTGCCCGACGATCGTCGTCGATGCCTCGACGTCCGCGCGGCTCAGCCTCGACGGCAGGTCCGGGTGCTCCACCGCCGCCTCCAACTCGACGCCGGCGTCGAGCTTGCCGAGCAGGTACTCGCGCTCGATCTCGCCCGGGATCACCGCGACGTCGAGCTCGTAGCCCTCTTCGGCGCAGAGCTCGTCGAAGCCCTCCAGGCAGGCCTCCAGCTGCACGTTGGCGCCGGCGATCCCGACGGAGAAGACGAACGGGATCTTCAGCTCGACGCACATGCGGATGTAGGGGCGCACGTTGGCGACGAAGTTCTCGACCGGGAACTGTTCGCCCGACCCGAGGAAGTGCGGCCCGAAGTCCATGCCGGTTCCCTGGGCGATGACGATGTCCACGCCCAGTTCGCGCGCCCGCTGCAGCCCCGGCTCGGGATCGACGGAGGGCGGGGTGTGGTTGGTGAAGACGACGGCGCGCATGTCAGACCCGCGCCTCTTCCCCGCGTTCACGATTGTTCATCGGACAACACCTTTCTTGGGAACGAGTCCCTCTTCGTTGGCCAGATAGCTGTAATCCGTGAAGGCGCGCTCGCCGCTGACGTAGCCCTCGCTGAGGTCGTCGCGCAGTCGCGCCCGGTCGCGCCCGGCCGGCTCGCCGAAGCCGCCGGCGCCGCAGACGACATGGACGATCCGGTCGCCCGCGCGCAACTCGACCCGGCCGTTGCAGGGCAGGGGAGTGCGCTCGCCGTCGCGCACGAGCTCGGTGCTGGACGCCGCGCCCGGCTCGCCTTCGTCGAGACCGTAGGAAAGGAACGAGCGCCGGCTGCTTCGCATCTGCATGACCGCGCGCTCGCAGTCGATGCGGAAGACGCGCCGCACGCCGCAACCGCCGCGGAAGAGTCCCGGGCCGCCGCTGTCGGGCACCAGCGAGTAGTCCTCGATCGCGATCGGATACTCGCGTTCGATGTGCTCGATCGGCGTGTTCGAGAGGTTCGCCAGCGGATGCGAGGTGCCGTCGATACCGTCGGCGAACGGTCGCCCTCCCCAGCTGCCGTTGAGCAGCTCCATCATCACGAACGGCTCGTCGCCGTCGCGGCCGGAGAAGATGAGGATGTCGTTCCCGCCGTCGCCACCCGCCATGCCGCGCTCCGGCAGCATCTCCCCGATCGCCCCCATGAGCGCGTCCCAGAGTCGGTACTGGAGGATCCCGCGCGAGCCCACGGCCGCCGGGAAGTTCGCGTTCGCGATCGACCCCTGGCGAACGTCGACCGTGAGCGCGCGGGCGAAGCCGTCGTTGACCGGCGCGCCGTCGCCGACCACCGCGCGCAGCGCGAAGAGGGCAACGGTGTAGCTGTTCGGGAACGTCGCGTTGATCGCCGAGGGAACCTGGTCGGGCAGCTTCGTGTAGTCGATCCGCAGCGTGTCCCCCGCCACCTCGACCGCCACCGGGAGCTCGAGCGAACCGCCCCCGGAGCCGTCGTCGTCGAGGTAGTCCGTGAACTCGGTCCGGGCGTCGGGCAGCTCGGCGAGGCGCTGGCGGGCGAAGCTCTCCGAGTAGTCGAGGATCGCCGCCATGCCCTCGACCACCGTCTCGATCCCGAACCAGGAGATGCAGTCGGCAAACCGGCCGCGACCGACGTAGAGCGTGGCGAGCTGCCCGAGAAGGTCGCCGATCACCGGCTCCGGCAGGCGCACGTTGGCTTCGACGATGCGCCGGAACACCATCCATCCGGGATCGTCGGACTCCGCGTCAAGCGGCAGCAGGAGCGGCGGGATCCGCAGTCCCTCCTCGAAGATCTCGTTCGAGTCGGTGGCCAGGCCGCCCGCGGTGCGGCCGCCGATGTCGACCTTGTGGGCCAGCGTCGCGACATAGGCGACCCGCTCGCCTTCGTGCAGCACCGGCGCCACCGCGATCAGGTCGGGAAGGTGCGTGCCGGCGCCGCTGTACGGATCGTTGGTCACCGCGACCCGATCCTCGGGGATCCCGTCGGGAAAGGCGGCGAGCAGGCCGCGGACCGCGAACGGGAGCGCCCCGAGCTGCATCGCCAAACAGCTCCCCTGCGCGACCGCCGCACCGTCGCGATCGAACACGGCGGTCGAGAAATCGAGGTGGTCGCGAACCGCCATCGAGTGGGCGCTGCGACGCAGCGTCACCGCCATCTCGTCCGCGACCGCGCGCAGATGGTCGTGAAGCAGTTCTCGCTCCACCGGTCCAATGCTCATCGTGATCCCACCTCCAGGGAGATGTTCGAAAGCTCGTCACGGGTCGCCCGGCAACCGGGGGGCACGACGATCGTCGAGTCGTACTCGGCGACGATCAGCGGCCCGTCGGTGAACTCGCCGGCGACCAGATCGCCACGCGCGATGATCGGCGTGTCGATCCAGCCGCTGCCGAAGTAGACGGGGCGTTCGCGGCTGGGCGTGGGCGCGAGCTCGCCGGCCAGGGTCGCCGCGACGTCGGCATAGGTCGTCGCCTCGCGCGCCAGGCGGGCGCGCAGCCGGATGCCGGCGAGAACCACCTGGCCGGTGCCACGGTGGCCATAGGTCGCCTGATGCTCGCGCGCGAACGCCTCCTCGAGATCAGGGCGCGGCGCCGGAAGGTCGTGCACGATCGCCAGCTCCTCGGACTGCCCGCGGTAGCGCAGCTCGCAGATCCATTCGCTGTGGACCTCCTCGTCGCCGAACCCGAGCCCGGCCCACTGCTCGGCGCTGCGTCGCTCGAGCAGCTCGACCGCTTCGCGCAGGCCATCCGCCCAGTCGCCTTCGCCGAGCTCGAGCGGTATGGCCAGGTCGAGCCTGGTGTCGGCAAGGAGCAGGCCGAGGCTGCTGAAGACGCCGGGGCAGAGGGGCACGATGACCCGCCGGACGCCGAGCTGATGAGCCAGCTCGGCGGCGTGCAGGCCGCCCGCGCCGCCGAAGGCGACGATCGGCAGCGGGCGCGGATCACGCCCGCGCTCGCTGGTCACCGCGCGGACCGCGCGCGCCATGCTCGAGGTGCCGACGGCGTGCATGCCAAGTGCCGCCTCCTCCAGCGAGAGCCCGAGCGTCGTCGCGACGCCGCTGACGACCCGCCGCGCGGCGTCGATGTCGAGCGGCTGCGAGCCACCCGCGAGGCCGTCCTCGCCGATGAAGCCGAGCACGGCGAAGGCGTCGGTGAGAGTCGGCTGATCGCCGCCGCGCCCGTAGCAGGCGGGGCCGGGGTTCGAGCCGGCGCTGCGCGGCCCGACCTTGAGGCCGCCGCCCGCATCCATCCAGGCGATGCTGCCACCCCCCGCTCCGACCTCGGCCAGGTCGATCGCGCGGATGCCGACGACGTAGCCGCTGCCGCTCATCAGGCGCGAGTCGATGTTGATCTCTCCACCGACCTCCAGCTCGGCGCATTCGCGCGGATCGCCGTTCTCGACCAGGCACCCCTTGGCGGTCGTACCGCCGATGTCGAGCCCGATCGCCTGCGGCAGCCCGGCCGCCCGCGCGAGCGCGGCGACCGCGAGCGCGCCCGCCGCCGGACCCGACTCGATCAGCCCGCACGGCTGCCGGCGCGCCATCTCCCCCGGGACGAGCCCGCCGTTCGACTGCATCAGCAGCAGCGGCGCCGCGTAGCCGTCCTCGCCGAGACCGTGCTCGAGGGTCTCCAGGTAGCCGTCCAGCAACGGCCCGACGTAGGAGTTGATGACGGCGGTGCTGGTCCGCTCGTACTCCTTCGCGCGGCGCAGGATCTCCGCCGAGACGGACAGGTACACGTGCGGCGCGACGGCGCGCACGACCTCGGCCAGGGCCTGCTCGTGCACCGGGTTGACGTAGCTGTTGACGAGGCAGATCGCGATCGCCTCGACCCCCGCGTCGAGGAGCTCGGCAACCGTCGCCGCGGCCGCCTCGCGATCGAGGGGGACCGCCGGCGTGCCGTCGGCTTCGATCCGCTCGTCGACCTCGACCCGCAGCGCCCGCGGCACCAGCGGGCTGGGCTTCGACCAGCCGAGGTCGTAGAGCGAGGGGCGGCGCATCCTCCCCAGCTCCAGCACGTCCTTGAATCCGCGCGTCGTGATCAACGCCGTGCGGGCACCGTTGGCCTGCAGCAGTGCGTTTGTCGCGATCGTCGTCGCGTGCGTGACCCGGCTGACCTGCTCGGGGTCCGCCTCCGCGGCATCGAGGCAGGAGCCGATCCCGCCGACGACGGTGCGGGCGTTGTTGTCGTGGTCGGAGAGGACCTTGCGGTAGACGAGGCGATCGCGGTGGGCGACGATCAGGTCGGTGAAGGTGCCGCCGATGTCGGCGCTGGCCATCGTCGGCGTGGCGCCGGCATCAGCCATTGAGATCACCCGCCTCGCCGCCCTCGGAACCCTCGGTCAACCGCTCGAAAGCGTCCCGGAGGGAGTCCTCGTCCAGGGACATCACCTCGAAGTGGGGCTCCCCCGCGGCGGCGATGTCGGAGTCGAGCGCCACCCCGCACCCCGGACACACATAGAGCCGGAAGCGCAGATCGGTGTCGGTGTGCTCGGCGGTCGGCGGGATCAGATCCGCCGTCTCTGCCACCGGCACCTCGACGCAGGCGAGGGCCGCGCGCAGGTCGTCGCCGACCGGCGCCAGGGAGCGTTCGCACCCGGTGCAGCAGTACGCGAGCGCGCCGTCGCCACGATGGATGCCGAGGCGCGGCCCGGCGGTGATCGAGGGGCCGGTCACGCCCTCGCCGCCGCCGGTCGCCGCCGGCGCCGGCGCCGCCGCGAGACGGCCTCGGCGGATCTCGCCGCGGGCCGCCTCGGAGGCCGCCTGATCCAGCTTCCCGTCGACCCCGATGACGACCCCGTAAACCGCGGCGGCGATCTGCGGGGAGACCGCGCGCGCCTCCAGGTCGGCGGCAACCAGCTCGAGGTCTCGCTCGAGCGGATCGCCGACGCCGAGCGCCCCGGCCATGCGTACCTCGTAGGCATCTCCGGGCATCAACTTCAGACCGGTCGCGTGGGGCGGCAGGGTCTCGCGAACGCCCCCCACCTCCCGCAGGTCCTGCGGAATCCGCCCGGCGCCGAAGGCGTCGAGCACGTGCCCACCCTGAACCACGGCGTATCCGTTCACCGAACTGGTCGGGGTGCCGCCGTGCAGGCCAACGCCGATCGGGAACCCGCAACCGCCGCCGATCGTCGCGTGGTCGATCTGCTCGGTGCCGTGGGGCGTGAAGGCAAACGCCAGGGTGTTGCCGCCGCGGAACCGGCCCTGGCCGCTCGAGTCCTCGGCCTCACGTCGGTAGAGGTAGAGCACGGGGTAGAAGTGCTCGTTCAGCTCGACGTTCGGGCAGGCGTTCTGGGGATCCCAGTCGAAGCCGCCGGAGCCGACGCCGTCGCGAAAGCCGAAGGCGCCGATCGCCCCGGCCATGATGTCGAGCAGTCCCGCGCCGAATGGCCGGCCCCACTGGTCGCGACCGCTCAACGAGGTCATCGCGAAGGCCCCGCTCGCGGCGTTCCCGGCGTGGTACTCCTCCGCCAGGTCCGGCGCCAGCCCAACCATCCGTGCGAAGCAGTTGTTGGCGAGGTAGATGATGTTGCCGACCAGCACCGGCGGCCCGGAGCTGACCGCCGCCGGGTGCGCCGCGCAGGTGAGGGTTCCCGGGGTGGGCTCGAAACGCAGCCGGCGCAGCAGACCTCCGGTGGAGAACATCTGGTCGTGCGCGAAGAGTGGCAGCAGGACGGACAGGATGCCCCCTCGCCAGAGGGCGAAGGTGCCGTTGGCGGCGCCCGCCGCGGCGGCGGTCCCCTCGTTGCTCAGGATCAGTTCCGTACCGCGCTTCTCCACGGTCAGGACGTGCGCGGAGGCCTCGCCGTCGCCGCCCTTGCCGTCGATGTAGGCGCGTTCGCGCCAGGTGCCGTCGGGGATCTGCGCCAGGCGCGCCTCGAAGGTCTTCTCGCAGTCGTCCACGACCTTGCGCATCACACCCTTGACCACCGCGGGCCCGTAGCGCTCGACCAGACCGAGCATGCGTTCGCGGGCGACGTTGCAGCCGGCGATCTGACTACGCAGGTCGAGCGAGGCAACGGTCGGCATCCGCGACTGCCGCGCGAACAGGTCGGCGACGTCCTCGCAGAGCTCGCCGCCGGCGACGATCCGGGTGGGCGGGAACGGCAGGGGCTCGTCGAAGACGTCCCGCGCGTCGGAGCAGAAGCTGCCGGCGGTCGAGCCGCCGATGTCGTAGGCGTGCAGGACGTTGGCGACCCAGGCGAACAACCTGCCCTCCCAGAAGACGGGGCAGGCGACCAGCACGTCGGACTGGTGGTTCACGGCGATCCACGGATCGTTGATCAGCCACATGTCGCCGTCGCTGATCCCGGGCGCGACGCCGCGGTTCTCCAGCGTCCAGCGGATGCCGTTGTCGCCGGCGCCGCAGAGCACCTGCAGCCACGGGCCGGACATCACCGTCTCGCCGTCCTCGAGGTGGATCGTCGGGTTGAAGTCGTGGGAGAAGAGGGCGATCGGCGAGCCCGACACGCGGACGATCGTCTTCCCGTGCTGGACGTTGATCGCCCAGAGGCTGTGCCGGATCACCTCGTAGGTGGCGAAATCCATCGCCTCGTCGACCTCGGCGTGAATCGGCACCGAGTCCGGCGAGGTGAAATCGCGCGCTGGAATGTAGGAGTTTTCCTTACCGTCCCACTTGATCCGCGGAACGTTCTCGACGGTCATCGACATCCGGAATCACCTGCCTTCATCGGTCAGAACGAGGTTGCCGTAGTCGTCGACCGCCACGTGCTGGGACGGTCGTGCGACGACGGTCGTCTGTGAGAGCTCGAAGATCGCCGGGCCGTCGATTTCGAGGCCGGGCACGATGTGCTCCTCCTGGTAGGTCGGGGTGTCGACCCATTCGTCGAGCTCGTACCAGAAGGCTCGCCGCGTCGCCACCGGCGGGGAGTCGCCGTTTCCCGGACCCGCCAGCAGGGTCGGCTTGCGGGTCCGGGCGACGCCGCGCACCCGCAGCGCGACCAGCTCCAGCTCGGCGCCGCGCAGCGCCGCTCCCTCGCCGTAGAGGTCCCGGTAGCGGCGGTCGAAGCGCTCGCGCAGCCGCTCCACCGATTCCTCGGTGAGGGTCGCACCGTCGACCTCCACGGTCACGTCGAAGAACTGCGACCGGTAGCGGAGGTCGACCGAGCGCAACAGCGAGGCGTCGGCGCCGGGGATGCCGTCGGCGGCGAGGCGCTCGCGCACCTCGGCGTCGAGCGTCGCGAAGGTGTCGTTCACCTCGTCGAGCGGGAACGGCTCGCTGAGCAGGGCCGGGCGCTCCTGGACGTGGACGATGTCAGCCAGCGCCGCGCCGAGCGCCGACCAGCTTCCGGCGATGTTCCCGAGCGGGATCACCACCCGCCGGGCGCCGAGCTCCCGCAGGTAGGCGCCGGCGTGCGTCGGGCCGGCGCCGCCGTAGGCGAAGACCGTGAAATCGCGCGCGTCGAGCCCCTGGTCGATCGTCACCTGCCGCAGTAGCTCGGCCATCTGGAAGTCGACGATTTTCGCGATGCTCGCCGCCAGCTCGATCGGACCCATGTCCAGCGATCTGCCGAGGCGCTCGAGCGCCGCGGTCGCCGCGTCGACGTCGAGTGGATGGCGCCCGCCGAAGAACCGGTCGGGGCTGAGCATGCCGAGGGCGAGGTCGGCATCGGTGACCGTGGGGGCCTCGCCGCCGCGGCCGTAACAGGCCGGTCCCGGCATCGAGCCGGCGCTGTCGGGGCCGACCCGGAGGTTGCCGGTTATCTCCTCGCGCCAGGCGATGCTCCCGCCGCCGCTGCCGATCGACTGGACGTCGACGGAGGGCACGAAGAACTCGTAGCCGTCGACCAGCGAGGTGTCGCGAAGGGCCGGCTTGCCGCCGGTGATCACGCAGGCGTCGAAGCTGGTGCCGCCCATATCGGTGGCGATCACGTCGCCGGCGCCCATCAGCCCGCCGACGTGGACGCTGCCGAGCACACCGCCCACCGGCCCGGACGCGAACAGCCCGAGCGGGAAGCGAGCCGCCGCGTCCGCCGAGATCACTCCGCCCGCCGTCTGCATGATCAGCAGCGGCGAGGTCAGCCCGGCAGCGCGCGTGCGGTCGCCGATCCGAGCCAGGTAGCGCTCGGCGACGGGACCGACGTGGGCGTTGATCGCGGTGCCCGCGGCGCGCTCGTACTCCCCCCACTTCGGCAGGATCTCGTGCGAGCAAGTGACGAACAGGTCCGGCGCCAGCTCGGCGACGAGCTCGCGGGCCCGCTGCTCGTGGGCGGGGTTGCGAAATGACCAGAGGAAGCAGATCGCGATCGCGTCGACACCGACGTCGAGCAGCTCGGCGATCGCTTCGCGGACCGCCCCCTCATCCACCGCGACGACCACCTCTCCCTTGCAGTCGACCCGCTCGTGGACCTCGCGGATCTGCCCCCGGGGGACGATCGGGTCGGGCTTGTAGGTGCGCGAGGCGCGGAGCAACATGTCGACCGGCAGCCCCACCGTGCGCCCGCTGCCGCGCATCACGAACAGGGAATCGCCCATTCCCGCCGTCGTCAGCAATCCGACCCGCGCCCCCGAGCGCTCGATGATCGTGTTGACGACGACGGTCGTCGCGTGGCACAGCCGCTCGGTGTCGGCGAGCAGCTCGTCGTTGGCCCGACCGTCCTCGGGCAGCGCCGAGCGGAGGGCGTCGAAGAATCCCCTGGTCAGATCGTCATGCGTCGTGAACGCCTTCCCGGTCCGTACCTCACCCTCCTGGGTGAGCACCACGCAGTCGGTGAACGTACCGCCGATATCGATTCCAGCTACCTGGGTCATCTTTGCTCCTCCGCTTCGAGTGACAGCCGACGCGCGTCAGGCATAGGACGCCTTTCGCTGCCGGATCCCGACACTGAACCCGACCGCCAAGAGCAGGATTCCGCCCTGGAAGAAGTTCTGGTACTCGGCGGACAGGTTCAGTGAAACCACACCGAACACGACCAGCTCCCAGAGCAACACCCCGAGAACCGTCCCGGAGATGTTGAAGCGTCCGGGATAGAACGACGCGGCGCCGATGAACACCGCTCCGAAAGCCGGCAGCAGGAGCCCCGCCGCCATCTGCGGATCGCCGACCGAGAGTCGGGCCGACAGCAGCATGCCCGCGAGCCCGGCCAGCGTCCCCGAGATCGTGAACGCGGCAAGTTTGAAGCGGCTCGGTGAGACCCCGGAGAGGGTCGCCGCCACGGAGTTCTGGCCGACCGCGTCGAGGAGGCGCCCGGGACGGCTGAAGCGCATCCCGACGGCCAGCACCAGGACGAGGACGAGGCCTACCCAGAACGGGATCGAGAGGCCGAGGAAGTTCTCCGTCCCGAGATTGGCGTAGCCCCGCGCGATGCCTTCGTAGATCGGCTGGTCACCGGCGAAGAGATACCCGGCGCCCAGCGCGATCGATCCGGTCGCCAGCGTGGCGATGAAGGCGGGGATGCGGATGACCGTGACGAGCACGCCGTTCGCCAGCCCGAAGAAGATGCCGACGGCGATCGCACCGAGGACGCAGATCGGAACGCTCGCGCCCGCGTTCGCGGAGAGAGCCGCGCCGGCGACACCGGAGGCGCTGGCCACCCCGGCGATCGAGAGATCGAACTCGCCGGCCACCATCACCACGGTCAGGCCGAGCGAGAGGATGAGCAGGATCGACGCTTCGTTGAGCACGTCGCGCGCGGTCGACCACTGCGGGAACGTGTCGGGCTGGTGGATGGTCAGAACCAACACCAGGAGCACGAACACGATCGAGGTCCCGAACCGGACCAGGAACTGGGAAGGACTCATTGCGCGGCCCCCATCTCGCTCTCGATTGCGTGCGCCGACTGCAGCAGGGCGCTCTCGCTGGTCACGTCGGCCTCCAGCTCGGCGATCAGGCGCCCCTCGTAGAGGACGCCGACTCGGTCGGCAATTCGCAGCAGCTCGGCGAAGTCGGAGGCGATGAGCACCACCGCCACGCCTTTGGTCGTCAGGGCATCGACGGTCGCGTAGATCGACTCGCGCGTCGCCACGTCGACCCCGCGGGTCGGCTCGTCGAAGACCATCACCGTCGCCCGGCTGCCGATCGCGCGCCCCAGCATCACCTTCTGCTGCTGGCCGCCGGAGAGCGCGCCGACCGGCTTCGCCAGATCCGCGGTCGTCAGGCTCGTGTCGACGAACTCCCGCGCGTGCTTCCGTTCGGCGGCGGCGGAGGGAAAGAGCCAGGCGCGGCAGAGCTCGGCGAGCACCGGCAAGGTGACGTTGCGGACCCCGTCGAACGTCTTCACGAGGCCCAGGGCACGATCCTGCGGCAGCAGGAAGACGCCGTCGTCGATCGCCTGCCGGGTGTTTCGGTAGCGCCGCTCCACACCGTGCACGGAGAGCGCGCCGGCGTGGTGCTGAAGGTCACCGGTCAGCATCCGCGCAAGCCGTGAGCGGCCGGCGCCGGTCAGGCCGGCGATGCCGTAGATTTCGCCCGCGCGGACGGTCAGGCTCACGTCTTCGATCCCGTGCCCGCTCAACCCGCGCGCCTCGATCGCGACCTCGCCGCGCTCGCCCGCGCGGCGCCGGCGCTCGACCTGCTCGACCGCACCGAGCATGTCGGTCATCAGCGTGTGCGGGGAAAACCCACTGGAGCGCACCGCCGACACGCGGCCGGCGCGCAGCACCGTGACGCGATCGCAGACCTGGCAGATCTCCTCCAGCCGGTGGCTGATGAAGAGCACGGAGATGCCCTCGTCGCGGCGCAGCCGTTCGAGCAGCTCGAGCAGGCGGTCGGACTCGTCGAGACCGAGGCCCGAGGTGGGCTCGTCGAGGAGCAGGGCGCGCGGCGAAGCCGCCAGCGCCCGCGCCACCTGACCGAGCATCCGCTGCTCGGGGGAGAGATCGCCGATCGCCGCGTCGAGCGGCAGGTCGAGCCGGAAGCCGCCGAGAACGGCCTCGGCGCGCCCCTCCAGCTCGGCCGCCCTGACCGGGAAAGAGGAGCCGAGGTGGGCGCCGAGGGCGATGTTCTCGCCCAGCGTCATCTGTTCGAAGTAGAGCGGCTCCTGCGGTACGTACCCGATCCCGGCGCCGCGAGCGGAGCGAACGCGCGCCGACCGCCCACCGTCGACGCCCCACTCGACCGTCCCGGAGTCTGCGGACTCGAGACCGACGAGAAGCCGGACCAAGGTGGACTTGCCGGCGCCGTTGGCGCCAACCAATCCCTGGATCTCGCCCGCCTCGAGGCTGAGGTCCACGCCCCCGAGGGCGGTCGCCGAACCGTAGGACTTGACGACCCCGACCGCCCGCAGGGCCGGTCCCGGGGCTGTCGCCCCGGGACCGGCGGTCTCGCTGATCGCGTTACTGGGCATTGCAGTACTCGCTCGCCCATTCCTTTTCGAACTTCTCTTTGAACCCAGGCGGATTCCAGTACTCGCCCTTCGGCGGCACGTTGTCGGCCGTGATCAACTTCGATTCGGCGGGCGGCGGCACCGCGGCTTCTTCACCGGTCGCGAGCGTTTTGGCCAGCCAGTCGAAGGCCGTGTAGCCGAGGTACTCCACCGGCACCGCAACGGTCTGGTATTTCGATCCGCCGCGGATCAGTTCGAGCTCCGGTGCGTCGCCCAACGACGACACGACCCAGACGTCCGGCCGGCCGATCTGCTTCAGGGTTTTCGCCGCACCGACGCCCTGGGTGTCCGCCTCGGCCCAGAAGACCTGGATGTCCGGGTTGCTCCCGAGCGCCTGCCTGACCGTCGTGGCGGTGTCGACTTCGAGCTGGGAGATGTCGGACTCGTGATCGCCGACCAGGTCCATCTGCGGGTTTTCATCGAGATAGTCGGTGAAACCCGTCCACCAGGCCGCGTTCAGCGGGGTCCCGGTCCAATGGATGCCGTAGACCTGACCCTTGCCGTTGATCAGGTCGCTGACGGCTTCGGCCTTGATCAGAGCATGCTGCTCCGGATCCGGACCGAAATCGTTCGGCTGCTCGGGTGTCGGACCGGAGAGGGTCGAGAAGACGGGTATCCCGTCCTCCTTGGCCCGTTCCAGCTGCGGCCTCACCGCCGACGCCTGGATCCACTCCAGGTAGATCGCGTCGACGTCCTGGTTGATCAGCGTCGTGACCCCGGCGGCCATCTTCGCCGGTTCTCCTTGAGCGTCGATCACGACCGTCTTGAACCCGAGCGCTTCCGCCGCTTCCTGAGCGGCGACGGTGCTGCGGTGCGCCCCTTCCGACGATTCGATCAGCGACACGATCCCGACCGTGGGCTCACCGAGTTCGGTGCACTGCCCCCCGCCCTGGGCCACCGGCTCACTGCCACCGGTCGCATCCCCACCCGTACTCGAGTTGCTGGTGCTGTCCGAGCTTCCGCAGGCCGCCACGACAAGCGCCATGACCACGGCCATCAGCACAGCCGTCGCCACTCGCCATCGTCGACCCACACCTTTTCGGAGTTTCGTCTGTCCATTCATTTCAACCTCACCTCTCCTTCCTTTCCGGCACGACGTACACGTCGCCGCGGTCCACCTCCACCGGGTAAGTCACGGCACGGCTCCCAGTCGTGCCGAACGCACTGCTTCCCGTTTCAAGATCGAACTCCCAGCCGTGCCACGGACAGCGGACGATGCGACCGTCCAGCCCCCACTCGAAGTGGTCCGGCGTCGATGGAACCATCGTGCCGCCGACCGTCCCCAGACAGAGTGGGGCGCCCTTGTGCGGACACGTATTGCGAATCGCGAACAGGCCAGCGTCCGTCCGGACCACCCCGATCTCGCGGCGGCCGGCCTGGATGATCCTGAACTCCCCGACCGGGAGCTCGTCGAGTCCACAGACCCGGTAGCGGGTCGACTCAGGCATCGGCGTCCAGGCTCATCCGGCCGAAGGTCTCGAGCGCGGTCTGGTGACCGATGCGGTCTCGCAGGCGGTCGGGCAGCGAAACGAACACGCGCCGCGGCTCGTCGTTGTCGTAGTGGGGGTAGTCGGAGGCGAAGCAGAGAGTGTGCTCCGCGCCCATCATCTCCAGCACCCTCGTGAGTTCTTCGCGCTGGGGAGGCTCGTCCAGCGGCTGGGTGGTCAAGCGGATGTGGTCGAAGACGTACTCGGCCGGCGTTCGGCGCACCCAGGGCGTGTCAGAGCGGAAGTTCTTCCACTCGCGGTCGAGCCGCCAGAGGAGCGTCGCCAGCCAGCTGAAGCCAAGCTCGACAAAGGCCACCTTCAAGCCCGGGTAGCGCTCGAACACGCCCTCGAAGAGCAGGCTGACGAGGTTTGACTGGGCGATCTGCGCAAGCAGCGCGTGGCGCTCCGCGTAGGTGCGCGGGATCCCTCCGGCGAACACGGGGGTGCCGAGGTAGGAGCCCTCGCTGCCGGTCGGGTGGACGACGATCGCAAGTTCGAGCTCGGCCGCCGCCTCGTAGATCGGGTAGTAGTAGCGGTTGCCCATGAGGATGTTCAGCAGCGGCAGCTGCACGCCCACCACGTGTGGGTCGGTGCCGATCCGGCGGATCGCGCGGGCCGCCTCGTCGGGATCGTGCGGCGAGACGACCATCGCCAGCCAGTAGCGCGGGTCGATCGCGCACCACCGCTCGATGAAGTGTTCGTTCGCGGCCGCCGTGAAGGCCGAGGCCGCCGGCGGATCGGTCCAAGCCGAGACCGCGCAGGGCTGCAGCGGCAGCAGCAGGGCGGCCCCCACCTGCCACTCGTCGAGCAGATGCTCCCGCATGAACTCGGGGTCGGAGCCCGGCGAGCCACCCTCCGGCGGCAGGGCGTCCTGCCGCAGCGTGTGACCGGGGTGCATGTAGCGCTCCTGGGCACGGCCCGAGAGCTGGAACTCCTCGGCGCTGAAGCGTCGGCGCCAACCCTCGTCGAGATACGGGAAGACGTCCCGTACGGAACCGAGGTAGGGGTGGACGTCGCAGTCAACGACCAGCCGCTCAGAGTCGACGCTAGGCGGCATCTGCCAGCTCCTCCGCGGCTCTCGATATATCCGCCGCCTGGGGCAGCGCGAGCGCCTCGAGCGTCTCGGCGTAGGGCATCGGGACATCGGCCGCGGCGAGGCGGCGGCCCCGCACTGCGGGATCGCGCTCGGCCACCCGCGCGATGATCTCCGCGCCCGGCCCGTACGAGCCGACCGCCTCGTGAACCACCAGCAGGCGCCCGGTGCGCGCGGTCGACTCGAGCACCGTGTCGAGATCGAGCGGGACGAGCGAGCGCAGGTCGATCACCTCGACCGAGGCCCGACACTCCTCGACCGCCGCGAGCACGGTCGGCACGTACTGTCCCCAGGTCACCACGGTGACGTCGTCGCCGCGGCGAGCCACCCGAGCCCGCCCGAACGGCAGCGGGTCGACGTCGCGCTCGCCGCGCAGGCCGTAGAGGCGCCGGTTCTCGACGAAGACCACCGGGTTGGGGTCGCGGATCGAGGCGACCAGCAGGTCGTGCGCGTCAGTCACCGTCCCGGGCGTCACCACCTTCAGCCCCGGCACGCTCGCGACCATCGCCTCGAGGCTCTGTGAGTGCTGTGCCCCAGCTCCCTGACCGGCCCCGGTCTGGGTCCGAAAGACGACCGGCAGCGTCACCGCGCCACCGGTCATGTAGCGCAGCTTCGCCGCCTGGTTCAGGAGCGCGTCGAGGCAGACCCCGAGGAAGTCCATGAACATGATCTCGACGATCGGCCGCAGGCCGGTCATGGCGGCGCCGACCGCGGCGCCGACGAAGCCCATCTCGCTGATCGGCGTGTCCCGGACCCGGTCGCGGCCAAAGCGATCGGCGAGGCCTCGGGTGACGCCGAAGATGCCACCGGCGGCGACGTCGATCCCCATCAGCATCACCGTCTCGTCGCGCTCGAGCTCGCCCTCGAGCGCATCGCGAATCGCGGCCGAGTAGCGGTACGCCTTCATCAGGCGAAAACCTCCGTGGTCAGCTGGTCGGGCGCGGGCTGCGACGACGTACGGGCGAACTCGACCGCGTCGTCAACCTCGAGTTGGGCGCGCGCGGCCAGCTCGTCGAGCTCCTCCGCGCTCGCGCTCCCGGCCTCGACCAACCGTCGCCGGCTGAGCTCGATCGGGTCACGCGAACGCCAGTCGTCAGCCTCCCCGGCGACCTTGTAGCCCTGCGGATCGCCCTCGTAGTGACCCTGCCAGCGGTAGGTACGCAGCTCGACGAAGCGTGGTCCGCCGCCCTCCCGACAGGCCGCCAGGGCCTCGCTCGCGTAGGAGGAGACCGCCTCGACGTCATTGCCGTCGAGACTCTCGACCGCGATCCCGTAGGCAGCCACACGGTCGACCAGGGACTTCGCCCGGGTCATCGCGGAGCTCTCGGTGAACTCCGCGTAGAGATTGTTCTCGCACGCGAACAGCACCGGCAGCTCCCAGATCGCCGCCAGATTGACGCTCTCGTGGAAGAGGCCGAGATTGACCGCGCCGTCGCCGAAGAACGCGACCGCGCAGCGATCCTGGCCGCGCTGGACGCTGGAGAGCGCAGCTCCGACCGCCAGCGGCAGGCCACCGCCGACGATCGCGTTCGCCCCGAGGATCCCGATGCGCGGATCGGCGATGTGCATCGAGCCGCCCTTGCCCTTGCAGATTCCCGTCGCCCGACCGAGGATCTCGGCCATCATCGCGCGCATGCTCGCTCCCTTCGCGATCAGGTGGCCGTGGCCGCGGTGGGTGGTGGTCAGGTAGTCGTCCGGGCGCATCTCGCTGCAGATCCCTGCGGCGCACGCCTCCTGTCCGATCGAGGTGTGAACGAAGCCGCGGATCTCGCCGCCGCGGTAGAGCTGCCCGACGCGATCCTCGAACGCGCGGATACGGATCATCGTCTCGCTCAGCGCGAGCGCAGTCCCTGTGCCGGTGCCGGCGGTCCCCATGGCGCGGCAGTATCACCGCGGGTTCCCGGGACCCTCAACGGATTCGATTTTCGCCGTATGTCCCCGGCTCCAAGCGTCGAGGACCCCGGTTTGGGTCCCCGTCGCGGCGCAACCGGGCCGCAGCCGGACCACCCTCCGGGAATCGACCCCCAAGCATTTGTGACCGGCGATAAAACGAATTCACCGCAGCCGTTGCCCCCACCTCCGGCCTGGCCGAGCATCGGCCGCCATGCGACGAACCATCTTCACCGCCGAGCACGACGACTTCAGGGAAGCCGTGCGTTCCTTCGTCGTCAAGGAGGCCGCGCCAAGCGTCCCGGATTGGGAAGAGGCGGGAATCGTCCCGCGCTCCTTCTGGAAGCAGGCCGCGGCTCAGGGTCTGGTTGGATTTGCGGCGGCGGAGAGGTACGGCGGGGCCGGGGTCGATGACTTCCGGTTCAACGCGGTCCTCGACGAGGAGATCGCCTATGCGGGCGCGATGGGAGACAACTTCTCCCTGCAGAACGACATCATCTGCCCGTACCTCGTCGGCCTGACCACGGAGGAGCAGCGTGACCGCTGGCTACACCCGTTCACCCGCGGTGACCTGATCGCCTCGCTCGCGATGAGCGAGCCGGGCGCCGGGTCCGACCTGCGCGCGATCGCGACCACGGCGCGGCCCGACGGCGAAGGATGGCTGCTGAACGGCTCGAAGACGTTCGTGACGAGTGGGATCCAGTGCGACGTCGTGATCGTGGTGGCGCGCGCCGTCGGCTCGACCGCTGGACTCAACCTTCTGGTCGTCGAAGACGGCGCCGACGGATTCACCCGTGGCCGCAAGCTGAAAAAGGTCGGTCACCACGCCCAGGACACGGCGGAGCTCTTCTTCGACGACGTCTACGTTCCGGCGACGAACCTGCTCGGAGAGCCCGGCCGCGGCCTCGACCACCTGAAGGCCAACTTGCCGCAGGAGCGCCTCTCCGTCGCGGTCACCGCGATCGCAACCGCCGAAACCGCGCTCGAGTTGACCCTCGATCACTGCCGCAACCGGCGTACGTTCGGGCGGGCTCTATCCCAGCACCAATCGGTGCGCTTCGCGCTTGCCGACATGCACACCGAGATCGGGGTCGGCCGCGCTTACGTCGACCGCTGCATCGAGGCGCACGTCGGCGGCGAGCTGACTCCGACCGAGGCGGCGAGCGCGAAGCTGTGGTCCACCGAGCTCGAGTTCCGGGTCGTCGATCGCTGCCTGCAGCTGCACGGCGGATACGGCTACATGGAGGAGTATCCGATCGCGCGGATCTGGCGTGACTCGCGGGTGCAGAGAATTTATGCCGGCGCCAACGAGATCATGCGCGACATCGTCGGTCGTGGTCTCGAAGGATGAACTGAACGCGATGCAAGGAGGCTCTAGATGAGCGCGGTACTGACTTCCGAGACCCCCGCGCCCGGGATCACGATCCTCACCTTGAACAGGCCGGAAACCCTGAATGCGCTGAGTTGGGAGCTGATCGAGGGACTGGGTCACGAGCTGGAGCGGATCGCCGGCGATCCAGAGATCCGCGTGCTGATCGTCACCGGTGCGGGGCGAGGCTTCTGCAGCGGACTCGATCTCGGCGCCGAGGGCGCGGTCGGCGTGGGCAGCGACGTCACCACGATCCTGGACCGGCAGGAACTGATCGCCGAGCTCGCGGTTGCGCTCCACCGGCTCCCGCAGCCGGTGATCGCGGCCGTCAACGGACCGGCCGCGGGCGGCGGCATGGCCCTGGCGCTCGCCGCCGACGTTCGGCTCTTCTCCGAGCACGGGCGGATGAACGTCGCCTTCGTGCGACTCGGCCTGTCCGGCTGCGACATCGGCGTCTCCTACTTCCTGCCGCGCCTGGTCGGGCCAGGCCTGGCAGCGGAGTGGATGCTCACGGGAAGGCAGATCGACGTCGGCGAAGCCGCCGCCTCCGGTCTCGCCAATCGCGTCGTCGACCACGATCGACTGCTTCCCGAGGCCCTGGAGCTGGCTGACGAAATCGCCAGGAACTCGCCGTTCGGGGTGCGGATGACGAAGCAGGTGCTGGCAAGCAACGTCGATGCGCCGTCGCTGCGGGCGGCGCTCGAGCTCGAGAACCGCACCCAGGTCCTGGCGACCCAGACGGCCGATTGCGAGGAGGCGGTGGCGGCGTTCCGGGATCGGCGCCGCGCAAGCTTTACGGGGAGGTAGGCAAGAGGCGACGAGAGCCACGCGCACCTTGCCGGGTGCCGCGCCACCTCGCTACCCTCGCGGGCGGGGAGCGACAGTGACCAGGCAATCGGTCTGGCACGGGGCCATGAAGATGGGGCCAGGATGAGACCAACTGGGACCAGCGAACGCAAACGCGATTGTCAACCCTTGATGGACCTGCCGCCTAGCGTCGACGGGAACGTCCTCGCCGCGATCAACGAGATCGCGGCGACGCTCGCAACCGGGGCCGCGCTCGACGACCTTCTACGCCTCATCGTCGCGCGCGTCTGCGATCTCCTCGGCGTCGACCGAGCAACGGTCTACCTGAGGGAGAGTCCTACCTCGAAGGTGTTTCGCGGACGGGTCGGGTGGGCCGATGGACAGCCGATCGACGGCAGGATCAAGCGACTCCTCGCCGGCATGGAGGCCGACGGAGTGACCAGCGAGATCCTGCTCACCAAGCGCCCGGTGCTGATCCGCGACGCGAACACCGATCCCCGCATGATCCGGGCGACCCAGCGCGCCTGGCGGGTGCGCGCGGTGCTCGGCGTGCCGCTGATCGAGGACGGCGAGGTGACCGGCATCCTCTACCTGGACGACGACGACCTCACCCACACCTTCACGGACGCCGATGAGAAGACCGCCGTCGCCTTCGCCTCATTCGCGGCAATCGCGATCAAGCAGGGCCGGCTGACGGGCGCGCTGCAGACAACCGTGCAGGCGGTCGAGCGGCAGAACAAGCTTCTCCGCAAGCGGGCGGAGCTCGACGAGAAGCTGACCGAGATGGCATTTGCCAGGGCGGGCTCCGCACAGCTCACGCGCGCGGTCGCAGAACTCACCGGCAAGCCGTGTGTCCTCTTCGACGGCGCCTTCCACCGCATCGCCGAGGCTCCCGAGGGTGCCGGTCGGTCGGCAATCGCGCTCGACGACTCTCATCGCGACCTCGCTCCGGTCCGCACGGTGCTCGACGACCTGCGACAGCCGCGAATCGTGCCGGCACTCAACTGGGCGGGCCTTCCTCATCGATCGCTCGTGGCGCCAATACTCGACGGCTCCCAGATCGCGGCCTATCTCGTCCTCGTCGAGTCGGGCTCGCGGATTTCCCCTCTCGACGGCCTGGCGCTGACGCGTACGGCCGCGGCCCTGCGCCTCGAACTGGCCGCGGAGCACCAGGGCGAACAGGAGAGCGACGAAGCACGCGAGTCGCTCCTGGGCGATCTCCTGCGCGAGGGCACCGAGAATCCAGCGCTCGCTCGTCGCGCCGCGCGCCTAGGCATCGCGCTCGAGCCCACTCGGATCCTCTGCCTGCTCCGGATGTGGGATGGGCAACCGCCCCCGTCCGCTCCCGAGCTTGCGACGGCGCTCGCGACGACAGGGCAACCGCTGGTTGCAAAGATGTCCGGCGACCTCGTCGCGGCCATCGAGATCAGCGGCGACCCGGATCAGGCGCTGGCCCGTGCAACAGGGTCGGCGAAGGAGGCGTTCGCGGGGATCTGCGGAACTCGGACCTTCGTGGCCGGGCTGTCCCTCGCGCAGAACGCGGATGATCTCCCGCGAGCGCTGCGAGCCGCAAACGATGTGGTGCGCTGCCTGCAGATGCTCGGCTCGCCAGAGCGCTCGATGGTCGCGGGCACGGGAGAACTGGGTGTCGGTCGCTTCGTCCTCTCGAACTCCGGTCGAGCCGAGGCCGATCGCTTCGTCGCCGACACGCTGGGTCCGCTGCTCGCCCCGGAGAAACGCTGGGCGGTCCTACTGGGAACACTGTCGTGCTTCGTCCGTAACCACGGAAGCGTGCGCGAGACCGCTGAGCAGCTCGAGGTACACGAGAACACGGTTCGCTACCGGATCACCAGCATCGAAAGCACCACCGGTCTGTCGCTCGCCGCGTTCAGCGATGACTTCGCCGCCGTCCGGCTGGCGACACTGGTGCTCGAACTTGAGGGACGCCTGACTCCTGAAGGCGCGTCCTAGCCGCCGTCACCTGGCACATACATTCTGGTATGTATGTTGTTTGTGGCGGTCCCGGCGACACCGACGTCGACTCCGGTCGCCTCCGCGACCGATACCCGGACGGCCCTGCTCGAGGCGGCGATCCACTACATGTCCCTCTCCGGGCCGGGGGTCGACTTCGGCGCCATCGCCGCCCAGGCGGGCTTCACCAAGGGCGGGAGGACTGGAAGCCCCGCGCAAGGGCTGGAACCGACCTCTCTCAGACCGCGTGCTGCCCAGGCGTTGCCCCAGGGCGTTTTTTGGCCGTTTCTGAGGTCTCCCAAAAACGCGAAAACCCGCTTGATAAGCGGGTTTCCGTCCCATAGCGGGGGAACGTGTCGGCCTTAACGGCGCGCGTCCCGTGCCGATCGAGTGGGTCGCGGATTTCGCTCCACAAGCGGCATTGCGGCGCTCCAGCTGAGCCCGGTCCGGAGGGCCGACGACAAGCCCTCTGAAAAGTCGCCTTGATTCCGGCGGATCGTCGCTACATCTTCGCGACCACAGACAACAAGCGGCCCCCGGCGGCGCCGTTAACGCCAACCGAGGGCCTAACCACAAGGAAGGCACTGCTCCCTTATGGCTGATCGAGACCCTATGTGCCCGGCTGCCGCCGCGCACCCCCCAAGCAATGCCGAACTGGACGCTCGCGACCAGGCGGAGGTGCTTCGCGAAGTCCTCGGCATCTACCCGGAGACGCTGACGCTCGACGAGCTGATCCGCGAGCTGACCGTGGACTCCGCAGAGTTCACCGAGCGCGACCGGATCAGGCGCGCGGTCCGCACCCTGATCGCGGGCGGCCTGCTGTACCTGGTCGGCGATTTCGTCCTGCCGACGAGAGCCGCCGTCAATTTCCACGACCTCCCTCGCGCATGACGAGCGCCAACGGAGGTGCCAATCCGGGCCGCGGAAGGGTGCGGCTTCTTGTCGCCCTCGATCTGCCCGAGAGGGTGCGCCGCGAGGCCGAGTCGTGGCAGCAGGAGGCGCTGACCGACCCCGCCCTGCGTCCCAACCACGGGCTGCGCATAGTCCTGATGTTCCTCGGCCACCGACCCCAGCGGGAGGTTGGCCGATACCTGGAGGCGATCCGGGAGCTGTGCGCCTCCGCCCCCGCGCCCCTGGTCGAGCTGGGCGATGTCGTGGCGAAAGGGCCGACGCCGGAGCTTCCTCGCGTGTTCGCCCTGCCGGCGAAGTCGCCGGAGGCGGAAGTCCTCCAGATCGGACTGCGCTCCGTCTTCACGAACCAGGGGCTCTACATCTACGAACCCAGGGAGCGGACGTTCTGGCCGCACCTGACCGTCGCCAGGGTGCGGACTGCGGATCACAAGTTGCGCCGCCCGGAGGTGGTCCGCAACCTCCCGGACCGTCCGATCCCGGCGGGTCTGCGAGGTCCCTTCGAGGGGCTACGCGTCGGTCTCTATCGGTCCGAAATGCGACCGGACGGAGCGCGCTACTCGCTGATGGGCAAGGCCGATCTGCCGGGGTCGGCCTACGCGACGCTTCACGCTGGACGGCAGTGAGTCACCTTCGTCGCTGCAAGCGCGCGGCGGCGCGCAGCATCCGGTCGAACAGCTCCGGGTCAACCGGCGGGCCGCCGTCCTCCTCGCAGCAGGGCGGCTTCGTCCGTTTCGCGGTTGGCTCGTCGATTCCGAGAAGCTCATAGACAGTGCCGTAAACGTCGTCAGAGGAGCCGCGAGTGTGCTCTCCGACGAGCGCGATCACAACGCTTTCCTCGTCGGGGAAGCAGATCAGCGCCCGGTAGCTCCCATATAGGTGCGCCGAGCAGAGGGCTTCGACGACCTCTCCGGTCAGGCGGTAGTCAGCGGCAGCGCAACCCTCAGCCTCGAGACGCTGCAGTGCGTCCTCGTATGCCTTGGCCGCTTTTCCACGAAGCGCATCTGCCTGGCGCTTCGCGGTGGGGGTGGCGCTTACGCGAAAGCTCACGCCTGGCGTGATGGCGTGATGTCGACCAGTTCGCCGCGGCGCATCTCTTCGAGGGATTGCCGCAGCTCGGGATCGGCCAGCTCGCGCTCGTCTTCGATCCGCGCCAAGACGGCTTCGAGCAGATTGCGATCCTGACCGAGCGCACGCAGGTCCCGCAGCGCCCGGCGGACCTCGCTGAGACTGCGGAGGGTCACCCGCCGGGGCGAAGAGTCGGGGAGCTCCTCGAGGATGCCGCGCGAGATCCATGCGCGGATCGTCGGGACCGAGAGATCGAGCATTTCCGCCGCGACCGAGAGCCTCACCGACGGCGCCCATTCAAGGAGCCGCCAACGCACTTGCTGCAAGCGCCGTCGGGTCTCCGCATCTGACGGAAGCGAAGTCTCGATCTCCTCGATCTCATCAACCTCGCGGGCGAATGCCTCTGCGGTGTCGAGCTCTTTAGTTGCGTTCATGGGAGAAGGAGGCTACTAGCAGTGCTTTCAAATATCAAGTGGTAATTGAAAGCCTGAAACGCTCCTCGCTCATCCCTCGAAGCTAACAAGCTGCCAAGCGGCGGCGCGGACCGCGGCGAACTGCGTCGGGTCCTTGGCGCGGCGCAGGGCGTCGATCGGAGCCTCGTCGTCGAGGCCGGTGTTGGTGTCGAAGAGCCAGGCACGGGCCGTTTTCTCATCGAAGCTCTCAACAATCATGCGGACGATCTTGTACCCTCGCGCAGCCGCAGGTCGGTCGTCTGGTTCGGAGCGGGGCCATCCGGTTTGCGGTAGCGGCCGACCTGCTTGGCGTCGCGCAAGCCGGCAAGGTGGGCGGCGATACGCTGGCCGAGCTGGTCCTGCAGATAGCCGGCGACCTCGGAGATGGGCAGCGTCGTTGCGTCGTAGTCGAGCCGCTCGGCTGCTGGGGGCGTAAAGACGGGCATGATGGGCTCTTGGTCGGGCCGCTCATATAATCTACCATCAACTACACCAAGAAACACACTCCCCGGTTTCGACGGAGGACGCGGCGATTCGCGCCCGAGGCCGCACGGAGGACCCAGGGGCGCGCTGCTATTGCATAATCCTCCTCCGATTTTATTAGCGTTCTAAAGCGTTCAGGCCATGGCGAACTCTTGGGCGGAACCGGAGTTCGGCGGCGCAGACATGCGGAAACCATGAGGGGGGACGATCTGTGACTGCCGAGATCGCAGTCATGAACGAGGAGGCGATCGCCCTCGCCGCCGACAGTGCGGTGACTGGCCCGAAGATCTTCACCTCTGCCAACAAGATCTTCGCGCTCTCCAAGTATCACCCGGTCGGCGTGATGGACTTCGCCAGTGCCCAGTTTCTGAAGGTGCCCTGGGAGACGATCATCAAGCAGTATCGCCGCGAGCTGGGCGATCAGTCCTTCGCGAGTCTCGATGAGCACGCTGACCACTTCCTCGAATTCTTTGAGGGGAACGAACGCCTCTTCCCGCCTGTCGCACAGAAACGTGCCGTTGGTCAGCTCGCCGGAAAGCTCTACGCCGCGATCCTTCAGGACGCGCTCGCGCTCTTCCAGCAAGCGATGGAACGGGGTGAGGAACCAGAGGACGGCGAGGTGGTCGCCGGCATTGAAGCGATGATCGAACTGCATTTCGATCGCTGGCAGGCGGCAAAGCCACGGGAGGGTCTTCCCAGAACGTATCGCCGCCGCCTTCGCGAGACCTATCGCGACGAGATCGACCAAGGCCTGGCCCTTTTTTCTGAGGTGCCGATTTCCACGCGCGCCCGCCGCCGGCTTCGTGAGCTCTTCTATCTCGTGCTCCTGAAGGACGAGGCCTTCGTCCGCGCACCACAGCGCTCGGGCATCGTCATCGCCGGTTTCGGGCACCACGACGTCTTCCCGCGCCTACGCAAGTTCCAGTTCGAGGTCATTGCCGATGGACGGCTCAAGTACACCGAGGGGAACCCGATGCGGATTGGCCACGAGGTCCAGTCGGCGATCGTTCCGTTCGCCCAGGACGAGGAGGTGGTCAGCTTCCTGACCGGCGTGATGCCCCAGGTTGGTGCCTTCCTCCAGAGCCGTTGGCCCTCTTGGCTCTTGCAGGTGGTCGACGAGGTCGGCGAGACACTTGGGCTGGACGAACAGGCACGGGAGAATCTCATCGAGACCTACGCGCCACGCGCGATGGAGCTGGCCGAAGGCGACTATGCCCAGCAGTTGGCTGATTTCACCCGCGAGAAGAACATCGAGCCGGTTCTGAAAATTGTCGCGATGCTGCCGAAGGACGAGCTCGCCGCGATGGCGGAGTCGCTCGTCAACCTGACCTCTTTCAAGCGGCGGGTCAGCGAGGACGCGGAGACGGTGGGAGGGCCGATCGACGTCGCTGTGATCTCACGAGGAGACGGATTCATCTGGATCAAACGAAAGCATTACTTCAAGACGGAGTTGAATCCCCATTTCGTCGCCAACTACTATCGGGATGTCGAAGATGAAGAAGACTGACGACCCAAAAACAAAGACGGGGAACGCCGCCGAGACGGGTCGCAGGTATCGCTCTATCGCCGAGATCCGGCGGGATTTCTTCCCCGACGCCCCCGCGAGCCTGTTCGAACTTGGGTCCGGCCGCCCGCGACAGGAAGTTACGCCGCACCTGACGACTGAGCGTGGAGCTGATTAGTTCAGCCAGGATCGCCGAGACCTTCCTCGGCGCACGCTGGGCATTCCTCGCGGCGCGACGGCAAGTCGTGCCGGGTCATCTCGCCAGCGCGACCCTCGTACTGCCAGAAAGCGGCCCCACGTCCCCCTCCCGAGTAGCCGGTGATGAGGTCCAATACCGAGTTGCAGGCCTCAGCGGCGAGGACAGCGTTCATCGAGACGACTTGAGCCTCGCCAGGTGCGTCGGAGTTGGCGTCGTAACCGGGCGGATGACGCCTCCGCTCGGCCTCGAGTAGCGCGTCGGTCAAAAACCAGCAGCGCAAGCACGGCCGTCCCGGCAGGGAGACGATCATCTGACCGTCGGCCGACACAAGCCGCTCTCCATTTGAGCGCAGCTCGATGCCAATGTCTATATGCGGGATCAGATGCCGGCGGCAGAAGACGTTGATGCCCTCGCGGACGTCAAAGCGATCAACGCAAGAGACGATTACGTCGGCGCTCTTCAAGGCCTCAATCACCGACACCTCGGGGAAGCGGGCCTCCACCTGCTCGATTTTGATCTCGGGATCGATCCCCTCAGCGAGGCGGCGCGCGACCTCGACCTTCTTCGTCTCATCGACGTCGGCCGCGCGAGCGCCTACGAGGCGGCCGAGATTCGACTCCTCGACCATTTGGTCGTCGATAGGGATGAGTGTCCCGATCCCCATGTGGGCAAGCTGCTGGACGATGTGCGAGCCGCCACCAGAAACGCCGATGACGGCCACGCGCGCCCGGTGGAGAGCCGCGTCTGCGTGCGGTCCGATGGCCAGGGACTGGCGGTCGAGCCGGGGCCTCACCGTCTGCTCTCCCGTCAGCGTGGACCCGACTGCCGGCCATGCCTCGATCTGCTCGCCCACGACCGTGACCTGGCGGAACAGGAGGTCGGCTGGATACCCGTCCTCCCAGAACGACCCGACCGCGTCCCCCTGCCCCAGAAGCATCGTCCCGATCGGGATGCTGCCCGCAAGCAGGCTCAGTCCAGGAAAGAGGCGACGCTCCTTGTCGAGGTCGTCCGGCGAGAAAACCGGCAGCCGAGTCCCGTGGGAATGGACGAGCACGAGGGTGCAACCACTGTCCAGCGCCCGCTCAAGAGCGTCCGAGTTGAAGGAGGCGGTCCAGGCGAGCACGGAGCCCTCGACGTTCCGGGAGATCTCCCCGTCGGGTATCGGCAGCCATTCGCGGGCGAGCAGGACGACCCGATCGTCCAACTGAGAGAGCCGACAGATCAGGTAGCCCGCCTCCTCCCCCCGGGTGAAGTTTTCGACATGGGCGCGAACTTCAGTGAAGAGCGCGCGATCAATGCGCAGATCGAGCGTCCGCGCGACGACCGCCTCCTCCCGGCCTAACGGGAGGAGGCGGCGCACCAAGCGACCAAGCGCACGCGGCACGATCAACTGGACTCCACGCTGAAGCGCTCGAGCCACTTCTGCACGGCGACTACTGGATCGTCGCCGACCCAGGGGAAGCTGAAGCTGAACTGGCGCCAGCCTTCGCCGAGGACGTAGACCAGGTCGTTGCTGCGAGGTGGCTCGCCGCTCTCTCCTCGCACCTGCTCGTCGATCAGGAAGCGTGGCCGCGCCTCGGGCCATCCCTCCCAGATCACCAACGCCCGAGTGACGTTGGGGCTCCAGGCGTCGGGCAGGACCACCTCCTCCATAAGGACATGGAGGGGCTGGTCGGGCGCGGGAGTCACATCGCGTGCCGACCCGAAAGCCCGCTCGATGCGGACAATCAGGTCGGCTGCCTCTGCCTGCTCCACCTAGCTCACCCCGCCCGACCGGATCACCACGAAACGGTCGCCCTTCTTCACGTCGACGGTTTCGTGGTCTCCGAGGCGCGTGCGTTTGCCGTGCTTGTTGATCGACCAGAGCGCCAGCTCCGGCTCGACCCCCAGCTCCTCCTTGAGCTTCTTGACCGGGGTCTTGCCCTTCTCGACGAGCTTCTCTTCCTCCACCTGATCGCCGCTCTCGTCGTCGATGGTGATCAGCGTCACCTCGACGAGCTTGTGGTCCTTCTTGTCCTCCTGACGTACTGCGCTGGCCTCCATCGGGCCTCCTTTCTGGGGTGCGGACATCCCAGATCGACTATCTGCTGCTAACCAGCTTAGCAGATCGCTAAGTTGGTTAGCGCAAAGTCGATTAGCAGTCGATCTGAAATACTTAGAGGGAGAGGAGAAAGGAGAGGCTGATGGCCAAGAAGAAATTGGGAGACATCCTCAAAGATGCTCGAAAGGAGTTCGGCCTGTCGCTCCGCGAGGTCGAGCGGGAAACCGAAATCAGCAACGCGCACCTCTCCCAGGTGGAGAGCGGCAAGATCGAGAAACCGGACATGGCGTTGCTGTATACGCTCGCAACGCTCTACCACCTGGACTACCGGGAGCTACTCTCCCTGGCGGGCTACGGCGTTGCCGAGGGAGGGTCGGGCCGCGAAAGGCAGCGAATGTCGGTCGCGATGCGCGCGATGGGCGAGCTCTCGGCAAAGGAGCAGAACGAAGTCCTGGGCTTCATGTCGGAAGTGCGAAAGCGTCGTGATGCCTGAAGGCTCATCCACGCCCCCGCCGTTCACGCGGCGCCGCATCGCCTCACTCGCGGAGGAGGCGCTACAGAAGAGCGGCGCGGTGGATGTCCTGCCGACGCCGCTCGATGAGGTGCAGCGGACACTGGGCGTCGTCGAACGGGTGTCGATGCGCAACCTGCCTGCCGCCGTCGAGGTAAAGAAGCCCTCCGCGTGGTCCCGGCTTCTCGGTGCCTTCTGGAAGGAGGAGCGCATCGTCTTCATCGACGAGGAGCAGGGGACGAGTCGCAGGCAGTGGACCGACGCCCATGAGGCCGTCCACGTGATGTGCGGATGGCACACCGAGATCCTTCGTCTCGACAACGAGGACACCCTTTTCAGGGATCTACACGACAGGATCGAGGGGGAGGCGAACTATGGGGCCGGCCACCTCGTGTTCCAAGGTGGTCGCTTCCACCGCCGCGCCCTTGCCGACCAGATCTCGATCCGCACCCCGATCGCACTTTCATCGTCCTATGGGGCGTCGCGACACGCGACGCTGCACTACTACGTCGAGGAACATCCGTTTCCAATCGCCCTGCTCGTTGCCGGGCGTTACCCCCACGCTGACGGAACTCTCCCGATCTGGCGGAGCGTCGAGTCGGAGTCGTTCCTTCAGCGCCACGGTCGGCTGGAGCAGCTTCTGCCGGGCGGCAAGCTCGTGGTCGAAGACGGCGCCGACGCACCGTTGTCAGAGATCATCTGCCGCTCGAAACTTGCGGTGGACCCACCGAACTGCGAAGTCACGATCCCCGATCTTGACGGCGGCGAGCGGAAGTTCGTAGCTGAGGCCTTCTTCAATGGCTATTGCCACTTTGTAACCGTCGCCGATCGCAAGGCGACCCGCCTGGGACAGAGGGTCCGTCTCGCGTCGTGAGAGGCGAGGGCCGCGGGCACAGGGCTTGCTACGCAGCTTCAATCGCCACCGGGACTTGCATACCTGGACCAGCGATTTGTGAAGTACGACTCGAATGGAAGTGCCGAAACCTCACAACGCGACTTCGGCGCCATCGTGCTGCCGCGGGGGATCCTGGCGAATGGAAATGACCCCACGAATTCGTCACACAGCCGTCACATAAGGGGGACCACTTTCGCTGCTCGCGCCTCTGTAGTAGTGGATGCGCGAGCAAGTCAAGAACATTTTAGGGGGCCACTTTCGGCCCTCGGCCCCCTGTTGTTATGTGGAGGGCTTTCCGCAAAACCGCATTCCAGGGCCAGCAGGCGGCTGCCGTAGACCCAGCGGCCGTCGCTTTTGGCCATCGCCGTGCACGTCCTGGCTCAGCCGGTGGACGGAGATCGCAACCGCAGCGGGGGCGCGCTCCCATCGCGGAAAGCAGCGCCGTGCCGGCGGCGCTCATTGGAAAAAGTGCCGGATCCGGTCGGCTCGTACGACGGATAGGCAGATGGGCAGTTTCGTCAAGAGCCGAGTCGTAGCCGGAACACCGCCGAACAGGACCGGTCCGGCCACCCTTGCGCCGGTTGCCGGCGACCGCCTCTCCGAGGGGCAGGGACCGGCACTCGGCCAGAGCAAGGCCTGCACGGCCAAGTTCGTTCGTGGGGTCGGCCGTGCGGTCGCCCCTGCGGTCGGTCCTCTGGTCGCGGCGTTGAGCCTCGAAAGTAGCCAGATCGCGCGTCACAGCGCCGATCGCGGGCTCTGCTTTTTGCCGACATACCTACGTCACCCAGAGGTAAGTGCATGAAGAGCGACGGTCGCGATCCCAGGCCGATGCTGGCGATCTTCGCGGTGCTCGTCGTCGCCGCCCTCTGGAGCGCCGTCTCGAACATCCGCATCGATCACCTCCTCGCCTCCGCGGCCTCGCTCGCGCCCATCGCTCTCGGCGCCATCGCTATCGCCCTCGCGCTGGCTCCACAGCGCTTCCTCGCCACGCGCCGCGCGCTGGCCGCGCGCGCCACGGTCGCGGTGATCCCGGCCGACGAGTTCGACCCGAAACCGGAGACCGTGCTGCGCTTCGCCGCCGAGCTGGCCCGAGCCGATCGCAGCCTGCGCGGCTGGCTCGACCGCCGAGCCCAGGCGCTGCGGGTGCGGCTGACCAACGACCGCGAGGGCCGTCTCGTCTACCTGCTCGAAGTCCCCAACCGCTCGCGTGGACTGCTGCGCACGGCGCTGCGCGGCTACGAAGGTGCCGAGCTGCGGGAGGTCGCCGACGTGCTGCCGCCGGGCAAGCAGGTGCCCAGTAACACGGTCAGGCTCCGCACCGAGCTGGTCCTCGCCCGCGCCAGCGTCGAGCCGCTGGCCCGCCTGGACCTCGACCCCGACCCTTTGCAGCCGTTCGCGGCGGCGATGGCCTCGCTGCGACCGAAACGCGGCGAGCGCGTCACCATCTGCGTCGATCTGCTGCCGAGCGCCGGCACGCGCCGCTCGCGACTGCAGCGCCGGCTGAAACGGGAGGCGCGGCGGCTGCATGGCCGCGGGCGCAGCTTCATGGAGGTGCTGAACAACGAACGGCGCCGCGGCCCCGCCGATCCCGGCGAGCTGTTCGAGCGCCGCCTGGTCGGCGAGGCCCTCAACGCGAAGCTGCGGGATTCCGGGCCGCTGTTCGAGGCGCAGATCTTCCTCTGCTGCGAGGCGGCCGAGAAGCCACAGGCAAAGGAAGCGATGCGCAGCCTGCTCGCCGCCTTCGAGCCCCTTGCCGGTCACAACCACCTGCGGCCATCCGGCCTCGGGTTCGGCGACGTCGTCTTCTTCGGCGCCGACAACCCCCTGAGACGGCGGGGCTTCGACCGCCGCCTCTCCACCGGCCTTCACAGTCCGGCCCGGCGCATGATCCTCGCGGCCCGCGAGGTGGCCGGCTTCCTGAAGCCGCCGAACTCCCACTGCGTCTCGGAGAACGTGGTGCGCTCGGGCACCCTGTTGCCGGCGCCGCCCGCGCTGCCGGAGTTCAAGGAAGGCGATCCCGAGCTGATCCCGCTCGGGCGGGTCGGCGGCGAGACCGGCAAGACGCTGGTCGGCGCCCGGGCCGCCGACACCTTCTTCACCTACATCGCCGGGCGCAGCCGCTACGGCAAGACCGAGACGGCGATCGCCCAGTTCGTCCACCTGGTCCGCTGCGGGCACGGCGGCCTCTTCCTCGATCCCCACGGCGACGCGCTGAGCAGGATCAGGCCCTACCTGGAGGAGCCGAAGCTCTCCCGCCGGGTGGTCGAGATCGACCTCGGCCAAGGCGGCGGCTGGAGCCTGCCGGGCTGGAACCTCTTCGAGCTGAGGGGCGAGGACACCGCGGTGGTCGAGGCCCGGGTAGAGGCGATCGTCGACGCCTTCGCCTCGACCATGCAGTGGAGCGAGCAGAGCACCCGCGCGATCAACCTGACCACGCAGGCGGCGGGGGCGCTCGCGCACGCCGCCCGGGCGCTGCCGCCCGAGCTGGCGCCGACGATCTTCCAGCTCCCCACCCTGCTCTCCGACGAGCGCTGGCGCGAGGCGGTGTTGCCGTTCTTGCCGAAGGCCTCCCAGCGCTTCTGGCTCGATCGCTTCCCGCTGCTGTCCGAAGAGGCGATCACGCCGCTCACCAACCTGGTGGACCGCCTCCGCGGCTCGACCCCGATGACGGCGCTGCTCGGCCAGAGCCGGAGCACCTACCGGGTGCGCGAAGCGATGGACAAGGGCTGGATCGTCCTCGCCCACCCCGGCTCGGGCGGCACCCGCGAGCGGCTCCTCGCCAACCTGCTCCTCTTCGATCTGCTGCACGCGGCGAAGGGACGCTCGAATGTGGGGAGCGACGCGCGCAAGCCCTTCTGGGTCTTCCTCGACGAGGTCCAGACCTACGACGGCGTCGCCTCGGGCAACCTCGCGGCGCTGCTGGAGCAGAGCGCGAAGTTCGGACTGCGGGCGGTGGTGCTGAACCAGAACCCCGAGCGGCTGAACCCGCAGACCCTCAACGCGCTCACGACCAACCGCTCCCACCTGCTGACGAGCGCTCTCAACTCCCACGCCGCCGCCCTGCTGACCAAGGAGTGGGGACGGCGGGTCAGCCCCGAGGCGGTGACCCAGCTCGCCCGCTACCGCTTCATCGCGCAGGTCACCGACCGCGGCGAGCTGAGCAAGCCGTTCGCGCTGGAGGGGATCAGGGTCGAGGACGTGGCCGAGCTGCCGGACCAGCGATCCGGGGAGCCACACGCGGGCGCGGTCGCACGAGTCGAGGCGGAGCAGGTCATCGAACATCTGGAGACGCTCGACGACCGCATCCTTGCGGCGCTTTCCAAGCAGCGGAAGTCAGTGGGCTACAAGCCAGCGCCGGCAGCTCCCGAGGCGCCGAGCGAGCCGACTGCGAGACGGCAGCGCTCGCTCCGGGTGCAGGGAGGCACCGACCAACCGTGAGCGGATCGGCAAGCCTGGAAGCGGCCGCAACCGAGACGGGGATCGAGATCGTCGCCTCGCTCGCCCAGCACCGCGTCCTCTCGGCGACGCAGGTCCGCGCCATCCACCTGCCCGCCAGCGGCGAGCGCTGGGCGCAGCGAATCCTCGTGCGACTCGGCGACGCCGGCCTCGCCGGCTACGTCCGCTCGCCCCGCTCCCATCGACGCCTCTGGCACGTCACCGAGCTGGGGGCACGCGTCGCGCGCGAGGCCGGCGCACTCGACGGAGAGCCTCGGCTGATCGGCGCCGAGGGAGCGGCGGGACCGCTTCAGGCCCATACCCTCGCCGTCAACGACGCCGGGATCTGCTTCCTCGAAGCGGCGCGGGAGCGCGGTGATGAGTTCGGCCCGTTCTCCTGGCGCCACGAGGTCTCCCACCCGCTCTCCCGCGGTCGGGGCCGCCGGCGCCTGGCGCTGGTCGCCGACGCCGTCTTCACCTACCTGCTGCTCGACGGCGAGGGGGTGGCGATCGAGCAGCGCTTCGTGGAGCTCGACCGCGCGACGCTCTCGGTCGACCGCCTGGCCGCCGAGCTGGCCCGCTACGCCGAGCTGCATCGGCTGAGCGGCGCCGATGGCGAGCCGCTGTGGCGCGAGCGCTACCCCGTCTTCCCGCCGGTCCACTGCGTGCTGACGGGCGGCCGGCGCTCTGTGCTGGAGCGCCGCCGCGCAACCACGCTCGCCGTGCTCGGGACCGACCCGCGCTTCACCCGCGAGCCGGAGATGGCGGTATCCATTGGCCTGCTCGAGGACCTGGAGCGCGAAGGCCCGTTCGCTCCGATCTTCCGCGACGCAAGCGACCCGGCCCGGCCGGTCGATTGGCTAGGTGGTGATTCCGACGCGTAAGCGAGACCACGGCCAGGGGGACGGGCACCGCCGCTCTACGAAAGAGAGCAAATCTGCTCGCATTCATAGAGCAGGGCCAGCCGATCGGCCAAGGCAGCGCCCGATCGAGGACCTCGAGCCGGTGTTCGAGATCGAGTCCCCCGAGCCAGGCTCGGCGCTGGACGAGCAGCTCCGCCGCGAGCAGGCCAAGGCGATCCTCGACCTGCTGATCGCCTACAAACGAAGGCATTCAGATTGAGTCAGCGTTTCGGATGATAGTATCCTTTCATTGTCGGGCGTTGACCATGATGCGATCTACGCACACGCGGAGGCCCAGGCCGGTTACTTCACCGCGCCGCAGGCGCTCAGCGCTGGCATGGACCGCAGCACGCTGCGCCACCACGCGCGGCCTGGAGGCCGCTACCTGCACATTCGCCGCGGCCTCTACCGGCTGCGGCACTTCCCCTCCAGCCCACACGAGCACGTGATGGTCGGCTGGCTGCCATTGCGCAACTCCGGCGCGGTCGTATCCCACGAGAGCGCCTTGGAGCTGCACGACCTCTCCGACGTGATCCCAAACGCCGTCCATCTCACCGTGCCGCGCTCCGAGCGCGGCATCAGGCTGCGGGAGGGCGTGAAGCTCCACACCGCCTTCCGGCCGGCGACGAAGAGGGAGATCCAGAGCATCGCCGGGCTGCCGGTGACTAACCCGGAGCGCTCGATCGTCGATTCGCTCGACGCGGGCACCCAACCCGAGCAGATCGAGATGGCCGTTCACCAGGCGCTCGACCGCGGCCTGACGACGCCCCGCCGCCTGCGCTCGGCAGCCTCGTCTCGCTCGGAGAGGGTCCGCAAGTTCATCGAGCGAGCGTTGGAGAGGAGCGCCTGATGCGCAAGTTCGCCTGGTACGGCCGGCTCTCGACCAAGGACAAGCAGGACCCGACGCTCTCCTTCCCCTCCCAGCGGGAGGCCTGCGCCGCCAAAGCCGCCGAGCTGGGTGGGCGGATCGTCTGCGAGTTCACCGACCAGGAGACCGGCCGCCGCGACGACCGGGTCGGCTGGGGCGAGCTGATCCGCGAGGCTAAGGAGCGCGACGCGCGACGCTTCGACGCGGTGGTCGTCTACTCGACCTCGCGGCTCTCGCGGGAGCTGTTCCACGCGCTGGCCTTCGAGCGCGAGCTGGCGCGGGCGGGCGTCGAGATCTTCTACGCGCTGACCGCGGGCGACCAGACGAGCCCCGAGGGGCGGCTGATCCGCCACATGTTCCAGGCGCTCGATCAGTTCGAGGTCGAGAAGCTAGGCCGCGAGGTGCGCCGCGGGCAGACCGAGAACACCAAGCAGGGCTATCGCAACGGCGGCCGCGCCCCCTATGGCTATCGCCTCCGCCACGAGCCCCACCCCGACCCAGCGCGCGCCCGAGCCGGGGACAAGAAGTCGCGGCTCGTCGCCGACCCCGAGCAGGCGCCGGTGATCGCCGAGATGTTCGCCCTCTTCCTCGGCGGCTCCGGCTACGCGGAGATCGCCGACCACCTCAACCGGCCGGGCGGTCCCCCCTCCCCGCGCCACGTCGACTCCAGCCGCAACACCTCGGGCAGGTGGTCGAAGACGACGATCCGCTCGATGCTGGAGAACCCCGTCTACACCGGGCGCCTCTACTGGAACCGACTCGACTTCCGCGCCACCAAACAGGGCGAGGGACCGCTGGTCCGCCGCGCCCCCGAGGAGTGGGTCGAGGCCGAGCGCCGCCACGAGGCGCTGGTCTCCGAGGAGGACTTCGAGCGCGTACAGGTCGAGATGCGGGCGCGTAGCACCGGCCAGGCCGGCAACCGCCGCCGCAGGAAGCAGAACCGCTTCTACCTGCTGCGCGGGATCGTCCACTGCGCAACCGGCCACAACCCGCTGCGGATGCAGGGCAAGACGCGCAAGGGGAACACCTACTACGCGTGCGGCTACCGGATCTCCTACGGCGACAAGGCGGCCGAGGCGACCGGCCACGGCAAATGGCAATACGTGCGCGAGGAGTCGGTGCTCGCCCTGATCGACGGCTTCTTCGCGACCCGGGTTTTCGGTCCCGATCGCCTCGCCTACCTTCGCAGCGACCAAGCCGCCATTGCCGACACGCTGCCCGCCTCCGCCGACGACGGCGAGCGCAGGGAGGCGAAGCGGCGGCTGTCCGAGGTCGAGCAGCGGATCGAGCGCCAGCTCGCCGCCATCGAGGCCGGCGTCGATCCCATCGTCGTCGGCGAGCGAATCCGCATCCTGAAGTCAGAGCGCGAGGAGGTCGAGGCCGCCCTCGCGCAGCTCGCCCAAACCGAGCAGGAGGAGCCGATCGACATCGAGGAAGCCTGCGCTGTCCTCGACTCGCTGCCCGACCTCTCGGAGCCGCTCGCCGAGGCCGATCCGAAGCTGCGCCACGCCGTCCACCAGGCCTTCCGGCTACGAGTCGAGATCGACCGAAATGCCCAGCAAATACGACTGAAGGCGCTCGTCTCGAGCGCCTTCAGTCAAGTCAAGGGCCTCAGCGATCTCGTCGCCGATAAGGCCATAGCGGGGGCAGGATTCGAACCTGCGACCTTCGGGTTATGAGCCCGCTGATGGGACTCGGCTGGGCTATGTAGAGCTAGGTCTCAAGCCAAATTCACGGAATCGGACTCGGCTGAGATCGGCTGGACTACGTGGGGCTTCTTGCCCCAATCCTTGCCCCACCACTCACATATGGAGACGGCGATGGGCGACCTCGTAGACGCTCATCTTCCAGGGCTGGGTCGGATGGCGCTCGCCTACCGCGATCAGAACCAAGGCCGGCGTGCGAGCTTCATGGTCGGCGGCGAAGACTGCACCCCACTGGCCCACTGGCTGGGGAATGTAGAGCTTCACGCAGCCACCGAGGCGGGTTCCGTCCCGACCTTCGTCTTCGCAGCGCCGCAGCCATTCGCTCGGCGCACCCTGCTTCCGCAGCTTCGTGATCATCGGCTCGATCGCGGATCGTGCAGCCGGCGTGCAGTGAGCGAGGTCCTCGGCCAACACCTCGTCGACCACCCGCACGGCGAAGCGCGGACCCGCGCCCGCGCTCTCCACGTCTACCCCTCGCCGTCGGTCGGCAGCGAGCCGAAATGCCGGTCAAACTCCTCCTGGCTCATCGGAGTCGTCCCCGTCGCCTTCCGGATCTCCTCGATCGAGGTCGCCCTCGAAGGCCAGTCAGGAGCGAAGATCAGCTTGACCTCTGCCGCTTCCTCCTCGGTCATCGCATCGATCTGCGCATGAAGCTCAGCCTTGGTCATTGGAAGATCGTAGACCGGGGGTCGGCCCCACGATCAACGGCCGCAGGTCCGTTGCGATCCTTAGCCTCAGGCACGGAAGCGTAAAGAGCAATCGAAGGTGGGGCGACCTGTGCGATCCAGGCGAGCGAACCGAAATTTCGGCAGCGCTGCTCAGCGGCGCCCGCGCCCGGCGGTGACCTCATGCGGGGTGCCGTCGACGTCACGGAGGACATCGAACCCCACGGCACAAACGCCGTGAGACGCTACCTCGGATGCCGGGGCCTCCTCGCCCCTCCGGCGCAGTGCGGAGAGCACCTCAGTCAACTGCCGTCGGCAATCAGCGTCGTCCCTGAAGTAGATGAGCCTTGCCTCTGTCCCGGTCTCGAGCAGCCCCTCGATGAACCTCGACGCCACGCCCTCTGGACCGCAGACCCCGACAACAGGAATCCCACGCTCGAATGCGATCCCTAGCTCGGCACCGACGCCGGACGAGGGTGCTCCGACGTAAGCAACGATCAGATCGGCGGACGAGACGGCGCTCAAATCGCGATCGAAGACGGCCTTCGCGCTCGCCTCCGCGTGATGGATGGGATCCGTCCGCTGATGGGGCAGATATGGATCCCAGCCGCACTCTCGGCAAGTCGTCGCGAGGCGCTCATAGAGCGCCCGCGCCTCGGAGAGATCTACCGCTGCCTGAAGCGGGCCACTGATGTAGGCAACGGCTTTCTTCCCATCGGATCGAGAGCCTGTCATCGCATCACCACAGAGTGAGGTTAGAAAACTCGGGGTCCCGGCCTCCAGTGGCGTCAAAGAAAGCGCGTCGAGCGTCAGGCGGTGTCTCCTTGCCTAGGAAGACCGCCACCTCCGGCCAGCGGGCGACTTCCTCCGGTGGCCGCCTGCCGAAAAGCACCTCCTGCCTTCGGCATTCCCGAGCCTCGATCAACGAGCTCGCGAGCGCCCAGACCTCCGTTTCCCTCGGCGCGTCGATGATCAACCTCGCCTCAGCCAATCCATTTGCTGCCGCCTGTTCCACCACCGGCACGGAAAAATGTCGCGTCGTCATCCCGACCGGAAGCCAGAGTCCCTGTCCTGCGCCGTAGAACCTATGGACTCTCCATTGCACCTCCTCGGATCGATGTCGGGCGTGCTGACGAAAGACGGCGACCGGCAATGAGAGCACCTCGCCCAAACGAACCAGGAGAGCGGACCAAGAAACGGCGTACCGTGCCTGTAGTCCGCCGAGTCCCTCGGGATCGAGGCCGAAGCGCTCCGTTGCAGAAAGGACATCCGCAGCAGGCATCAGCACCTCCGCGGCGGCAGCATTGCAGGCGCGCTCAATAACGGTCCAGAGCGCAGGGCTACGGAGGTGGCGGAGCGCCTCGGGATCGTCCCCGAATTCGGAGAACAGGACGATGTGGGCTAGCTCATGGGCAATCGTAAAGCGCTGACGCGACCAGTGCTGTTCATCGTCGACCACGACGACGAAGCGACCACCGGAGTCTACCTCCAGCCGCCCGTCGCCCGCCAGGCGACGGATCTCACGGCGTGCGCCGGCGGCCTTGAGGAGAGTGTCAAGCCGCACCGGCGGATCCTCGACTCGATTCGCAGCGCTGAGATTTCTGCAGGCTTTGATCAACGCCTCGCTGACATCTGCGGCATCGTGGCGGGCACACAGACCGCCGAGGACCGGGTCCTGCTCGACCGCTCCAGACTTGGGTGACTTCAGAGCGACGGTCATGAAGAGCGTCCTCTCTTTCGGATCGCTCCCAACCGGCCTTCGACATCTGAGCGGTCAATTCCGAATCTGGCGGCAGGGTCGTCAGATTCGCTGGTCCGGGCGGCCAGCGGCGGGTTTCGGTCAACCAACTCGTCGGCGAGGACTCGGAACTCATCGAGATAGATCGGGACATCGGACTCTGCTTCGATCTCGACTAGGACCGACTGCAGTGCGGACAGCGCCTGCTCACGCTCGGCCGGATCCCAGGAGTCCCGCACGGACCTCGACAACCCTGACTGCGGCTGCTCGTCGGGCTCAAACAGGCGCTCCGCCCCCTCGTCGATCGCCTTCTGACGCACCTTCTCCAAGTGCTGAAGACCCCTATCCCTTAGGGAGTCGTCGACCCCTTCGACGAGGGAGACCGCGGTCTTGTAACGCCCAACCTTGACAAGGGCGTGACTGAGGAGGAGGTGGTAGAGGTCCGCCCACCAATCATTCAGTCCATCTGCGCGAGCCCCAAGCTCAGCGGGCTCCTCGCGGGCGACCAGGTGGAGCTCATGGCGGAGCCGAGCCTCCTTGCGGGCTAACTCGTAGGCTTGATCAAGTGCGGCGACAGTCGGGATTGGCCGCATGGGGGTCCGTTCTACGGAACCTGGATCGAAGGCCGCGGCAGCCCGCCACCGATGGCCCTCGGCCTCGTACACATGCATTGACGCCGCGTTGCTGGCGAACGCGCCGAGCTGGGTTCCGGTCTCAGCAGCTACCAGCTCCGCGAGCAGTCCGAACTCGAAGAGATTCACAGGCAGCAACTGGAAGGCGTTATTGGACCGCATCTTCAGTTGCGTCCGAAGGACACCGTCTCTGATGTGAAACATCAGCCCAAAGGCACAGGGGATGTCCTTTGACCGCTGGTGCTCGGGGCCTTGGCGAAGCGCGTCCTCCGGAGCCCATACAACGGCTGCCGCGCGGCGCGTGTCGGGATCTTCATGGAGCCGGCCGATGACTCCCTCGATCTGATTGAGACCGGGGCGTGGCTGGAAGAGGCGGGTGCCGTAGTTGGACCCAGGAACGCTGATCTGGTTGTCCGAGAATCGGGTGACGGCGTCCTCGTAGAAACTGATGTCCGCCAGTCGATCATCCCCCGAGACCATCCATACGAAGCGTGCCGCAGCAACGGTCAGGTCGAAAGAGGCCGCCGGATTGCTCGGAATTCGGTCTCGGAGATTCGAGAGTTCGACGGTGAAATCGAGAATCTCACGGGATGGACCACGCCCTTTGCCCGCCCCAACCTCGTCACCGGACTCGGTCAGAGCACGAAGCGTCCCGACAAGCGCCTCATCGGTGCTTTGAGCGGCAATCCAACGGTTCGGACGCGGGGAGGGATCGTTCACGGCTGCAGTGTGCCATCGGCCCAGGTCGCATCCTCGCGACTACGGCGAGCACAAGAAATTCGCGGCGGTATTTGCGGCGACCGGGCTGAGAATCGTGCGCTGGCACGGAGAGGATCGTGGCGAATTACCATCGAATAGAGAGCTCGCCCCAAAGATCCGCCGCCAAATGGTCCATACTTAATCTCTGAGCACTATGTTCGGCTCCGACTTAAGCGAGGATTGATTTGAACAGCAGCGGCTTTGAACTCACCGATGAAGTCCGGTCCAAGCTTGAAAACGAATTCCGGCTCGCCCCTGGGGCTACGCATCTGATCACGCTCGTGGCTGGCACGGTGATCGAGGTTGCGGCAGACATCGGACGCGACTACGACGAGAAGGAGGGATACGACCAGAATCTCGCGGGACTGCTCTGCAGTGGCAGAACGCGGAACCTGGTGGCGGCACACCTTCGCTCGGAAGAACTCGATGAGGCTCTAGAAATCCAAGTTCATGGGTCAGGGCTCTCGACGCTTCTGAGGGGAGGTGGAACGGAAATACACCCCTATTCCTCCGGGAGCGGCAACGCACCCTTGCTGGCTGGCAGCACCACCAAGAAGCGCGTCCTCAAGGAGGGCTCAGAACAACTGGCATTCTTCTCCGCCGAAGGCGAAATCTTCAAGCCCCTCCACGTCGTCGTTGCCTATACGCGAGATCTCGAGGGAGTCGTTTCGGCCAGGGTCGGCGTGATGTCGGGTCCCGAAGAATTCGCGTGGGAGGTTCAGATCTACGAGCGACCCGCCGAGCGGGATAGCACCGCCGCCAACCTCGACGCCGGTCCGGCGGCAGCGCCGCCTTCCCATGATCATCAGCCGGTAGAGGAACCCGCAGTGAGACTTCGGCGCCAGCGCGACGAGCGCGCCGATTCGTGAGCTCGGTATTTGATCCCGAGCGGCTTCGGCTGGCACGTGAGGACGCGGGCCTGAGAAAGAACGAACTAGCCCTCGCGGTTGGGGTGTCCCCCGCAGCAATCTCTCAGTTCGAGTCAGGCCGCTCCGCACCACGTTCGTCGACCCTCGGTGCTATTGCCTTGGCCTGCGGATTCCCAGTGGATTTCTTCAGGGTGGACGGCAGGCCGACCCGGGCGCTCGACATCGAAGAGCCCTTCTTCCGAAGCCTCCGCTCGACCCGACAATGGGAGCGCCAGGAGGCTCAAGCCAAGGCGGCTTTGGTTTGGCGTGTCGCGGCGGAGCTTGAGGGCTACGTCGAGTTCCCGGAGGTGTCCTTCGATGCGATCCCGGTAGAGGAGGGGGATCGTCCTTCCGCGATCGAAGAGATCGCGCTTGAGATCCGCAGCCGCTGGTCCATGCCGGACGGGCCAGCTGGAAATGTCATCCGTCTGCTGGAGTCGAGGGGGGCGGTCGCATCCAGGGCACGCCCGCGGAGCGAACGGGTCGATGCATTCTCCCAGCGGATGAACGGTCGGCCCGTAGTGATGCTCTGGACGATTAAGCAGGATGCCGCTCGATCGCGTTTTGATGCCGCACATGAGCTCGGGCACCTGGTTCTACATCCTGATTCCGAGCCAGGCAACAAGGTTATGGAGCGGCAAGCACACGCCTTCGCCGCCTCGTTCCTCATGCCGGCCGAGCAGATCCGGGATGACCTGCCGACCCGAGCCCCAGGGAAACGCGACCAGCGCAAGCTGCTCGAGCTGAAGCGGACGTGGGGCGTCTCAGTTGCCGCCTTGCTCTATCGAGCGCGGGAGCTCGGGACCATGTCGTCCCAGGAGCACCGCAATTCGATGATCCGGCTGTCGGACTGGGGATGGCGACGATCCGAGCCAGGAGATATTGGTCCGGCCGAGCAACCCACTGTGCTTCGTCGCGGCCTCGATCTTGTCGTTAGCAGCACTGGGACAACTGAGGAACAGATCGCGGACAACCTCGGCCTCCCGCACCAACGCCTTACGGAGATCTGCGGGCCAGGACGCCCCAGGATCGACTCGGCCGGAGAGGGCAGCATCGAGAAGGTCCGCTCAATCGTTCGCGATCCGGGCGGCTAGTGACCTGAGTCGTTAATCCTTTGGCAGTAGGCGGCGAGCCCGTCGAGGATCTCGTCGGCGTCCTTGTGCCAGACGTAGGGCCTCGGTTCGTCGTTCCAGTTCTCGATCCAGGTACGTATGGAGGCGACCAGGTCACGGACCGAGCGGTGGGCGCTCCGCTTCAGCCACTTCGTCGTCAGCTCCGCGAACCAGCGCTCGACCAGGTTGAGCCAGGAGCTGTAGGTCGGCGTGAAGTGGAAGGTGAAGCGTGGGTGGCTCCTCAGCCACCGGCGGATCTGGGGCGTCTTGTGGGTCGAGGAGTTGTCGAGCACGACGTGGACGGAGAGTCCCTCGGGCACCGAGCGCTCGATCAGGTTGAGGAATCTCCTGAACTCCTCCGCGCGGTGGCGGGGCGTCATGTCGGCGATCACCTTCCCCGAGGCGACCTCGAGGGCGGCGTAGAGATTCGTGGTCCCGTTGCGGACGTAGTCGTGGGTCTGACGCTCCGGGACCCCCGGCATCAGCGGCAGGATCGGGGCGGATCGGTCGAACGCCTGGATCTGGGACTTCTCGTCGACGCAGAGCACCACGGCGGATTCGGGCGGGTTGAGGTAGAGCCCGACGACATCCCTCACCTTGTCGACGAACTGCGGGTCGGGCGAGAGCTTGAAGTGCTCGGATCGATGGGGCCGGAGGCCGAAGGCCCGCCAGATGCGGCTGATCGCGGTCTGGTTGAGGCCGGTCGCCCGGGCCATCGACCGGGTCGACCAGTGGGTCGCGTCCGCAGGTCTCTCCTCGAGCGTCTTCACGATCACGCGCTCGACCTCCTCGTCGGTGATCTTGCGCGGCTGGCCGGGACGGGGTTCGTCGTGGAGGCCGTCGAGACCCCGGGCCGCGAAGCGGCCGCGCCAGCGGCCGACCGTCTGCGTGGTGCAGCCCAGATCCTCGGCGATCTCCTTGCTCTGCCTGCCTTCGGCGGCCGCCAGGACGATCCGACACCGCAGCGCCAGGGCCTGGGCGCTCTTCGGCCGCCGGGCCCAGCGCTCCAGGACCTCGCGGTCCTCCTCGCTCAACGTCACGTCCACACGTCGGGGCATCGGTCCTCCCATCGTCGCCTGCGATGGCGACGACTTCGACGCGGAGGGGGCTATGCCTGCTGATTAACGACTCAGGTCACTAGATGGTTGATTCCACGGGATCAAGGGATAAGAGGCAGAGAGGCCGAAGTCGACGGTGCTGAAGCAACCGTCGACCGAAAGGCCACGATGCACGCCGACCTCGACACTCTCTGCACTGCGGTTTATTGCACGGCGGACGATCTCCTGCCCGGGAAAGCGGGAAATGCCCGCCGCAGGGTCACCGACGCGGAGATCGCGACGCTCTGCGTCGCCCAGGCGATCATGGGCATCCCCTCCGACCGGCGCTTCCTCGCCGTCGCGGGCAGGCGCCTCCGCCACCTCTTCCCGGAGTTGCCAAAGCAACCGGGCTTCCACAAGCGAAGAGCCCGCCTCGGCGAGACGATCGAGTGGCTGATCGGCGTCTTTGCCGCCGAATCCCCTGGCTTCCACGATGACCTGCTGCTGATCGACTCCACACCGGTGGAGTGCGCCCGCTCGGTCGAGACGACGCGGCGCTCGCAGCTGGGCGACGCCGCCGACTACGGCTACTGCGCCTCCCGTTCCCGCTTCTTCTGGGGCTTCCGCCTGCATGGCCTCTTCGCCCCCGACGGCACCCCGAAGGCCTTCACCCTCGCCTCCCCCAAGCGCGACGAGCGAGAGGTCGGGGTCGAGCTGCTGGAGCGTGCCGACAGGGCCGGCGGTGAGATCGTGATCGGAGACAAGGGGTACGCCGGCAAGGACTTCGCCGAGGCGGTCGCCGAGCGCGGGGCCACGATCGTGCGGCCGGCCCGTAAGGGCGAGCCGGCCAACGGCCTCCACATCGCCCCGATCCGCCAGCGGATCGAGTCGATCTTCTGGACCTGCAAGGACATCCTCACGCTGGAGCGCCACGGGGCCCGCACCCTGAGCAACCTGCGGATCCGCATCGCCCAGCGCCTCCTGGCCCTTGCCGCGGGCATCGCGCTGAACCACAGGCTCGGACGGCCGAGCCGCGCCCTCGTCGACTACGTCGCCTGAGTCGTGGAATCAACCATCTAGGATCGATTCAGCGCGATTCGCGGGACCGTCGGACAGCAGCGGCGACGTTCGGCATCGGCTCCCCGGTCAGCGTCTCGCCCCACCCAACCGGAAGCGGCGCCATCTCCACCGCGTCGGCGATCACGATGCGCGCACGCTCGGCCTGGGCCTCGTCAAGATCGAGAATCTCGCGGAGCAGCTTCTCCTTTGCGGTCACGGTCTGAGCGTACCCGTCGCGTCCGCGTCGACCTACACCGCCGCCCCCGGCCCGGCTGCATCCGGTACCTGTAGCAGGACGGTCTCGATGTCCAATGGCGCCGCCACCTCACCCGGCAGGAGATGCGTGTAGCGGCTGAGGGTGAACGCGGGCGAGTGGTGGCCGAGCGCCCGGCTCAGGGCGACCAGGTTCGTGCCCTCGCTGAGGTGGAGCGAGGCGAACGTGTGGCGGAAGGTGTGGAAGCCTGCCCACGGGGCGCCGACCTCCTCCACCAGCGGCTTCAGCATCCGCCGCCGCAGGTTGTCGGAATCGAGCGGCCCGCCTCCCTCGGCCGTGAAGAAGAGGTCGGCAGATTCGCCGGGGTTCGCCTCCAGATGGGCGCGCACCTTGGCGGCGAGCCGGGGTGACAGGCGCACGTCGCGACGGCCGCGCCTCGTCTTCGGCGGCCCGATGTGGCCCTTGACCAGCGCCCGGCGGATGCAGACCTCCGGCGGCCCGTCGTCCAGCTGGAAGTGGAGGCGCTGGAGCGCGATCGCCTCGCTGATCCGCAGCCCGCAGCCGGCGAGGATCTCCAGCAGGAGACGGTGACGGGCGGGGGCCATCGAGAGGACCGCCGCCAGCTGCTCGCGGCTGAACACCTTGACCGCCTCGACCTCCTGCTCGTCGGGGTCCTCCTCCCTGGGAGGGGTTGTGCCGGATCAGCCCCTCGCGCTCGGCGGTCCGCAATGCCGTACGCAGAGGGATCACGATGTTGGCGATCGTCTTGTCGCTTAGGCGCTTTCCCTGCTCGTCCTCGTCGGCCAACCAGTCGACGAACCGCGCCAGCACATAAGGCGTGACCTCGACCAGTTTCAGCCGCTCCGGGAAATAAGGATGGGCGTAGGCCGCGATCAGGCGCCGGTACTCGTCGCGCGTGTGATCGCGGAAGCCTCGGCGCCCCTGGCCCTGGTAGCGCTCGACCCATTCGTCGAGGAACCGCAGGAACCTGACTTTGCTCTGCTCGCGCAGCTCGCCACGGTCGCGGTCGGTCTCGTCCCCGCGCTTGATCCGCCGCGCCTCCTCGTAGGTGCGGGCGCCACGCTTCCGCTGCCTGCCGGAGACTTCGATCACGGCGACGTAGCCGACCATCTTCCCGTCCGCATCGACCCGCCTGTAGACCCCGGGGGTCTTGGTCTTCCTCAGCCGCCGCCTGTCGCGGGCGGCTGGACGATCGGCGCTCGCCGACCTACGCTCTGAAGTGCTCATGAGCTAGTACCTCCTGAGCCAGGCGGCGGGCCGTTGGCGCGGCGCCGTCGCCATTTTTCGATTGTCGCTAGCGACGTTACATGGACCACGCGCCGGTCCCAAGGCCTGCGAAGGGTGCGGCGAGTCATCACAAGCCGCGCGGCGAATGCCGGAGAAGCGAAGGACGGCAGAGCGGAGGCGAGGCCATCGGTGGCGGGGTGTCCCGCGAGCCGCTGGCGACAGGCGAGGAAACGATGATGAAGATGGATCGACAGATAGATGTCAGCGCGCCGTGGCGTTCGCAATCCCAGGCATGAGGCGGCCTGGACGGCCCCGTGGCATTGCGGGTGCGAGCAACAGGGCGAGGCGCCCGACGAGCACAGGGCGAGCCGCTGCGCGAGCCGTACGGCGAGCAGCGGGACCGGCGCCTCCACGGCCCTGTAGCTCGCTTGCCCTTCGACGAGATGACGCTCACACCCTTACAGGGGCGCGAGATCGCAAAGTGGCCCCCTTTGTCGCATCACCGACCGTCGCGCCCTCGCGTTAGAGGGGCGTGCGGCGAGTCATGACGAGCCGCGCGACGAATGCCGCATGGGGCGAACCACAGCAGAGCGGAGCCGAGGCTGTCGGCGGCGGGGCGGCCCGCGAGGTCACGACGATGACGGGATGACGATGGAAAGGGGATAGATGTCAGCGCGGCCCGCCTGGCGCAAAAGCACATCCGAAGCGGTTCAGCGGCGGCCGCCTCTCAAGGGGCGGGGAGCCGCAGACGAAACCACAGGAGGAACCGCAGACGGAACCGCGGCAGGAGCCACAGACGGAACCATCACGGAGCGCGGGCTTAGTCGAGGACGTAGCCGCCTTCGCCGTCCTCCTCTACCGGGGCGGGGACCCAGGTCACCCCTTCGAGCAGGTCGTCGAAGGCAACGTCGAGCGAGCCCGCGAGCCGTACCCAGGCGTCGAGGCTCGACCCGGCCCTTCCATCCTCGGCGGTCTTCAGCCACGGCTCCGAGACCAGCGCGCGCCGTGCGACCTCGGCCCGGCTGAGGCTGGCCCGCAGGCGCCGGACGGCGACGTTCTGACCGAGCCGGACTCTGGCGTCCGGCCCGAGGTCCCAGTTCCTGCGGTAGCTCATCGACGGATGCTCATCCGGATCGCGCCCGTCCCGTCGCCGCGGCGCGCAGGGCGGCGACCTCCGCCGCCAGAGCGGGTCCTCGACGATCTCGAAGCGTCCCCGCTCCCTGACGACCTCGATCGGCACCCAGCGCATCCCGGCCACCAGCTCCCCCGGCCGGACGCCGAGCGCCCCGGCGAGCCGCAGGACGGTCGCGACCTTCGGCACGTGGCCGCCGGCGAGCTCGAGCTCGCGGATCAGCTCGATGCCGACGTCCGCCCGCCGTGAGAGCACGGTCAGGTTCATACCCTCCCGCTCGCGGATCTCGCGCAGGCGCTCGGCGAGGCGACCGAGCAGGGGGTCGGGCGGCGGCAGGTCAGGCATCGGCTCCGTCGACCACGTACTCGCCGGTGATCTCGACCGCCGCAGGCGACCAGCTCATCCCGGTGACCAGCTCGCGGGGCGGGGCCTCGATGGCGGCCGCGAGCGCCAGCAGGGTGTCGAGGCGGGGCGTCCTGCCGCCGCGCTCCAGCAGGCTCAGCTCGGTGCGGTGCAGTCCGACCACCCGGCCGCACTCCTCCTGCGAGAGGCCGGCCCGCATCCGGTGGAGGGCCAGCAGCAGGCCGAAGCGCCGCGACAGGGACCTATCCACGTCCGACCCTCGTCCAGCCGCCGGCGACCCAGACCGTCCGGCGACCCTCGACGACCCGGTCGGCGGGCTCGTGCAGGGGCCGCTCCCGTGGCCATCGCTCCGGCTCGATCTCCCAGGCGAGGCCTTCGAGGAGGTCGGCGGGCTCGGCCCCGGCGCCCGCGGCGACTCGGACGACGGTGTCGAGGCGGGGCATCCGCCCGCCCCGCTCCAAGAGGCTGATCTCGGTGCGGTGGAGGCCGGCGCGGACGGCGGCCTCCTCCTGGGAGAGGCGGGCGATCTGGCGGAAGGCGAGGACATTGGCGGCGAAGCCGTCGAGTGCGCGTGCTCTCTGGACCTCTTCCCGTGCCCTCTGGACCTCGTCCGCGACCCTCGCCGTCATGGATCTTCCGCCCTTGAAGGTCGCCGGTTCAGCCCGCCGTCGAACGGCGACTCCCCTGGATCGCGGCGCTCGCCATCCACGCGCTCCGAGAACTCGCCCGGCGAGATGCCGATCACGTCGAGGAGCCAGAGGGTCTCGACGAACCTCGCTTCCTCCGTCCCACAGACGTACGCGACGACGGTGGAGGGTTCGAGGTCGGCGCTGGCGGCCAGCTCGGCGACGCTCAGCCCCGCGGCCAGCATCAGCTTGTGGAGCGCCCGGCCGTAGGCGGCGAGCGCCTCGCGGTCCTCCTCGGCGGGTTCCCGCCAGATCCCGGCCGCCGCGCGATCGTCACCCCCGAGGTCGTGGATCGCAGCGACCAGCGCCTCCCGTTCGGCCAGTTCGCGCTCGTCGGTGTTCCGGGAGATCGAGGCGAGCATCCGTTCCAGCAGCGGCACCGCGTCGGGGCCGGGAAGCTCACCCCGCTCCAGCCAGCGGATCATCGCGCGGGTGGTCGTGAGGCGGGCGGCGCCCGTCTCGGTGATGCCCCTGTGTTCGGCGTCGTCGGCCTGGCAGGCCAGGTCCTCGCGGAAGTCGCGGAGGAGGAAGAGGCGTTGCTTGCGGTCGAGGCCACGGCTGTCGCAGATAGGGAGCCAGCCGACCAGCTCGTCGAGGAGCCCACGCAGCAGAGCAGCCACGGAGGCCCTGGTTCGCAGTGGTCGTCTCGCCCACACCGCGATGAAAGTGCAGAGCGGGACCGACCATCTCAAGGCCTGTCGAGAGTCTTCGGCGACCTCACCTTGCCCCAGGGCTTGCCCCACGGGCGTTCCTGACGCCTTTTGTCTGCACCCCGCGACAAACAAAAACCCCGCGCTTGCGGGGCTTTCGTTCAATAGCGGGGGCAGGATTCGAACCTGCGACCTTCGGGTTATGAGCCCGACGAGCTACCTGGCTGCTCCACCCCGCGGCGGACACAAGATCTTAGCAACGTGGCGTTGATTTTCGCTGGTGAGGGGTGGGAGGAAGCGGGGGGTGGCGGCTGAATAGGGTGCGCGGAATGGCGCAAGGGTCGCAACGGGTCGCGGTGATCGACATCGGGTCGAACTCGACGCGGCTGCTGGTCGCGGATGTCGAGGGTGGACGGGTGACGCCGGTGGAGCGGCGGAGCACGGTGACGCGGCTCGGTCGGGGGGTGGACTTGAGCGGGCAGTTGGCGGCCGAGGCGATCGAGGCGGCGTGCGCGGCCGTTGATCCTTACGTGGCCAAGCTTGCGGAGCTTGGGGCTGAAAAGGTCGACGCGATCGCGACCAGCGCGGTGCGGGACGCGACAAACGGGGGCGCATTTGTCGCCGAGCTGCGGGAGCGGTTCGCGCTGTCGGCGCGGGTGCTCGACGGCGAGGAAGAGGCGCGGCTCACTTATATAGGGGCGAGCTCGGAGACCTCGCCGGAGGTGCCCACCCTGGTGATCGACATCGGCGGCGGGTCGACCGAGCTGATCGTCGGCGAGGGGCGGGAGATCGAGTGGCACGCGTCCTTGCAGGCGGGGGTCGTCCGGCACACCGAGCGCCACCTCGTCCACGACCCCCCCACCCCGGTCGAGCTGGAAGCGCTGGCGACCGACCTGCGAGGCCTGATCGAGGTCGCCAGGGCGGAGGCGCCGCGGGCGGAGGCGGGGATCGCCGTCGCGGGGACGCCGACTTCGCTGGCCGCGATCGAGTTGGAGCTGGAGCCCTACGACCCCCTGCGGATCCACGGACACGTGCTGGAGCTGCGGTCGATCCAACGGATGCTGTCGCGTCTCGCCGCGACGCCGCTCGCGCAGCGGACCGAGATCCGCGGCCTGCACGCGGACCGCGCGCCCACCATCGTCGCCGGCGTGGTGACGCTGGTCGAGGCGATGCGCTCCTTCGACCTCGAGCGGATCACCGTCTCCGAGCACGACATTTTGTACGGAGCGGCGATTGCGTTATCGGAATCGACTTAAGTAAACTCCCGATCCGGTCCAAGCCGTTCAACTACCGGTTGGATATTGGCTGACCGGCCAACAGGACAAACGGGTGGTTGGCAGTCAACTACCCCCACAAATGGGCTATTCGAAGGCCCAAAATTGGGCAGTCCACGCACAAAGGAGTGGACAAATCGCACCTGCCTTGGCAATACTTCCCGCACCGGGGACAAGGAGGGGCTTAGTCCTTCCTTGCCCTTGGCATAGGGCTTAGGCGATTGCCGCATCATGGCGCCTCCCGCCGTCTGAGCCCATAAATCAAGGGTCCCTGAAGACGTACCCCTGCCCGTCCTGAGGGATCCGCGTGAGTCGCCCGTCAGAGATGGCGGGCGATTCTCGTATTTGGACCCGTGTACGCCCGCGTTCGTCGATCCCACCGGCCACGCGGCTCCCCCGAACCCGCGGTGGCGTGGGCCGGCATCGCGAGGACGCAAGGAAGCGAGGCGAGGGGAGCGCACTCCCGTGCGCGACCCGAGCGGAGCGACCGAGGACGCCGCGAGGCGCCCCTTCGCCCGCCGCGGGTCAGGCCAGATTCGCCCGGCGCGGGTACGCGATCTCGGGATCGGTGATGACGTTGACCAGGGTCGGCGCCCCCGAGGCGAAGGCACGCTCCAGGGCCGGCCGCAGCTCATCCGGGTCCCTGACCACCACCCCCTCGCAGCCGAGCGTCTCGACCAGCTCGTCGTAGCGCGTTTCCGGCCGCAGCTCCGCCGCCACCGAGTAGCCGTAGAGGAACTTCATCGGGTGGTGCTCGAGCGCCCAGATCCCGTTGTTGCCCATCACCCCGACCACGCCAAGCCCGTGGCGCGCCATCGTGTCGAACTCCATACCGGCGAAGCCGAAGGCCCCGTCGCCGAGCAGCAGGCAGACCTGCCGGTCGGGGTTGGCGACTTTCGCGCCGATCGCCTGGCCCGGCCCGGCGCCGAGGCAGCCAAACGGGCCCGGGTCCATCCAGCAGCCGGGCTCGTAGGTGTTGATGTAGCGCCCCGCGTAGGAGACGAAGTCGCCACCGTCGCCGATCACCACCGCGTCGCGGTCGAGGACGTGGTCGAGCTCGCGGTAGACCCGCACCGGGTGCAGCGGCGAGCGCGGATCGTCGAGCTGCTCGCGCTCCGCCTCCCGCGCCTCGCTCTCGACGTTGCCGAGCTGCTCCAGCCACGCCTTCGACCGCCGCCCCTCCCCCGCCGCCGCGCCGATCGCCGCCAGCCCCGCGGCGATGTCGCCGACCAGGTCGAGGTCCGGCAGCCGGTTGGCCGTCAGCGCGTTGGGCGCCACATCGAGGCGGATCAACTTCGTCGCCTCGCCGAAGCTCCCGCCGAAGCCGAGCCGGAAGTCCAGCGGCACGCCGATCACCAGCGCCACGTCGGCGCCCTGCAGCGCGGTCGAGCGGGCGCGGCTGAAGGCGAGGTCGTGATCGGCGGGCAGGCAGCCGCGACCGAGGCCGTTGAGGAAGACCGGGATGCCGAGCGCCTCGGCCAGTGCCCGCATCTGCTCCTCGCCGCGTCCCCAGTAGAGGCCGGTGCCGGCCATGATCACCGGCCGCTCCGCCCCGGCCAGCAGCGCCGCCGCCTCCTCGACCCCCTCGGGCGCCCGCGCCTCACGCGCGACCGGGCCCGGCACCTCGTACTCCGCCTCGGAGAAGACGACGTCCATCGGATAGTCGACGAAGGCCGGGCCGCTCGGCGCCGCGGCGGCGGTGTCGAGCGCGGCGGCGGTCAGCGCGGCGATCGCGTCGGTCGTCTTCGCCGTCGCGGCCGACTTGACCAGCGGCGCGACGAAGGGCAGGTGGTCGATCTCCTGCAGCGAGCCGGAGCCCCAGCGCATCTCCGGCGCCCGCCCGCCGAGGATGACCACCGGTGAGTTGTTCGACTGCGCCCCGGCGATCGCGCTCATCCCGTTGGTGACGCCCGGCCCGGCGGTCAGCGCCGCGACCCCGACCCCGCGGGTCGCCTTGGCGATCCCCTCGGCGGCGAAGGCGGCGGTCTGCTCGTGGCGGACGTCGAGGATCCGGATCCCCTCCGCCTTGCAGCCGTCATAGATGGAGAAGAGGTGCCCGCCCGAGAGCGTGAACAGGGTGTCCACCCCGCGCGACTTCAGGACTTTGGCGACGATCCGCCCCCCGTGGTCAGCCATGGCGCACACCCTATATGTCACGACTTCGTGTAGTGGCGCGCCGCGAACAGTGCCCGGGGCGGGACTCGAACCCGCGAACCGCGATGCGGTAGCGCCTTTTAAGGGCGCCGCGTTTACCAGTTTCGCCACCCGGGCCAGGCGATGGTAACCGGCGGTAAAAGCGCAATAAAAGTTTGAGAACCGCAACTCAACCGTTGTTACCGTGTCTCGACAGGCACCGGACCACGCCTTCCCTGGAGGGGATCTTGGAGGCATCAGCACTCAGTCACGCCAGTCGCCGCGGGCTTCTCGCCCGTAAGTCACCGCTGCTCAAGCTGCAGGGGGACGAAAAGCTGATCGCCATGGCCCGCGGCGGGAACCCAGGCGCCTTCGAGACGATCGTCGACCGTTACCAGGGCCGCCTGCTCGGCTTCTGCCGCCAGATGCTCGGCTCGACCGAGGACGCCGAAGACGTCCTGCAGGAGGTCTTCGTCAACGCCTACCGGGCGATGCTGGCCGACGAGCGCGAGATCAACCTGCGCCCCTGGCTCTACCGGATCGCCCGCAACCGCTGCCTCAACCACCTCCGCAAGCCGAGCGCCGACGCGCAGGAATCGATGGACATGGTGCCCGAGGTGGAGGCTGCCTCGACCGCGGAGAAGGTCCATAACCGCGAGGAGTTCCGGCAGATCATCGCCGACGTCAACAAGCTGCCGGAGACGCAGCGCTCGGCGTTGCTGCTGCGCGAGATGGATGCGCTTTCCTATGAGGAGATCGCCGACGCGATGGAGACCACGGTGCCGTCGGTCAAGTCGCTGCTGGTGCGGGCGCGGATCTCGCTCGCCGAGGCGAGCCAGGCCCGCCTGCTGACCTGCGGCGAGGTCCGGGTCGAGCTCTCCGAAGCGGCCGAGGGACTGCGCAAGGTCTCGGCGCCGGTCCGCCGCCACGTGCGCGAGTGCGAGGAATGCGCCGACTTCCGCTCCCAGGTCCGCTCCAACGAGAAGATGCTGGCGGCGCTCTTCCCGGTCCCGGCGCTGCTCGCCTTCAAGGGCTTCATCGCCGGCAAGCTCGGGCTCGGCGGCGGTTCCGCGGCGAGCAGCGCGGCGGCCGGGGGTGCGGCGGCGGGCGGCGGTGCGGCGGCCGCGGGTGGCGCGGCGAGCGGCATCGGCGCGGCGCTCGGCGGCTCCGGCGCGGCGGGGGGCATCGGTGGCGCGATCGGCGGAGCGATCGGCACCAAGGCCGTCGCCGGCGTCGTCACCGCGGCGGTGATCACCGCGGGCGCCGCGGTCGAGCTGCCGAAGGAACACCATTCGACGACGCCGCTGGTGCCGGCCGCCCGGGAAGCTCCGGCGCCCGCCACGGCGATGGCCTCGACGCCTCCGACCGGCGGGGTCGAAGCGTCGATCACCCCGGCGGTGGCAGCCGAAAGCAGCAAGCCGGCGATCGCGAGCAACGCGGTCGCGGTGGCGCCGAGCAAGGCCGAAGAAGCTGAAGAAACGACCGCGGCGACGCCCGAAGGCGCGGCACCGGCGGCCGAAGAAGCGATCCCGCCCGCGGACGCCGAGGTGGCCGAAGAAGCGGCGGCCGGGGCCTCGGAGGTCGAAACCCCGAAGATCACCGGCGGCGTCGAAGTCGAAGGCGCCACCCCGGCGAGCGCGACCACGACCGCCGGCGCCCACGGCGGCAAAGGGACGGTGACCGTCACCGTGACCCCGGAAGCGCCGCCGGCGACCACGACGCCCCCGCCGACCACCACCGCCCCGCCGGTCGAGGCGACGACCCCGCCGCCCGCCGAAGCGACCCCGCCGCCGGCGGTCGAAGCGGAGGCCCCGGCCACCTCGGTCGAAGCGCCACCGGTCACCGAAGAAACGCCGTAAGCACCCCGCCACCTCGGGGCGCACAGGCCTCTCAGCCGAGGCCGATCACTTTGAGGCGGCGCATCAGGCAGGTGGCGGCGAACTGGCGGGTTTCGCCGAGCGAGTAGCCGAACAGCTCGAAGTCGTCGCCGCCTTCCGCCCAGGGCGGTGAGAAGACGCCGTCGGCGATCGGCAGGGCCTGCTCCAAGGTGCGCTGGATCGCCGCCTTGTAGCGGTCGTCCTCGGCCGCCTTCTCGCGCAGGAAGACGGAGCCGAAGGCGACGTGGCGGTGCTCGTCGCGGGCGACGTTGCCAAAGCCCTCAACGAACCCCGGCAGCGTGTGTTCGCGTTCGTTGAACTCCATGATGAAGTGCTGCCCGGTGAGGGCCAGCATCCCCTCGATGACCATGTGGTAAAGCGTCACCGCCTCGACCAGAGCCTCGGTGTCCTCCGGTTCCTGGGACAGCCGCTCGGTCCGCGACCCGAGCATCTCGTCGAAGAGCTCGCCGAAGTTCCGGTTCAGGTGCGAGGAGGTCTCGGCCAGCATCTCCGCGAGGCCGTCGGACTCGAGCACGCCGACCTCGCGGTAGAAGCGCTCGAAGAAACGGACGTGCCGGGCCTCGTCGGCAATCTGCGTGCAAAGGAAGACTTTCTGCTCCTCGGTCGGCGCCGCCCGCATGATCGGCCCCAGCTCCTCGGCCACCTTCTGCTCGCCGATGAAGAACGACGACAGCCCGTACATGCGCTGGAAGCGCTCCTCCTCCGGGATGCGCTCGTGCCAGTCCTCGCGATCCTGACTGAAGTCCAGCTCCTGGGTCTGCCACTGCTGCCGCTCCCAGAGGTCGTAAAGCTCCCCGTAGCCCAGCAACTTGATATCCGCGGTCCGATCCGCCGCCTCGTTCAGCGCCGGATCGGCCGTCGCCTGATAGTCCGCCCGCTGCGTCCGCGACCGGATCCCAGCCGCCTCTCTCGCCTCCATCCTTCCTCCCTCGATCGTGGTCCGAGAGCGAGGCTAACACCCGACTGGCCAGCCAGCCAGCCAGTCGGAGGATGGAGCCCGGGGCGGCCAGCACCACGGGGAGGGACGGAGCCCCGTTAGCTGTTCCTTATGCGCCTCATAGGCGCATAAGGAACAGCTGGAGGGACGGGGCCGGTCCAGGCCCCTGGGGCCGGCGCCGGGGAGGCTTGAAAGGGACGGGGGAAGGGACGACCGAGGGACCCGGCCCTCTCGTGGCGGCCCGGGCAGGCTGTGGCC
>Ga0153956_1000311_pt1 | contig 58830 bp, 47 predicted proteins | sample TSFL040MetaG_FD_104704 | JGI IMG/M metagenome (GOLD analysis project Ga0153956, IMG submission 104704) | Attine ant fungus gardens microbial communities from Florida, USA - TSFL040 MetaG | ecosystem: Host-associated > Fungi > Mycelium > Unclassified | place: USA: Florida, Wekiwa Springs...
CAGCGCTTCGTCGGCTTCGCCGCCAGACCCGCCGGCAAGCGTGTCGCCGGTTCGGTACTGCTCGCCTGCGCTGCGCTGACCCTGGCCGGGCCGTGGCTGGTCGGTCACGCGCCGTGGCTGCACGCGTGGTTGCCGTTCGACTGCGCCACCTGAAGCTTCAGGCGGCAAGTGCGCGGGTTGCCGCTGCGGCGCGTGCGCAGCATGATTCCTTCTCGACTGCGCCATCGAAAACTGAACTGCGACTGCATCGCCCGCCGCGCGCGCTTGCGCGTGCGCCAGTCGTCGTCGCAGAATCGATTTTGTGCATCGCAACATGACCCGCAACGCATCATCCATCCGCCCGCCGCGGCGCGAGCGCTTTTTGCGCGATACGCCAGCGGAACTTGCGCCCGGCGAGCCGTTCGCGCTCTTCGACGGCCGCCGCCTGTTCATGCGTCCGGTGCGCCGCGACGATGCCGAGCGACTGCGCCGCGGTTTCGCGCGCCTGACACCCGAACAGGTCCGCCTGCGCGTGTTCTACCGCATGACCGAACTGACGCCGGACATGCTCGACCGCATGGTCAACTTCGATCCGGAGCGCGTCGCCGCCTACGTCGCGACCGATGAGGATGGCGAGATCCGCGGCGAGGCGCGCCTGTTCGTCGACCGCACCCTGGACAGCGCCGAGTTCGCGCTGATCGTCGACCCGGAACTGACCGGCCTCGGTGTCGGCCGCCGCCTGATGCGCGCGTTGATCGACGATGCACTCGGACGCGGCCTCACGGAACTGTGGGGCAGCGTGCTCGCCGAGAACGCGACGATGCTCGACTTCTGCAGCCGCCTCGGCGCCACGCGCGAAGCGGTTCCGGGCGAGCCGGACCTCGTGCGCGTGCGCTTCGACCTGAACGATCCGCGCATCGCACGCGCCTCCTGAAATCCCCACGCGCCATGCCGCGGCGGCGGCCAGCATCGCAGTATCAAATAGCCATCATCACGACATTTAATTTGTGAATGCATTGGGCGGACACTACCTTGGTGGTTCCTCCGCCCGAACCGGTCACCTCGATGTCCTCTCCCTCCGCCTCCGCCCTGCCCGATCGTCTCTTCACCCATGCCGTCGACGCCGACGGCAACGCGTTCGAACTCGCGGTACGCGATGGTCGCATCGTCGACGCCGAACCTCGCCTCGCAGCGATGGCCGGCATCGACGTGGTCGATCTCGGCGGGCGCCTCGTGCTGCCCGGTTTCGTCGACGGCCACATCCACCTCGACAAGAGTTTCGTTGGCGACCGCTGGCATCCGCACGAGTCGGCCGACAGCCTGCGCGGACGCCTCGCGATCGAGAAGCGCCAGCTCGCGCAGGCACGGCCGATGGTCGAGCGCGCGCAGGCGCTGATCGCGCAGGCCACGGCGTTCGGCACCGTCGCGATGCGCTGCCACGTCGACGTCGATGCGACGACCGGCCTCGACCACCTGCACGCGGTCATGCAGGCGCGCGAACAGGCGCGCGGCATCGTCGACATCGAACTGGTCGCGTTCCCGCAGGCCGGCGTGGTCTCGTGCCCGGGCACGGCGGACGTCCTCGACGCGGCGATCCGCGAAGGCGCCAACGTGATCGGCGGCATCGATCCCACCACCTTCGACGGCGATGCCGACGGCCAGCTCGACATCGTCTTCGGCATCGCCGAGCGGCATGGCGTGAAGGTGGACATCCATCTGCACGAGCCGGGCCTGCAGGGTATCGAGCAACTGCTGCGCATCGCCTCGCGCACGCGCGCGCTCGGCATGGCCGGGCGCGTCGCGGTCAGCCACGCCTATGCACTCGGCGAGGTCGCGGACGACGTCGTCGAGCGCACTGCGTCGGCAATCGCGCACGCGGGCGTATCGATCATGACGAACGCGCCGGGCGACCGGCCGTTTCCGCCGATCCTGCGCCTGCGCGCCGCGGGCGTGCGCGTGTTCACCGGCAACGACAACATCCGCGACGCGTGGTGGCCGTACGGCAACGGCGACATGCTGCAGCGCGCGATGCTGGTCGGCTATCGCTCGGGCTTCTACACGGACGAGGAACTCGGCATCGCGCTCGACTTGGCCGGTGGCGCGGGCGCCGGCGTACTCGGCCTGCGCGGCTACGGCCTGCAGGCCGGCAACGAGGCGACTTTCGTCGTGCTCGATGCGCCGAACGCCGCGGCCGCAGTCGCCGAGGGCGGCGGACGGCGCGTGGTGGTCCGGCGCGGCGAGCTCGCCGATGCGGATCGCAGCCGCTTCGTCGCCCGCGCCTGATCCGGCGTCGTCAACCCGACTTGCGCCCGATCATCCGCGCCAGCGCCGCAGCGAGTCCCACGACCAGCGGGTCGGCGCCGCCGCGATGGAGCAGTGCAATCTCCATCGTGTCGATCGCGGGAAAACCGCTGCGGCGCGCCAGCGCCACGTGTCCGGCGACGACCGCGCGCGCCGGCAACAGGCTGATGCCGAGGCCGTCGGCGACCGCGGCCTGGATGCCGCCGAGGCTCGAGCTCGTGAAGGCGATGCGCCAGCGACGGCCGAGCCGCTCGACCGCCTCGATCATGTCGTCGCGATACAGCCCGCGCGGCGGGAACGCCACCAATGGAAGCGGATCGAGTCCGGCGGACGGATGCGCCGCGCTGTCGATCCACTTCAGCGGCTCCGGCCAGCGCGCCACCGCCTCGCGGCTGCCGCGCCGCTGCTTGACCAGCACGAGGTCGAGGCCGCCCTGCGCATAGCCGTCGGCGAGATCGCGGCTGAGGCCGCTGGTGACCTCGAGTTTCACCTGCGGATGCGCACGACTGAACGCGGCGAGCACGTGCGTGGTGCGGCCGGCGGCGAAATCCTCCGGCACGCCGAGGCGGATCGTCACGGCGACGTTCGCGCCTGACAGCGCGTCGTGCATCTCGTCGTTCAGCGCGAGCATGCGCCGCGCGTGCGCGAGCACCCGTTCGCCGGCGTCGGTCGCGCGCACGTCGCGGTTGCCGCGCTCCAGCAGGCGATGTCCCGCCATGTCCTCCAGGCGCCGCACCTTCTGGCTGATCGTCGACTGGGTCGAATGCAGCCGTGCGGAGGCCGTGGTGAAACTGCCGCAATCGGCCACCGCGACGATCGCCTTGAGCAGGTCGAGGTCGAACAACGGCCTATTCAATTTCGAACTGGATGCCATTCGAATATTTACCTTCAAAATGCGGCAGGCAGCTTCTAGCATGGAGGCATCCCGGCGACAACCGCGCCGCTGCCGGCGGCCGGCGCCGCCTCCCCCACCGCGCGCATGCAGCCGCGCGGATCGAAATGCCGCAGGAGTTCCGTCCATGAAGAAGCCATTGCCGATCGCGCTCGCCGTCCTGCTCGCCTTCGCGCCTCCCGCGTTCGCTGCGAACCCGAAAGCCGACGTGATGATCCGCCATGCCACCATCGTCGACGTCGAGCACGCGCGCGCGATCGACGGCCAAGCCGTCGTCGTGCGCGGCGACGACATCGTCGCGATCGGCGACGACGACGCGATCGCCAGGACATGGCAGGCCGGACGCACGATCGACGGCGGCGGCCGCTACCTGATCCCGGGCCTGTGGGACATGCACGTCCATTTCGGCGGCGGCCCCGAGCTGGTCGAGGAAAACAAGGCGCTGCTGCCGCTCTACATTGCGCACGGCATCACCACGATCCGCGATTGCTCGGGCGACCTGCCGAGGCAAGTGCTCGCGTGGCGCGACGCGATCGCCGGCGGCCGCCTGGACGGGCCGCAGCTGTTCACCTCGGGCGCCAAGATCGAGGGTATCCACCCGGTCTGGAAGGGCACGATCGAGGCGGGCAGCAAGGCAGACGTCGATGCGGCGATCCGGCGCGAACTCGCCGACCGCGTCGACTTCGTCAAGATCACCGACAGCACGCTCGATCCGCCGTTGTTCCTGTACGCGGTGGAGCGCGCGAAAGCGGCCGGCCTGCGTACCTCCGGCCACATCCCGATGGCGCTCACCGTCGAGCAGGCCGTCGCCGCCGGCATCAGCTCGATCGAGCACATCGACTACGCCTACAAGGCCGGCGCGAAGGATGAAGCCGCGATCGCCACCGACTTCGCCGCGGGCCGCATCGACCGCGCCGAGGCCAATCGGCGCATCGAAAAGGGTTTCGACAAGGCCACCGCGATGGCGGCCTACCGGCAGTTCGCCGGCAAGGGCGTGTTCGTCACGCCGACGCTCAACGGCGGACGCATCCTCGATTTCCTCGACGTCGACACGCATGCCGACGATGCGTACCTTGCCTATATCGGTCCCGGCCTGCGCAAGACCTACGACTGGCGCATCGAGCGCGCGCGCAAGGCGAGCCCCGAGGCGATCGCGGCCCGCCATGCGCATTTCGACCACCTCGCCGCGGTATTGCCGATGCTGCAGCAGGCCGGCGTGACGATCATGGCCGGCACCGACGCGGGCTTCCTGAACTCGTTCGACTACCCCGGCATCGGCCTGCACGACGAACTGACCTTGTTCGTGCAGAAGGGCCTCACGCCTGCGCAGGCGCTTTCCGCGGCGACGCGCGCCGGCCCTGCATGGTTCGGCAAGCTCGATCGCTACGGCGCGGTCGCGAAAGGCAAGGCGGCCGACCTGGTCCTGCTCGACCGCAACCCGCTCGAGGACATCAACGCGACCCGCGCGATCGACACGGTGGTGCTGCGCGGCCGTGTCTACGACCGCGCGGCGCTCGATGCGCTGCTGGCGCAAACACGTGCGAAGGTGGCTGGCTGGAACGCCGAAGCGGCGCATGCGAAGCCGGCTCCTCGATGACGTCGCCGCAGGCCGCGCAACCGGCCCGCGGCCCCTGCTTCAAGCGGATCGTGCGACGCCGTCGTGCCGCCGCATGCCCTGCTGCAGGCGCTCGAAGTAGAGATAGATCACCGGCGTGATGTAAAGCGTCAGCAGCTGCGAGGTGACCAGTCCGCCGACCACGGCGAGACCGAGCGGTCGGCGCGCCTCCGCGCCGGCGCCGAAACCGAGCGCGATCGGCAAGGTGCCCATCAGCGCGGCGAACGTCGTCATCATGATCGGGCGGAAGCGGATCACGCTGGCGTCGACGATCGCATGCATCGCGTCCTCGCCCTCGCGCTGCTTCTCCAGCGCGAAGTCGATCATCATGATCGCGTTCTTCTTGACGATGCCGATCAGCATGATCAGGCCGACCGCGCCGTACAGGTCGAGGTCCTTGCCGAACACCATCAGGGTCAGCAGCGCGCCGAACACGGCGGTCGGCAAGCCGGACAGGATCGTCAGCGGATGGATGAAGCTCTCGTAGAGGATGCCGAGCACGAGGTAGATCACGAAGATCGCCAGCACGAGCAGGATGCCCATGCCGGCGACCGAGTCCTGGAACGACTGCGCGGTGCCCTGGAACGACGTCGTGATCGTGTCCGGCATCTTCAGCGCGGCCACGGTGCGATCGACGCCGTCGACCGCGTCGCTGAGCGCCATGCCCGGCGCGAGGTTGAACGACACCGTCACCGCCGGCACCTGGCCCTGGTGGTTGATCGTGGCCGGCCCGACCGAGTTGCCGGTCTTCGTGACCGCCGACAGCGGCACCAGCTGCGCGGTCGGCGTGGTGCTTCCCGCCGGCGCGGTGCTCGATGTCGCCATCGTCGTCGACGCCTTCTGCGGCTGCGTCGGCGTGATGTAGATCGACGACAGCACCGAGGTGTCGGCCTGGCGCTTCGGATCGACCTGCATCAACACCCAGAACTGGTCGGATGCGGTGTAGATCGTCGACACCTGCGCCGGGCCGAACGCGTTGTAGAGGCCGTTCTCGATCGCATCGGGCGTGACGCCGTAAGCCGCCGCCGCGTCGCGATCGATGGTCACGTCGAGCTGCGGGTTGGCGATCAGCATGTCGCTGGTCACGTCGAGGAAACCCGGCAGTTTCGACAAAGCGGCGACGAGCCTGGGCGTCCACTCGAACAACTGCGTGGTGTCGGTGTCCTGCAAGGTGAACTGGTAGGTGCTGTTGGTCAGGCGCCCGCCGATGCGGATCAGCGGCAGGTTCTGCGGGAATGCCTGCAGCCCGACCAGGTGCTGCAATTTCGGCCGCAGTTCCTGCACGACCTCGTCGGCGCTCTTGCGCGCGTGCGGCGGCTTCAGGTTGACGATCATGCGGCCGAGATTCAGCGTCGAGCTGCTGCCGCCGGCGCCGACGAAGGCCATCACGTTGTCGACGTTCGGATCCTTGCGGATGATGTCCAGCGCCTGTTTCTGCTTCGCCATCATCGCGTCGAAGCCGATGTCCTGCGCCGCCTGCGTGAACACGAACAACTGTCCGGTGTCGTCGTTCGGCAGGAAACCCTTCGGCACGCGCACGGCGAGCGCGCCGGTCGCCACCACCAGCGCGAAGAACACCAGCAGCACGACGAAGCGATGCCGCACGCAAGCCTCGAGCGTGCGCCGGTAGAACGCCTGCGTCGCGTCGAACGCGCGTTCGCTGGCCTGGAACAGTCGTCCGTGCGTACCTCCGTGCAGCGGTTTCAGCATGCGGCTGCACAGCATCGGCGTGAGGCTGAGCGACACGAAACCCGACACCAGCACGGCGGCGACGATCGTGATCGCGAACTCGCTCAGCAGGCGGCCGATGATGCCGCCCATGAAGACGACCGGGATGAACACGGCCGCAAGCGACAGCGTCATCGAGACGATCGTGAAACCGATTTCCCTGGCGCCGTCGAACGTCGCCGCGAGGCGGTCCTTGCCCATCTCCATGTGCCGCGAGATGTTCTCCAGCATCACGATCGCGTCGTCGACGACGAAGCCGACCGACAAGGTCAACGCCATCAGCGAGAGGTTGTCGATGCTGAAGCCGAGCGAGTACATCACCGCGAACGTGCCGACGATCGACATCGGCAACGCCAGCGACGGAATCAGGGTCGCCGAGACGTTGCGCAGGAACACGAAGATCACCATCACGACGAGGCCGAGCGCGAGCAGCAGGCTGAACTTCACGTCCGTGACCGACTCGCGGATGCTCTGCGAGCGGTCGTAGATCACGCGCAGCTCGGCTCCGGCCGGCAAGGTGCGCTGGAACGCCGGCAGCATCGCCTGGATGTCCTCGACCACCTTGATCGTGTTGGTGCCGGGCTGTTTCTGGATCGCCAGCACGACGCCCGCCTGATCGTTGATGAACGCGCCGCCCTTGTCGTTCTGCACGCCGTCGTAGACGTGCGCGATGTCCTTCAGGCGCACCGGCGCGCCGTTCTGGTAGGTGACGATCATGCCGCCGAACGCGGCCGCGTCCTTCAACTGGCCGTCGACGTTGACGTTGTAGACGCGGTTCGGTCCGTACAGCGTGCCGGTCGGCAGGTTCACGTTGCCGGCGCCGACCGCGCTCGCGACGGTATCGATGCCGAGCCCGCGCCCGGCCAGCGCATCCGGATCGAGGTCGATGCGTACGGCGTACTTCTGCGAACCGTAGACGTTGACCTGGGCGACGCCGTTGACGGTCGAGATGCGCTGCGCGAGCGTGTTCTCGGCGTATTCGTCGAGCGCCGACAGGCGCAAGGTCTTCGAGGTGAACGCGATGTAGAACACCGGCGCATCGGCCGGATTGACTTTGCGGAACGTCGGCGGCGTCGTCATCTGCGTCGGCAACTGGCGCAACGCGGCGGAGATCGCCGCCTGGACGTCCTGCGCGGCGGCGTCGATGTTGCGGTCGAGCGAGAACTGCAGGGTGATCGAGGTACTGCCGAGCGAGCTCGACGAAGTCATCGAATCGACCGCCGGGATCGTCGAGAACTGCTTTTCCAGCGGCGTCGCCACCGCAGACGCCATCGTCTCCGGCGACGCGCCGGGCAACGACGCCGACACCGAGATGGTCGGGAAATCGACGTTCGGCAGCGCCGCCACCGGCAGCGCGCGATAGCCGACGATGCCGAACACGAGGATGCCGACCATGACCAGGGTGGTCATGACCGGCCGGCGCACGAACAGTTCGGAGACGTTCACGAGCCCGAATCCGTCCCGCCGGCCGTCGTCGCGTCCGGTTCCGTCACCTTCAGCTTGACGCCGTCCTCCACCCGCGACTGGCCATCGAGCACGACGGTCTCGCCCGCGGCGAGCCCGCTCGTGACCACGGCCTGCCCGGCGACGACGCGCGCGACCGCGATCTTGCGCTGCTCGGCGCTCTGGTCGGCCTTGACGACGAACACGTAGGTGCCGTCCGGCCCGTTCTGCACCGCGTGGTCGGGCAGCACGACGGCGTTCGCGTCGTGGCCGAGCGTCAGGCTGACCGTAACGAGCTGGCCCGGCCACAACACGTGTTCGGGATTGGCGAACTGCGCCCGCAACTTGACCGTGCCGGTGGTCGTGTCGACCGCGTTGTCGACGAAGGCGACGGTGCCGTCAAGCGGCTTGTCGACGCCGTCGACGGTCGCGGCGACGTGCAGCGGCGCATCCTTCTGCGCGACCAGGGTGCGGCCGAGCAACGAACCGGGCAGCGCGAAATTGACGTAGATCGGCTCGATCTGGTTGATCACGACCAGCGCGTTCGTGTCGTTCGCCTTTACCAGGTTGCCGGGCTGGATCAGGATGCGACCGATGCGGCCTGCGAGCGGCGCACGGATGTCGGTGTAACCGAGCGTGACTTTCGCCGCCGCGATGTTCGCCTGGTCGACCTTGATGCTCGCCGCCGCCGCTTCGAGGTTCGTGCGCAGCTGCTCCATCTGGTCGGCCGAGATGTAGCCCTTGGCGGCGACCGGCGCGTTGCGCTTCACCTCGGATCGCGCCTGGTCGAGCGCGGCCTGGTCCTTCGCCAGCGTCGCCTCGGTCTGGCGCAAGGCTGCCTGCGCCGGACGCGGATCGATGCGGAACAGCAGCTGGTTCGCGGCGACGAAATCGCCGTCCTTGACCTCGACCGACAACAACTGGCCGTCGATCATCGACGTCACCGCGACGCTGTTGATCGGCTCCACGCTGCCGACCGCGGCCGCCAGCACCGGCATGTCGCGCGCGACCGCCTTGACCACGGTCACCGGCACCGGCGCGGCGGCCGGCGGGGCATGCTGCGGCGAGCATGCCGCCACGATGGACAACACGAACGCCGCGAAGGCCGCGCGTAACGATGATCGCGGGCATTTCATGCGGCCCGTCTCCCTGACTGTGCGTGGATGGGTATTGTGACCGAGTGCGATGACGGTCGTTCTGTCGCGGACTGGTAAACGTCCCGTAAAGACCCTACATGACCTTCGGGCTACCGTCGTCGCGCGGCGGTCACTACACTGCGCTCCCTCGCGCCACCTGCCCGACACCCGGGCGCTCCCGTTGCTCCCGGACACGATGCCTTCCACCCTGCTCACGCCTGCGCTGCCGACTTCGCCGAAGCAGCGCCGCTTCTGGTCCGCGCCGCACGGCGCTTCGCTCGCGCTGGCACTGGCCGAAACCGGCCGCGCGCATGCCGGCATCGTTGTCGCGGTCGCGCACGACACGCACGCGGCACACGCGCTGGAGGCGGAACTGGCGGTATTCGCCGGCACCGACCTCGAAGTATTGCAGTTCCCGGACTGGGAAACCCTGCCCTACGACCTCTTCTCGCCGCATCCGGACATCGTTTCGCAGCGTATCGCCGCGCTGTACCGCCTGCCGTCGCTGAAACGCGGCGTACTGGTCGTGCCGGTGGCGACCTTGATGCAGCGGCTCGCGCCGCGCAGCTACATAGCCGGCTCCGGCCTCGTGCTGGAACTCGGCCAGAAGCTCGACATCGCCGCCGAGCAGCGCCGCCTCGAGGCCTCCGGCTATCGCAACGTGCCGCAGGTGCAGGAACCGGGCGACTTCGCGGTGCGCGGCGCGCTGCTCGACATCTTCGCGATGGGCAGCGCCGAACCGTATCGCATCGAGCTGTTCGACGACGAGATCGACTCGATCCGCACCTTCGATCCGGAAACGCAGCGCTCCGACCACAAGGTCGACTCCGTACGCCTGCTGCCTGCGCGCGAATTCCCGCTCACCGACGAATCGGCGAAGGCGTTCCGCAACACCCTGCGCGAGCGTTTCCCGATCGACCCGCGCCGCTGCCCGCTGTACCAGGACATCAAGGAAGGCGCGACGCCGGCCGGCATCGAGTATTACCTGCCGCTGTTTTTCGACAAGACCGAAACGCTGTTCGACTACCTCTCGGAAGATGCCCTGTTCGTGCTCGGCGAAGGCGTGCTCGACGCGGCCGAGGCGTTCTGGCTGCAAACCGGACAGCGCCACGAGCAGCGCGCGCACGACGTCGAACGGCCGATCCTGCCGCCGACCGAGCTGTACCTGCCGCCGCAGCAGCTGCGCGAACGGCTGAACGCCGAACTGCGCGTCGACGTCGTCGCCAAGGGCTCCAGCGAGCATGCGGTCGACCTCGGCACGCAGCCCGCACCGCAACTGCCGCTGAATCGCAAGGGCGAGGAATTCGGCGAAGCGCTGCAGCGTTTCGTGTCCGCCTATCCGGGCCGCGTGCTGGTCGCCGCCGATTCCGCCGGACGCCGCGAGGCGCTGATCGAACAACTCGCGTCGGCACGGCTGCGACCGGCCACGGTCGCATCATGGCAAGACTTCGCGTCGGCAGGCGCCGGCATTGCGGATGGAGGCGGCCAGAATGCCTTCGCCGTCACGGTCGCGCCGCTCGAACAAGGATTCGCGCTGACCCGACCCGCGCTGACCGTCCTCACCGAGCGCGAACTGCTCGGCGAGCGCGCGCAGCAGACGCGCCGCCGCAAGCGCGCCGCGCGCGATCCGGACGCGGTGCTGCGCGACCTGTCGGAACTCTCGATCGGATCGCCGATCGTGCACATCGACCACGGCGTCGGTCGCTACCAGGGCCTCACCAAGCTCGACGTCGGCGGAGAGAACGCGGAGTTCCTGTCGATCGAATACGCCAGGGGCGACAAGCTCTACGTGCCGGTGGCGCAACTGCATCTGGTGTCGCGCTATTCCGGAACCGCGCCGGAACTCGCACCGCTGCACGCGCTCGGCGGCGATGCGTGGGAGCGCGCGAAGAAGAAGGCCGCCGAGAAGGTGCGCGACGTCGCCGCAGAGTTGCTCGCGATCTACGCGCAGCGCGAGGCGCGCCAGGGCACGTCGATTCCGGTCGATCGCGAGATGACCGAGCAGTTCGCCGCGGCGTTCCCGTTCGAGGAGACGCCGGACCAGTCCACCGCGATCGACGCGGTCATCGCCGATCTCGCCGCGCCGAAACCGATGGATCGCGTCGTCTGCGGCGACGTCGGCTTCGGCAAGACCGAGGTCGCCCTGCGCGCCGCGTTCGTCGCCGCGACCGGCGGCAAGCAGGTCGCCGTGCTGGCGCCCACCACCCTGCTCGCGCAACAGCACTACCAGAACTTCCGCGACCGCTACGCCGACTGGCCGATCCGCGTCGAAGTGCTGTCGCGCTTCAAGTCGGGCAAGGAAATCACCGCGGCGCTGAAGAAGCTCGCCGACGGCCAGGTCGACGTGATGATCGGCACGCACAAGCTGCTGCAGTCGGACGTCAAGTTCAAGGATCTCGGCCTCGTCATCATCGACGAGGAACAGCGCTTCGGCGTGCGCCAGAAGGAAGCGCTGAAGAAGCTGCGCGCCGAGGTCGACCTGCTCACGCTGACCGCGACGCCGATCCCGCGCACCTTGAACATGGCGATGGCAGGCCTACGCGATCTTTCGATCATCGCCACGCCGCCGGCCCATCGCATGGCGGTCAAGACCTTCATCGGCCAGTACGACCCGGCGCTGATCCGCGAGGCGCTGCAGCGCGAGCTCGCGCGCGGCGGCCAGGTGTATTTCCTGCACAACGAAGTCGACACGATCGAAAAGACCGCACGCGAGCTCGGCGAGCTGATGCCGGACGCGCGCATCCGCTTCGCGCACGGCCAGATGCCGGACAAGGAACTCGAGCAGATCATGCTCGACTTCTACCGCCAGCGCTTCAATGTGCTGGTCGCGACGACGATCATCGAATCGGGCATCGACGTGCCGAGCGCGAACACGATCGTCATCAACCGCGCCGACCGCTTCGGCCTCGCGCAGCTGCACCAGTTGCGCGGCCGCGTCGGCCGTTCGCACCATCGCGCCTATGCCTATCTGATCGTGCCGGAAGGCCGCGCGATCACCGCCGATGCGGAAAAGCGCCTCGAAGCGCTGGCGTCCCTGGAAGAACTCGGCGCCGGCTTCACCCTGGCGACCCACGACCTCGAAATCCGCGGTGCCGGCGAACTGCTCGGCGAGGAACAGAGCGGCCAGATCGAGGAGGTCGGCTTCTCGCTCTACACCGAGATGCTCGATCGCGCCGTGCGCGCGCTCAAGCAGGGCAAGGTGCCGGATTTCGACTTGACCAGCGAGCACGAAACCGAGGTCGAGCTGCATCTGCCGGCGCTGATCCCGGACGACTACCTGCCCGACGTCAACGCGCGCCTGACCTTGTACAAGCGCATCGCCAGCGCGCGCAACGACGACGAACTGCGCGAACTGCAGGTCGAGATGGTCGATCGTTTCGGCCTGCTGCCGGACCCGGTCAAGCACCTGTTCGCGGTGACCGCGCTGAAAATCGCGGCGACGCCGCTGGGCATCCGCAAGCTCGACGTCGGCGCCAGCGGCGGCCGCGTGATCTTCCGCCCGAACCCGGCGGTGGAGCCGATGACGGTGATCCGCCTGATCCAGTCGCAGCCGCGCGTGTTCGCGCTCGACGGCCAGGACAAGCTGAAATTCAAGATGCCGCTGGAAGGCGCGGCCGAACGCCTGCGCGCAACCGGCGACCTGCTCGTCATGCTCGGGGCGCGCAAGGCGGCTTAAGCCGTTCCTTTTCCTCCGGGGAGAAGACGACACGGCGGACGTCGCGCTTGCGCGCGACCGATTCGCCCATATAACGAACCGCTGCCGCGGAAGCCATCCGCCCGTGCCGGCACCCGACGAGTGACGACGATGTCCGACGATTTCCTCCACCGCTTCCAGCTCGAACACGCCGGCGTGCGCGGCGCGATCGTGCGCCTCGACGAAAGCTGGCGGCGCATTCGCGCCAACGGCGATTACCCCGTCCCGCTCGCCGACCTGCTCGGCAGGACCGTCACGGCGAGCGCGCTGTTCACCAGCGCGATCAAGTTCGACGGGCGCTTGTCGATCCATTTGCGCGACAGCGGCGCGCTGCGCCTGCTGTTCGCCGAATGCACCCACGACGGGCAACTGCGCGGCATCGCCCGCCGCGACGAGGCCGCGGCAGCCGATCGGCTGCGCCTCGAACCCGGCGCACGCCTCGCGATCACGATCGAGAACGCGGTCAGCGAATCGCGCTACCAGGGCCTGGTGCCGGTCGAGGACACCGACCTCGCGCATGCGTTCGAGGGCTATTTCAACCGGTCGGAACAGTTGCCGACGCGCATCGTGCTGGCGGCGACGGACGAGGTCTGCGGCGGCATCATGCTGCAGCAGATCGCCACCGCGGGCGGCGCGACGATCGGCGACGCGGACGGCTGGAACCGCGCCGAGCACTTGCTCGCCACCTTGAAGCCGGAAGAACTGCTCGGCCTGCCGCCGGAACAGGTACTGCTACGCCTGTTCCACGAAGAAGGCGTGCGCCTGCAAGCGGCGCAGGCACTCGTGTTCGGCTGCACCTGCTCGCGCGAACGCGTCGGCGACATGCTGCGTTCGCTCGGCCGCGCCGAGAACGAAGCCGTGCTCGCCGAGCAGGGTTCGATCGACGTCGCCTGCGAATTCTGCAACCGCCGCTACGTCTTCGACGAAGGCGATGTCGCCGCGGTATTCGCGGGCGAGCCGCCGGCCGAGTCCGCGTCGACGCGGCACTGACGCGATGCACGCCCGCGCGAGCGAACTGGTCGCCCTGCTCGGCCTCGCACCGCACCCGGAGGGCGGCCACTATCGCCGCGTCCACACGTCCGCGTCGACTCATCCGTGGAGTGGCCGCGAGCGCTCCGCGTTGAGCGCGATCCACTACCTGCTCGCCGCGGGAGAGACCAGCCGCTGGCATCGTGTCGATGCCGACGAAAGCTGGCATCACGTCGAGGGCGACGCGCTGGAGCTGCTCGCGTTCGACCCTGCGACACGACGTCTCGATCGCCACCGCCTGGGGCGGCCCGACGCCCGCGGCACGTCGCCGCTGGTCGTCGTTCCCGCCGGGACATGGCAGGCCGCGCGGCCGCGCGGCGACTATGCGCTGGTCGGCTGCAGTGTCGGACCCGCCTTCGAATTCGCCGGTTTCACCTTGCTGTCCGACGTGCCGGATGTCGCCGCGTCCCTCGCTGCACGCCATCCCGATCTGGCATCGCTGCTTTGAACGCCCGCACCGAACAGGCGCCATGAGACTCTGGTCCGTCCATCCGCGTTATCTCGACCCGCAGGGATTGGTTGCGCTCTGGCGCGAAGCCCTGCTGGCGCAGGCGGTACTGCGCGGGGAGACCCGTGGCTACCGTCATCATCCGCAACTGCAGCGCTTCCAGGCGCACCCGACGCCGCTGCGCGCGATGAACGCTTATCTGCGCGCCGTCCATGCGGAAGCGCAAGCGCGTGGTTACGCGTTCGACGCGCGCAAGCTCGGCCCGCGCCGCGATGCGGCACGAATCGGCGTCGCCACGGGGCAACTCGCGTTCGAGTGGCAACACCTGATGGCCAAGCTCGCGATGCGCAATCCGCCGCTGCACGAGAAATGGCGCTTGCTCGAAAGCCCGGATTGCCATCCGCTGTTCCGCCGGCGCGCCGGCGGTATCGAAGCCTGGGAACGCGGGCACGAAGCGCCCGCGCCCTGACGGATGGTGCCGGAATCCCGGCGCCGCCGCGCAGTCAGATCGGCGCCCCCGGCGGAATCGTCGGCAGCGGGCGCAGGCTGACCGACTTCGGATCGGCCAGGTAGCGGCGGACCAAGTCGGCCGCGGCGACACGACTGGCGCCCCCCTGTTTCGCCAGCGAGCCCTGCCACTGCTGCAATGACGCGCGTACCTCTGCGTCGACCTGCGCGTGCAGTTTGCCGTCGTCGAGCGCATGCAGCAGCGCATCGAGCACGACCCAGTTCGCCGCATCCTGCACCGCGGCGGCGGCGGCCTCGCGCGGCGCCTGCTGCCACGTGCCGCGGAACGTCGCATCGAGCGCATCGGCGACGCCGGGCTGCCGCGCATCGCGCGCATGCTGCCAGGCAAGGCGGTTCAGGCGTTCCGGCGCGAACAGGAACAAGGTCGCCTGTGCGGCGGCCGCTTCGACCGCGGCGAGCGGATCGAACAGGGGGCCCGCTTTCGTCGCGAAGTACTCGCGGTTGCGCGAGTAGTCGGCGCCGGGCGGCGTGACGAGATCCAGAACGTTCGCCGGCAGCGCCAGTTCATCGGCACCGAGCGCCGCGACGAGACGCGCGAGCGCGTCGCGCTGCGTCTGCGCGGGTACCGGCGTCGAACCGGCCTGTCGATCGGCCGCCTCGGAATAGGCGTAATTCGCGCCACCGAGGAGGCGCGCGACGGCTTCGGTCTGGTAGCGATGCAGCAGGTACACCGGCACGAGGCGCGCCTCCAGCTCGCCGGCCTGGCGGTCCGGCGGCAACACGCCGATCGAGAAGGCCGCCAGCGCCTTGCGCCGCGCGGCCATCAGCGCGTCGAAGGTCTTCAGCGTGTCGGGGCCCGAATCCCAGAGCAGGCCATCGGGCTCGGCATCGCCGGGGCCGCGCGAATCCTGGTCGCTGACGTAGCGGAAGCCGGCCTTGGCGATGTCCGCGCGCAGCTTCGCGAGTTCGGCCGCTTCGCTGCCCGGCGCGAACTGGCCGTAGGCATGCGCGACGATGAAGTCGTCCCAAGGTCCGACGCCGATGCCGTAGGCGTGATCGAGCGAAATCGCGCCGTCGGCGCCGAGCGTCAGCAACGGATGCGGATAGTCCATCACCGAACCGTTGCCGTGCCGGCTCGCGGCGAAGTTGTGCGCGAAGCCGAGCGCGTGGCCGACCTCGTGCGCGCCGAGCTGGCGCAGGCGCGCGAGCGCCATCCGCTCGGCCTCGTTTTTCAGTTCGGCCGCATTGGACTTGTCGTAAGGCGCGAGCAGCGATTCGGCGACCAGGATGTCCTGGCGCACCCGCTGCGAACCGAGCGTGACGTTGCCGCGGATGATCTCGCCCGTGCGCGGATCGACGATAGGCTGGCCGTACGACCAGCCGCGCGTGTAGCGATGCGCCCAGGTGATCAGGCTGTAGCGCACGTCCATCGGATCGACGCCCTCGGGCAGCAGCTCGACGCGATACGCGTCCTTGAAACCGGCCTTCTCGAACGCGCTCTTCCACCAGTTCGCGCCTTCGAGCAGCGCGGAACGCACCGGCTCGGGCGTGCCGCGGTCGAGGTAGAACACGATGGGCTTTTTCACGTGGCCCGCCGCGTCGGCCTTCTCGAGGCGGAAACGCGGCTGCGCGCGGCGGTCGATGCTCGAGGCGAGCGGCTGCGCGTAGTCGTACCAACCGACGCTGAGCGCGCCCGAAGCCGGATGGTACGCGCGCGGCGCGTAGCCCGGTTGCGGCAGGCGCACCAGGCTCAGATGCTGGCGCACGGTGACGCTTTCGGCGTCCATCGCGACGTCGCGCACGAAGGCGCCCTCGCCCGGCCCCTTGAACGTCAGCATCGCCTCCAGCTCGGTGTTGTCCGGAAACGTCTTCGCATCGGCGAGCGATACCGCGCTGCGCGCGGCGTCGACTTCGTACTTGCCCTGTTTCGTGTCGGCGAACCGGCGCGCGATGCCGTGGCGATCGCTCAGCAACAAAGAAGTGACGTCGACGACGACGACGGCATCGCCGCCGCGCTCGGCGACGACGTCGCCGGCCCACAGCACCGACTCCGCGAACGCCTGGCGCACGCCGAGCGCCTCGTCGGGATTGTTCGAGACGGCTCGGAACTTCGTGTTGTCCTCGACCAGCAGAACGCGCGCGCCGACGCGGCGGAACTCGACCAGGTGCGATTCGCTGCTCTGCCCGCGATCGAGGCCGACATCGTTCGAGCCGAGCGCCCACGGCAGCGACGACATCAGCAGGAACGGCTGGTCGAACGCGCGCACGCCGAGCAGCACGCGGCCTTTCGCGGCATCGCGCCAGACGTCGAAGAAACCGCTGTCATGCGCCAAGCCGCGCACGGCGGAGGCCGGTTCGAGCGACGCCTTCGCGGAGGTCGACTCCGCGGCGACGCCGGCCAACGGGAACGAAGCGGCCAGCAGCACCCACAACGCGGATCGGATCCATTGAAAAGTGCGGCCACCTATGGCCGCCTTTTGATCTTCGCGTTCGCGGACGAACGCATGAATCGATGCCATCGTCTTTCCCCTCGCCCAGGCCGACGGGCGAGTCTGCCGGATTTCAGGCGCGGCGCCCATGCGCCGAAAGGCATGGATGCGCTAGCGTTGTCGCCCGGCCGCCGGGCGCACGCCCTTGCTCGTCCACGCCACCAGCTCGTCGAACGCCTGCCCGACCTGCTGCGGCGTGAACACGCAATGCCCGCTCGCATTGACGTATTGCTGCACGAAGTTCGAACCTCGTCCGGCGCGGCGCGCCAGCAGGGAATACTCGAACGCGGTCGAGGCGACGACCAGCGGATCGTCGCTGTCGTGCAACGCGAGCAGCGGGCGCGCAAGCTTTCCGCTCGGCGTGTACCAGCGCGACAGGTAGGCCGCCGCGCGCGGCTCGGCGTCGTAACGCTCCACGCCGTCGTTGAGCGCGAAATCGTCGGCGGCGCCGGTGTAGACGAGATCGGCGTTGCCGAACGGATTGCCGTGCGCGCGTTGCTGCATTTCCTTGATGTCGTAGGTGATCGAGGCGATCACGCCGGGCAGGCTGCCGAGGTCGCCGGCGCGGTAGATCGCGCGCAGCGACGCGAACGCCTGCGGGTTCGTCCGCATCGCCGCGCCGATGCGGGCGACGACGTCGCCGTCGGGGCGGAAATCGGCGGCGACCGGAACCAGCGGACCGAGCACGCCGGGGAAGTAGTAGTCGAACGCGGCGCGCAGCGCGAAGTCGCGCTGCATCATGCGGTCGCTCGGCTCCAGCACCCCGCACAAGGAGAGCGCGCCGTCGTAGTCGGCGGCATGCGTTTCGAGCGCCATCACGACGAGCGTGCCGCCCATCGACATGCCCATCGCCAGGGTCCGGCGCGGACGCCCGTGTTTCGCGACGAAATAGCGGCGCAGGCGTTCGCTGTCCGCGTCGCCCTGCTGAACCGCCCAGCCGGTCGCCGAATAGGCGGACTGGACCACCGCGTAACCGGCGGCGAGGATCGGCTCGAACAGCGGCGCCACCGGCTCGCCGTCGGCATACGTGACCGGATCGATCGCATAGCCGTGGAAGAACACGACGAGGCCGCGGTTCCAGTGCGCCGGAATGTCGATGCGGTAGGCCGCTCCCGCATGCGTGCCGATTTCGGTCTTCGCGGCGTTGGCGGCAGCCGTTGCCGCTTCATCGCCGGCGGCCAAGGCATTCGCGCACGCGAACGCGAGCAGCCACTGCATTGCCGACAGCGTCAAGAGCATCCACGCGACTCCTCGCGCACGACGCGACGCAGGCAGGCGTCGCGGCGCGCCCTCAGGCATCGGTCGAATCCATGCGCTGGCGCACGGCGGCAAGCTCCTCGCGCAATGCGGCCAGTTCGGTTTCGAGGCGCTCGACGCGCTCGCCGAGATCCGAACGCGAGGCGCCCGACGACGCCGGCGCCGGCGCCGATGCGGCCAGCGCCGCGATATCGACCGGGCCGCCGAGCAGGTGCATGTAGCGATCCTCGCGCTGGCCCGCTGCGCGCGGCACCTGCACGACGAGCGCGACGTCGCGCTGGATCAGGCGTTCGAGCGTGTCGCGCACGTCGTCGAGTCCCGGAAACGCGGCCAGCCGTTCGCTGCGCGTCAGCAATTCGGCGATCGTCTGCGGCCCGCGCAGCAGCAGCACGCACAGCACGGCGCGTTGCCGCGCGGTGGTGCCGTAGACCGTGTCGAAGCGATGTTCGTAGCGCAGCGCGCGCTGCGAGGCCGGCGCGACCTTGACCAGGCCCTTGCCTTCCATCGCGCGCAAGGCGCGCGCGACGGCGCCGGTTTCCAGGTGCATGACCGGCTCGCGGCTGGTCTTCTGGTTGCACGCGGCGACGACCGCGTTCTCGGTCAACGGATAGGCTTCCGGCGTGATCGCGGCCTTCTCGATCAGGCATCCGAGGATGCGCGCCTCGACCGGATCGAGCGGTGCCAGCATCGGGGTGGATTCGGTGTCCAAGCGCGGCTCGCGGATCGTTGCGGCGCTCGAGTTTACCGCGCCCCGCCCCGCGCGAGACCGTTCGCCCGCGGTCGGGCGAACAGTTCCCGGGGCGCGCGCCGGCATCGGCCGGCGCTCCGATGGCTCAATCGAAGCCGTTCTCGAAGATCTGGTCGCCGACCGCCGGCTTGTAGACGAACACGCCGGCCATCGACGCGAACGCGAAGATGCGGCCGTCCGGCGCGCGCTCGACCTTGCGCACCGTGTAGCCGACCGGATGGCGCGCGACCTGCACCGGCGCCGCCGGGTCGCCGACGTCGACCTCGTCGAGGCCGTTCTCGTTGCCGACGTAGGCCGTGCCGTGGTCGACGACGACCGAATAGGCCGCGTTGTAGTCCGGCAGGCTCGGCGAACCCGGCAAGCTGACGCTGCCGAGCAGGACCGGATGCGCCTTGTCGGTCGTGTCGACGATCTGCAGCGCGTTGGCGAAGTCCGCATCGACCGCGCAGGCGACGTAGGCGGTGTTGCCGTCGTCGCTGACGTCGATGCCGCTCGCCTCCAGGCAATCGGTTTGCTGGCCGACCACGACCGGCGCCGCGGGATTCGCGACGTCGACGATGCGCAATCCGCCGGTGCCGAACGCGGAGCCGTCGACGAGGTACGCGTGGGAGCCGCGCACGGTCAGGTCGTAGGTCTGGCTGGTCGCCAGTTCGCCCAGTTCCTGCGGCGCGGCCGGATTGGACACGTCGAGGATCTTGAAGATGCCGCCATTCGTCGTGCTGGCGACGTAGACGCGGTCGCCGTGCGCCTCGATCGCGCTGGCGAACGGGAAGTCGAAGCGGCCGAGTTCGACCGGGTGCGCCGGATCGGCGAGGTCCGCGATCAGCACGCCGTAGCCCCAGGCGGCGAGATAGGCGCGGCCGCTGTCGACCGAAACGTCCTCCATGTCGCGCGCGGCGAGGCTGGCCGGCAGGTCGGCGTCGTAGCGGCCGAGCGGCGCCAACGTGGTCGTGTCCGCGACGCCGAGGCCGTAGCCTTCCTCCGCGAAATACGCATGCGTCGCATCGAACCCGGCCGCCTGCGCGTTGACGCCGAACGGCAAGGGGAATTCGGCGGCCAGCGTGGGGTTGGCCGGGTCGGCGGTACCGAGCAGCACGCCGCGGTCGGTATGGGTCAGGACCAGCGGACCGAACGGCGTCAGCGCGGTCTGGTCCGGGGCGAACGTCGGCATCGCCACGGTCCGGCGCAGCACCGGCGCGGACGGCGTGCTGAAGTCCCACACCTGGATGCCGCTGTCGCCGACGAGATACAGGGTGTCGCCGTTGCGGATCGCGCCGGTCGCCTGGTCGATCGGCGCCGCGAAGACCTGCGTGATGTTCGCCGGATTGTGCAGGTCGTAGACCAGCACGTCGTTGCCGACGCCGATCGCATAGCCGTCGGTGAGCACGGCACGCAGCACGGAGCCGCCGTCCAGGCCGACGGTGCCCCCGAGCACGGGCGCGTCCGGCGTCGTGATGTCGATGACGTTGACGATGCGCCCGCCGATGAAACTGTTGCCGGTGGTCAGCAGTTGCGTGCCGTACACGGCCATCGCGTCGAACTCGTTGACGCCGGCCATGCTGCCGCTGACGACCGGCGCGAGCGGATCGGTGGTGTCGGCCACGATCAGGCCGTTCTGCTCGTCGCCGATGAACAGGCGGTTGCCCGATGCGGCGAGTCCGAGCGGGCCCTTGTAGTCGCCGGCGGCATAGTCGTCGAATTCGCCGGCGGCGAGCGGATGGGCCGGGTCGGCCAGCGAATAGATCGTGATGCCGGCATTGCCGTCGGACGTGCTCCAGCCGGCGTAAAGGGCATCGCCGACGATCGCCAGCGCCGACACCGGGCCGGGCGTCGGGGCATCCGCGCTGCGTCCGGCATAGGCCGGATGGGCCGGGTCGGCCATGTTCCACACGCTGACCGTCGAGCCGGTGCCGACGTACAGATAGTCGCCATGCGCGACCGGCGGCGACAGCGCGCCGCCGCCGGCATCGACCCGCTGCAGGGCCTGCGCGTGGACCGCGCCGCTCAGGACGAATGCACCCAGGAACAAACCCGCTATTCGCGACCACTTCATGCGATTTCCCTCGAACAGGATGGAAAGGCGTCGCCGCACTCGATCCCCGCGACGAACCTCGGCCGCCAGCGCGGCAGCGGGACCGAGCGTGCCCCGATGCGCGTACCGGCGCATGTCCCCGTCATGCGGGATCGATGTTCAATCGATGTACCGGCGCCCGCAGGCGCACCAAAGACATGTTCGATCAATGAGTTGCACCTTCATCCCGCTGCAGCGATTCCCGCGTGAGCCGGGCCAGGGTTTCCTCGGCCTTGCGCGCGGCGTCGTCCTCGCCGAGCGCGCGGTACAGGTGCAATTGCGCGGCGGCGGCACGCGGGTCGCGCTCCGCCCAAGCGGCGATGCGGCCGCCCACCGTGCGCGCCGTATCGAGCTGGCTCGCCGCGATCAGCGCGTCGACATACGGCGCCGCGACGGCGACGAGATCCTCCGGCACGTTGATCTTCCCGGCTGCCTTCAACGCGGTCGCGAACAGGTCCAGCGCCGGTTGCAGGTGGTTCGTCGCCAGCGCCTGCTCGGCCTCGCCGAGCGTGGCGAGCATCGCGCACCATTCGTCGCCCGCGGCGGCGGCACACAGGGCCTGTGTCGCCTGCCCGGCCTCGTCGAGCCGACCGCTCGCGCGCAACGCACGCGCCTTCAGCAGCGACGTGCGTGTCCACGACGCCGGGTCGGCCTCGCGCAATGCCGGAACCAGCGCGGCATCGGCCGACGACAGGGTCGACGCCGGATCGCCCCGCAGCCACGCGACATGCGCGGCCGTGGCCTGCGCCTCCGTGCGGGCGATGATGTCCTCCTGCGCATCCGAATCGCCGTCGATGCGCGCGATCAGCGCCTGCGCATCGATGAGCCGCCCGAGGTCGACGAGCGCCGCCGCGCGCGCGGCCGTCAGGGTCCAGCGCATGCGCGCGTTGCTGGTGTGTTCCCCGGGAGGCCAGAAGCGCTGCGTGGTGCCGAATGCCGCCTCGAATTCCAGCATCTCGCGTTCGGCATCGGCCTGCTGCGCCAGCGCGTAGGCCCGCCCCTCGCGGGCGCCGAGCCGTTCGAACTCCTGCGCCGCGTTGCGCAGGATCGGCAGCGCATCGGCCGGCCGATGGCGCATCAGCTGGAACTCGCCGAGGTTGACGTCGACGCTGGCGACGTTGAGCGCGTCGCCGATCGCGCCGAGCTCGACGCGCGCGCGCGACAACTCGGCGGTCGCCTCGTCGTACTGCCCCTTGCGAGCGAGCAATACACCGCGGCCGAGACGGGCGACGCCCAGCGCCTCGTGATCGGGCTGGTCGCGACGCAGCGCGATCGCTTCCTCGTACAATTCGCTCGCACGCTCCGCCTGGTTCCGGCGCACGTGCGCCGCCGCCAGGGTGATCAACATGCGCGCGTGCAACGCCGGATCGCGCCGCACCGCCGGGGTGTCGAGCTGCGCCTGCAGGCGTGCCTCGACCGCCGGATAGTCGCCCGCGCGCAATTCGATCTGCGCCATGCGCTGCTGCACGCGCGGCATTTGCTGCAAATCCGCCGGCGCGGACTCGATCAGCTTCCGCGCTTGGTCGAGCTGGTCGGCGAGCATCGCCGCGCCGCTGCGCTGGAGCAGCGCGTCGAGCCGAGGCGTCGACGGCTCGGCTTCGGGATCCTGCACGCCGCGGTCGAGCTTGCGCAGCAACAGATCCGCGGCAGTGCGCGCCGCGCTGATCGCATCGCCGGACTGCGCTTCCACGCTGAACGAGCGTTGCGAGCCGAAGGCGTCGAGGCGCACGTTCCAGCGTTCGCCGTCCAGGCGCACGCGCGGCAGTACGCGCAAGGTCGCGACCTGCGCGAGCGCGGGGTCGTGCAGCAGGTCGTCGCCGTCCTTGCCACGCTGCTTGAGCAGGCCGACCACGCTCTCGCTCGGCATCGTCGGCAATGCGCCGCTGCGCAGGCGGCGCGCGACCAGGTCCATCAAACCGAAGCGCAGCCAGCGCCAGTCGTCCGGCGCGTTCACCTCGGCCGGCAGCACCAGCGCGGGCGTCGCGAGCGCCGGTTCGGCGGCTGCGTCGGCGCCACGCGGCGCGGCGCCGTCGATCGGCGGCGCCTGGCGTGCGGAGATCCACGTCAGCGCGAACGCGATCACCAGCACGGCGATCACCGCCGCGGCGACCAGCGCGGCGGCCAGGCCGAATCGCGAGAAGCGGGCGCGACGGATCGGTGCCGCGGACGCGACGTCCGCCTCGGGCACCACCGTTTCCGGCTCCTGGATCGCCGTCGCGACAGGCTCGGGCACCGCCGTCGCGACCTCGCGCAGCGGCGACGCCGCAGCCTCCTGCGCCTCTTCGGACTCGATCGCACCGACCCAGCGATAGCCGAAGCGCGGCACCGTGCGGATCGTGCGCTGCTCGTTGCCGGTGTCGCGCAGGCTGCGGCGGATCTTCACCACGGTGTGGCTGAGCAATGCGTCGCTGATCTCGGTGCGTCCCCAGACCGCGGCGATCAGCTCGTCGCGGCCGACCGCGCGGTCGCGATGCTCGATCAGGTAGGCCAGGCAATCGAACGCGCGCGCCGGCAGCGCGAGCAGTTCGCCGCCCTCGCGCAATTCGCGCGTGGCCGGATTCAACTCGAAATCATTGAAGCGATACGTCATCGGAACCGTTTTTTGCCTGCCCGTTCGCGCGGCCATCGCCTGCCGCGTGCGTGGCGCGATCGCCGAGTGTAAGGCGTCGCGGCGGCGCCGGAGTCCGGACGCGGAAATGTCCCGATCCGTCGCGGCCTTGCGTACTCCCCTGCCGTTATCACCACAAAGGAAGTGCCATGAAAACCCTGCTGCTCTCCGCCCTGATGCTGGCGACCGCGAGTGCCGCCGCGGCCGACAAGGCCGACCCCGCACGGGTGCTCGGGACCGAGGACTTGCAGCCGCAAGGCTCGATCACGATCAGCGACCTGCTCGCCGATTCCACGTTCCAGGGCAGCGGCAGCCGCACCCTGGATTTCAACGATGCCAACGGCAACTACGACCTCGGCTTGCGCGTGTTCCGCGCCGCCGACGGCGGCTACTGGGTCGCCGGCCAGCACAGCGCCGGCGGCACCAGTGCCATCCAGCTGGCGATCGCCAAACTCAAGGCCGACGGCACGCTCGACGGCAGCTACAACGGCTCCGGCAGGAAGACGTTCGCCACCGATCTCACCTCGCTGCGCGACGTGGCGATCGGCGCTTCCGACGTGCTGTATTTCGTCGGCACGCGCGTGGCTTCCGGCTTCACCGATACCGACATCCAGGTGCGTTGCATCGATGCGAACGGCGCGTATTGTGACGGCTTCGGCACCGCAGGCGTCAGGAACATCGCTCTCGATCGGGGCGATCCGAACCACCACGACGACATTCCGACCCGCATCGTCTGGTTCGCCAGCAGCCTCTACATCGTCGGCGAAACCGATATCGGCGTCGGCGCGTCCGACCATGCGGCCTTCGCGCTGAAACTTTCCGGGACCACCGGGACGTCGGACAACGGCTTCGGCAATACCCCGGTGCCGGTCGGCCTGTTCGTCCTCGACATCGACCACGTCACCAATGGCCGCGACGTCGCCTTCGACGTGCTGGCGTACTCGCCGTCGCCGTTCGCGACGCGCCTGGTGATGGTCGGCCAGACCGCGCGAGGCGGCGGCAACGGCAACGACATCGACGGCTTCGCCATCAGCATCGACGGCTTGGCCGGCATCGCCGACGGCTTCATCGACGACACCGTGTTCGCCGATCTCGGCGCCGACAAGCAGGACGCGTTGCTGCACGTGATGCGCCGTCGCGACGGCGGCTTCGTCGTCGCCGGCACCGCGCGGGACGACAGCGCCTCGCCGGTGCAATACCAGTTGCTGATGGCGGCCTACAAACCCAATGGCGGCATCGACACGGGCTTCGGCGACAACGGCGACGGCCGACTGCACAAGCTGGTGCTGAGCGGCACCAACATTCCCTACGGCCTCGCCGAGCGCGCCGGCAACCGTGACATCGTGGTCGGCCTAAACATGCTGGCCGACCTGTTCGGCGACGGCCATCCGATCCAGGGCGTCGTGCAACTCGGCAGGAACGGCCACATGCTGCACGCGCTCGCCATACTCGATTTCGCCGGCTCGCCGCAGATCTCGCGCGGCGCAGACCTCGTCATGGACGGCAATGCCGTGGTCGTCGCCGGCACGCGTTCCTGGTCGCAGGCGACGATGGACGCCGACATGACCGTCGGCCGCTTCGTCGCCAACGACAGCATCTTCGCCGACGCGTTCGGTGGACAGACCTCGGACTGAGCGGCGCGCGTCGCCGGATCGCATCCGCGGCGATCCGGCGACGCGTGCGGACCGAACGCGCCTGTCGCATCCCGCCCGGTGCGCTTAGACTGGCCGCTTTCCACCGCCCGCCACCACCGATGAAACCCGCATTGCAGACCGCATTCCTGTTCGACCTCGACGGCACCCTCGTCGACAGCGTCTACCAGCACGTGCTCGCGTGGCAGGAAGCACTCGAATCCGAAGGCATCGTGCTGTCGGTATGGCGCATCCACCGCCGCATCGGCATGAGCGGCGGCCTGATGATGAACATCCTGCTGCGCGAATGCGGCATGCAGATCGACGACGCGCGCGCCGAACGCCTGCGCAAGGCCCACGCCGACGCCTACAACCGACGCTCCGCCGCGATTCGCCCGCTGCCGGGCGCACGCGAACTGGTCGACTACCTCGGCCACAGCGAGATTCCGTGGGCGATCGCGACCAGCGGCCGCATGGAGACCGCCGGCCCGGTGATCGAATCGCTCGGCGTCGACCTGGCCCGCGTGCCGGTGGTCACGCGCGACCAGGTGAAATACGCCAAGCCCGACCCGGACCTGTTCCTCGCCGCCGCCGACCGGCTCGGCATCGACATCCGCAACGCCAACGTCGTCGGCGACGCCGTGTGGGACATGCTCGCCGCGCGACGCGCGCACGCGCTCGGCATCGGCCTGCTCTCCGGCGGCTATTCCAGCGACGAACTCGAACGCGCCGGCGCCTACCGCGTGTTCGAGGACCCGGCGGATCTGCTCAAGCACATTGACGAGGTGGGTGGGAGGCGGTGAGGGAGCGTGCGATCTCGTTCAATGACGGCGATGTTCGCGCATACCGAGCTTGCATACGGGCAAAAGACGGTTCGTCCGACACACTGTAGTCCAACCACATGATTTGACCGATCGCTTCCGGCCAAGAAGAATCGTGCGCAAACTGCGTTGATTCAGACTACTTCACGGCATGCAGCGATTCGACGGCTACCTGCCGGATCATCTGGCTGATCTGCTGGAACGTGGCAGAACGCACCGCCGCGTACTGCCAGTACAACGGCAGATCGATGGCGCGAGTCTTGTCGAGCATGACGATGTTTCTGGACTTGAGCGCTGGCGAGATCAGCGCTTCCGGTGCCAAGCACCAGCCCAGCCCTCGTTCGGCTGCCTCGATGAAGCCGGTCGAGGTTGGTAAGTAGTGGATAGGCGGCCGCAATGCCGCTCGTGTGATCCGGCGGACGAAGCGCCACTGCAAGTCATCCTTGCGGTTGAACACGATCATCGGCGCTTGGGCCAGACTGTTCGCGTGCAGTCCTTTCGGGAAATGCCGGGCCGCGAAGTCCGGCGATGCAATGGCGTGGTACCGCATCGCGCCCAACGGGAGCACGTTGCAACCCTGCACCGGCTTGCTCTCGGACGTGACGGCGCCGAGCACGGTGCCGTCGCGCAACATCGCCAGCGTGTGATCCTGGTCGTCCACGCGGACATCGAACAGATAGCCGTGCGTTTGATGCAGTCCGGCAAGCGCCGCCAGGACCCAAGTCTGCAGCGAATCGTCGTTCACCGCGATTGGGATCGTGCGTCCATGTGATTTGCCGGCCCCCTCCAGCAAGAAGTCGGCGAACACTTCTGCCTCCAGCAACTGCATCGGCCGCACGCGGCGCAGCAGCTGTTCGCCAGACGGGGTGGGCCGGCATGGGGATTGCCGCACCACCAGCACATGGCCCAGCCGATCCTCCAGCGCTTTCACCCGCTGCGAGATGGCCGAAGGTGTGACTGATAGCCGATATGCGGCCGCATCGAAGCTGCCCTCTTCAAGCACCGCGGCGAATGCCGCCAGCTGGGGATGGAGCAGATCGGTACTCATGACGGAGTTAGTGTATCTAATTTCTACTAAGGATTATTAGTTTGCCTAAACTGACGTCTCGCTTGACGATGGGGCACTGCTCTTGGACATGATGCCCATGTTTCTCGCTGCAACGACCGCCGGCTTCGTCGCCAGCGCCAGCCTCATCATCGCCATCGGCGCCCAGAACGCTTACGTCCTTCGCCAAGGACTCAAGCAGCATCACGTCGGCGTGGTCGTCGCCATTTGCGCCTTCGGTGATATCGCATTGATCTTGCTCGGCGTCGCCGGCATCGGGATGCTGGTACAGGTCTGGCCTGGCTTGCTGGAGGTGATGCGATTCGGCGGTGCCGCATTCCTGGCCGCCTACGGGTTGATGGCAGCTCGACGCGCCTGGCTCGGATCGGGCGGGCTTTCGGTCATCGGCACCGAGCCGGACAGCTGGAAGCGCGTCATGCTGACCTGCCTGGCATTCACCTTCCTCAACCCGCACGTCTACCTCGACACCATGGTCCTGCTGGGCAGCATTTCCACGCGTTATCCGGGCACGCTTCGTTGGGCCTTCGCCGTCGGCGCCTGCACCGCCAGCGTAGCGTGGTTCGCCAGCCTCGGCTTCGGCGCCCGCCTGCTACAGCCGATGTTTCGCGATGCACGCGCCTGGCGTGTGCTGGATGCCTGCATCGCCATCTTCATGCTGGGCTTGTGCCTGCTCCTCTTGCTGCGACCGCTCAACTGACGCCTTGCCGAGAAAATTGCCTATGTACGCGCCGACGCCGTTCACCGAATCCAGACCCGAAGAGTTTGAACGCATCATTCGGGAGTACCCGCTTGGAATGCTGGTCACACACCGAGCGTCCGGACTGGAAGCCGACCATCTTCCTTTCCTGTTCGATGCGGGCCATGGCCGAGCGGGCAGGCTGCTGGCGCATGTCGCACGCGCCAACCCGGTCTGGCAAGACGTGCGCGACAGCGATCCGGTGTTGGTGGTGTTTCGCGGCGTCGATGGCTATATCTCGCCCAACTGGTACCCGAGCAAACAGGAGACGCACCGACACGTTCCCACTTGGAACTATGAAGTGGTCCACGCGCATGGCCACATCCGTGTGCATGACGAGGAGAAGTTCCTGCGCAGCGTGGTTGGTCAACTCACCCGCACCCACGAAGCCAGACAACCCAAGCCATGGCGAATGGCGGATGCCCCCGGCGATTACTTGGCGGAAGAGCTAACACAGATCGTCGGCATCGAAGTGGAATTGATCCGGATCGAGGGCACACGCAAGCTCAGTCAGAACCGCGAACCGCGGGATTTCGAGAGAACGCTTCTGGCATTGGATGCCTGTGGGAAATACGAATTGGCTGAAGCCATGCGGAAAGCGAAGAATTGATTCCCGTTTGCCTTGTCTCAGCCAACGATCCGCCCACGTCGGGTTGGAAGCGGCCAGTCAATACGAACCAGGCAGGTTCCTTTCGACCTGTTCCATCAAGAATCGGCATCGGCATCGGAACCATCACCCGGCACGCAACCCGGCACCACCGCATCCGCGCCAAACAACCACCACTCGCGCCGGTTCGCATGGCCGACGTGAGTCGCCTTCGACTTGTCGACGCACTCGCCCATCGCGTCTTCGAGGATGAACACGCGGCGATGCTGCGGCGCTTCTTCAAGCCAGTGCACGGCGTCGGCGTATTGGCGGCTCCAGTCGGCGTTGAAGCCGAATTCGCGCACGAGGCCGTCGGCCATCAGCAGGTTCTGTTCCTTCCACGCGACCATGCCGATTTCGATGTCCGGTCCGGCCAATGCGCGCGCGTTGCGCATGAGGCCGGCGGCGGAGCTTGAATCGTTGAGTAGCGGGCCGGTCCAGAAACTCCACACCAGCCACAGTACGGCGATGCCGCCGAGCAAGGCCTGCGCGCCGCGACGCACGCGAAACACGATCGCCGAGACGATCAGGCCCGCACCCATCGCGACGAACATGCCCCACACCATCGGGCCGACGTCGTCGAGTTCGCGTTGCTGCAGGAAGCGCATCGCCGCGGGCGGATGGGCAAACCATGCCCAGCACGCGGCGGCGGCGATCAGCGCACCGCCGACCAGCGCGAACACGAAGGCGCTCACGCGCAGCCAGCGCGCATGCACGATGCCGACCAGATACGGCGCCATCGACAACGCGACCATCGGCAACACCGGCATCAGGTACACGTCGCGCTTGCCGCGCGCGAGGCTGAAGAACACGATCACGAGCACCGACCACGCCAGCGGCAGCAGGACTCGCGCATCATGCGCGGCGAGGTCGCGCCGCCAGCGCGGCGCCGCGCCGATGTAGGCCAGCGAGAGCGGAAACCAGTTCAGTAGCACGACCGGCAGGTAGTACCAGAACGGCTGCGGATGCGACCACGAACCGGCGTACCGGCCTGCGGTCTGGTGGAAGAAGATGTCGTCGACGTAGGCCGCGTATTCCGGCGTGCCGCGCGCATGCGCGACGGCGAGCACGGCGCCGGCCCACAAGAGCACCGGCGCGGCGAACGCGATCAGGCCGCCGAGCCAGCGCAGCGCCGAATCCGGTGCGCGCGTCACGCCTGCCCAGCCACGCCAGAGCGCGAACAGGTACGGCACGAACATCAGCAGCGCGAGCACGCCGACGCCCTTGGTGATCACGCCGAGTCCCGCCGCGAAACAGCCGAGCCAGTACGCGCGCCAGTTCGGTCCGCGCAGGAAATGCAGCAGCAGGCCCCAGTTCGCCAAGGTGATCCAGCCCATCACCAGAGGATCGATTTGCGCGCGCTTGACCTGGTACATGAAGTGGAACGTGAACAGCACACCGATCGCGGCATACAGCCCGGCGCGATGGTTCCAGAAACGACGACCGAGGTCCCAGGTCAGGCCGAGCGTGAGCAGGCCGGCGAGCAGCGACGGCAACAGCAACGCGATGCGCCAGCTGCGGAAAACCTCGTACGTCGCGGCCTGCAGCCAGAACAGCATCGGCGGCTTGTCCGAATACAGCTCGTGGCCGCGATGCGGGAACAGCCAGTCGCCCGACTCGACCATCTGCTTCGCCGCGAGCAGGAAGCGCGGCTCGTCCGACGGCCACGCATCGCGCAGGCCGATGCCGGCGCCGAGCAGCAGCAGCGCGAACAGCATGAAGAGCCGGAACTCGCGGCGCTCGCTCGGCGCCGGCAACGCATCTCCGCCAGGCGCAGCGGGAAATGCCGTCTCCCGCAGGGGTTTTCCGGTCATGTCGTGATCGTCTCGTGGCAATGACCGGGCGAGCTTGGCCGCTGTTCCTTATCTGCGGCTTAACGGGAAGCGCCCGCGGTCGGGCAGCGCAAGGATACGCGGTCGGAGGCGACCGGAGCACGCCGTCGACCGGCGTCGCCAAGGCATCACCGGCGGCATCCGGCGCGAACGATCGGTCGCAGGTCGACGTTTCGCCTGCGCCGAGCCGGCGCGCGGACCTGAACGCTTAACCGGTCACCAACCTGGGGTTAACCGAAGCCATACCCTCTCCCCGTAAGCTGCGGTCAACCGCCATGGAGGTCACGTGAAAGACCAACGTCAACTCGAAGCCGATGTGCTCGGATATCGCATCGAACGTGTCCGCACGTTCGACGAGCACGGCGAAACCACCGCCCAATGGTATGAAGTGCTGGCGCCCGGCGACGGCGCCCTGCTCGGCTGCTTCGCCCAGCGCAGCGTGGCTGCGCGCGCGATCGTCGCGCGCGAGCTGGCCCAGTCCCCGCGCAGCGCCGCGGCCTGACCGCACCCACGTCAACGACATTGCGTGCGCCGACGCCTTCACCAAGAATCCAGCCTCCCCTTCCCGAACGAGCCGCCCATGAGCCAGGTCGTCATCCTGCACAACCCGCGCTGCAGCAAGTCGCGCGCGACGCTCGCCCTGCTCGAATCGCGCGGACTCGCGCCGCGCGTGATCGACTACCTGGCGACGCCGCCCACGCCGGCGGAACTGGACGACATCCTCGACAGGCTCGGCATCGGGCCGCGCGACCTCATGCGCCGCGACGAACCCGAGTACAAGGAACAGGACCTCGACGATCCGGGACTCAGCCGCAAAGAGCTGCTGGACGTGATGCATGCGTACCCGCGCCTGATTCAGCGTCCGATCGTGCTGGCGAACGGCAAGGCGGCGATCGGGAGGCCGCCGGAGGACGTGCTGGCGATCCTGTAGCGGAGAGCGGACAGGAGATATCGCGCGGCTCTCCGCCGCCATTACGCAGGCGATATATCCACGCCCCCTGGCTGCAAGCCGCCCTTCAGGCCAGCGTGAACGCGTCCGCGTCCATCCAGGCCGGAAAGCGCTCGCGGTGCGCGGCGAGCGCGGAAGGATCGAGCGTCACCGTGACGACTTGCTCCTGAGCGCCGAGTTCGACCAGCGGTTGGCCGAGGAAATCGAGCACGCAGCTGTCGCCGGAATACGGCAGCTCGTTGCCGTCGACGCCGACGCGGTTGACGCCGACGCAGTAACTGAGGTTCTCGATCGCGCGTGCGCGCAGCAACGTGCTCCACGCGTAGCGGCGTGGACTCGGCCAATTCGCGACGAACACGAGCAGGTCGTAGTCGAAACGCTGCGCGGCGCGGTCGTAGCCGTTGCGCAGCCAGACGGGGAAGCGCAGGTCGTAGCAGACCTGCGGGCAGATGCGCCAGCCGTTCAATTCGACGATCACGCGTTCCTCGCCGCCGGCATAGCGCTCGTGCTCCTTCGCCATGCGGAACAGGTGGCGCTTGTCGTACCGCGCATGGGTGCCGTCCGGGCGCATCCAGACGAGGCGGTTCACGCAACGCTCGCCTTCGCGCACGACCAGGCTGCCCGCGATCGTCAATCCGGTTTCGATCGCGAGATCGCGCAGCCAGCGCAGCCCCTCGCCGTCCATCGTCTCGGCGTTGCCGAGCGTCTCGTTGGTGAAGCCGGACAGGAACGTCTCCGGCAGCACGGCGAGATCGCTCCGTCCTTGCAGGGAACGCACGAGCGCGCCGTAGTAATCGCGGTTCGCGGCCGCGTCGTGCCAGCGCGTCGCGCCTTGCACCAGCGAAACACGCAGGGGGTTCATGGGCAATGCTCCGACGTCAAATCTCCGTCATCCCGGCCTTCGCCGGGATGACGAACTTGAAGACTGTCACCTGAAGTCCGGCGCATCGGCGTCACAGCCCCCTCAATCGTTCGGCCGCCTGCTCCAGCGTCGCGTCGTTCTTGGCGAAGCAGAAGCGCACGAGGCGCTGGCCTTGCAGCGGCGTCTCGTAGAACGCCGACAGAGGGATCGCGGCGACGCCGCCGTGCTTGATCAGCCATTCGCAGAACGAAAGATCGTCGGCGTCGCTGATCGCGGAATAGTCCGCCACCTGGAAATACGCGCCGCCGACCGGCAGCAGCCTGAACTTCGAGCCGGCCAACAGATCGCGGAAGCGGTCGCGCTTGGCCTGATAGAACGCCGGCAGATCGAGATAGTGCTGCGGATCCTTCTCGAGGATATCCGCGAATGCGACTTGAGCCGGCGTGAACGTGCAGAACGTCAGGTACTGGTGCACCTTGCGGAACTCGGCGGACAGCGCGCGCGGCGCGATGCAGTAGCCGACCTTCCATCCGGTGACGTGGTAGGTCTTGCCGAAGGAACTCACGACGAAGCTGCGCTCGGCCAGTTCCGCGTGGCGCAGCACGCTCTGGTGCGGCGCACCGTCGAACACGATGTGCTCGTAGACCTCGTCGGACAGCACGAGGATGTCGGTGTCGCGCACGAGGCCGGCGAGCGCGTCGAGATCGTTCGCCGTGAATACCGAACCGCAGGGATTGTGCGGCGTGTTGACGAGGATCAGGCGCGTCTTCGGCGTGATCGCATCCTTGACGCGCTGCCAGTCCGGCGAGAAGTCGCGCGGATCGAGCGGCACGTGCACGGCACGGCCGCCGTTGAGTTCGATCGCCGGCTCGTAGCTGTCGTAGCACGGATCGAGCACGATGACCTCGTCGCCCGCTCGCACGACCGCGGCGATCGCCGCGAACAGCGCCTCGGTCGCACCGGAGGTCACCGTGACTTCCGTATCCGGATTGACCTTGCGTCCGTACAGCGACTCGGTCTTGCGCGCGATCTGCTCGCGCAATGCCGGAATCCCGGTCATCGGCGCGTACTGGTTGCGGCCATCGGCCATCGCGCGCGCCAGCGCATCGCGCAAGGCCTGCGGACCCTCGAAATCCGGGAAACCCTGCCCCAGGTTCACCGCCTTGTGCTCGACCGCGAGCTGGCTCATCACGGTGAAGATCGTCGTACCGACCTTCGGCAGCTTGGTTTCGATCTGCATGCGTCTCTTGCGTTTGGACGGCCAAAAGCCGGGAATCGCGATGGTAGCACGCACGGTTGCGGCGAACGGGATCAGCCGTTTCCAGTGAAGCCGATGGAGCGCTTGCCCGCACCGGGCTTGAGCGCGACCTCGCGCGCAATCAACGACGCGACACGCAGCGCGGAGACGGGCTCGCCGGTCGCGCGCAATTGCCGCAGCGCATTGGCGAAGTCGCCGGGCGCCACCTGCGACTGCCGGTCGAGCAGCGCGAAGGCCGCGTCGAGCGGCTCGCCCTTCGCGCACACGCGGGCCAGCATCGCGCGACGCTGTTCGCGCGTGAGCCAATCGAAGCGGATCTTGAAATCGAAGCGCCGCAGCGAAGCCGCGTCGAGCGTGTCGACGAGATTGGTCGACGCGACGAAGAGGCCGTCGAATGCTTCCATCTGCGTCAGCAGCTCGTTGACCTGCGTGATTTCCCACGATCGCGTCGCCTCCGCACGATCGCGCAGGAAACCGTCGGCTTCATCGATGACGAGGATCACGCCATCGTCGCGCGCCTGGCGGAACGCCGCGGCGATCTTCTGCTCGGTCTCGCCAAGCCAGGCGCTCAACAGATCCGAGCCGCGTTTCGCCAGCACGGGGCGATCGAGCGCCTGGCCCAGATGCAGCGCGAACGCGCTCTTGCCGGTACCCGGCGCGCCGTGAAGGCACAGGCGCGCGCCGCCACGATTGCGGCGCAAGCCATCGACGATCGCGTCGAGATCGCGGTCGGCATTGAGGAAGGCGGGGTCGTAGCGCGTGGGCAGGTCCGCGGCGGCGGGCATCCGGACGTGGCCACCGGCCTTCATCATCGACGCGACGACGGCCTCGACCTCCGCATCGCGTCGCGAAGCGTCCCGCGTGCGCAACGCCTTCGCCACGCGCGCCGCGCGCGCCACGAAGGCCGGCACCAAGTCGCCGCATGCCGTCAGCCGCTCCACGCAATCGCGCGAAATCGAGCTCCCCGGGAAATGCCGTTCGACGATGCGCCGGCGCGCGGAAGCCGGCGGGCATTCGAATTCCACGACGAGGTCGAAGCGCCGCAGCCACGCCTTGTCGATCGCGCCGATCGAATTGCAGACCCAGAATGCCGGCACCGGATTTTCCTCCAGCATCTGGTTGATCCAGCTCTTGCGCAGGTTCTCGGGCGCACCGCCATGCCGACCCGCGCCGAACAGCCGTTCCAGCGCACTGCCGTCGCGGCCGAACACGTCTTCGACTTCGTCGAACAGGATCAGCTGGCCGGGCCGCGACGCCAGCAGGCTCTGGCAGATGCCATAGGCGCTGAAGCGTTTCGACCCGGAAATCGGATCGCCGTCGCTGTCTTCGTCCGGCACTTCGTGGAGTACGCCGCCGAGGTCCCGAGCGAGCGCCCGCACGAATTCGGTCTTGCCCGTGCCCGGACGCCCGTGGATGAGGATGTTGACGCCGCGCACCCTGCGGCGCACCGCCTCGCCGGCGTAGCGACGCACGATGGAAAGGTCGCGCACGTGCGCGAAGTCGGACAGCGCCAGCGACGTCGGCGGCGAGCGCCGGATCAGGCTGCGCAGGAAGCGTTGCTCGTCGAAGCGCGGCATCGACAGCGCATTGACGATCGACTGATCCAACTGGAGGTGGTTGCTCGAAAAGTCGTACCTACCCCAGCCCGACAACAGGTCGCTGCGGCGCAGGGGCGCCGACGACGCGCACGCAGCGAGCACCTGGCGCCGGCGCAAGCCGGTCGCGCACGCCACCGCGCGCACGAGATCGAGTTCCGAAGCGATGCACAGCCGCAGCAGATCGTTGAAGTGCTCGGCCTGCGTCGCCACGGCCGCCAGGCGGAGAATCGAGCGTTCGGCCGCATTCAGCCCGAGGCAGTCGCCGAGCGCGCCAATGTTGCGGTCGAGCGCCCGCCAATGCCTGCTTCGCCGCCGTTCGACGGCGTCGCGTCTCGCCGCGACGGCCTCGCGCAACTCGCCGGCGGTCACGCCGTCGCGGCCGGTCCCGGACGCATCCAGCCCCAGCAGCGTCATCGTGTCGTCGTCGCGCACGCGTCCGCGCTCGAGCAGGCGCGCGTGCCAGCGCTGGCCTTCGACGATGCGCAGCGCATAGCGCGCGGCCTCCTCCTCCAGCAGGGAGCGGAACGGGACAGCCACGATCCGCATCCCGGCGGCTTCCTCGCCCGCGGCACGCTCCACCGGCGCCTTCCTCAACAGCAGCGATTCGAAGTCATCGAGGTGCATGGTCGTTCCCGCGCGATCGGAAGGCCGCATTGTCGATCGATGGAACGACAGATGATGTCGCCATGGCCGTGACCACGCGACGCATCGAGTCGCTTCCGCGATAGGCTTGTCGCGCCGCACGGAGAACCCCATGAGAAAGAAGAACAGCCCATCCTTCGAGACCGCGGCGCGTTATCTCGCGATGCTCGCGCACATCCCGCGCCGCCCGTACAAGGTGACGACGACGGCGCTCGCCGAAAAGCTGGCGAGCGAGGGCTTCGCGATCGACGTGCGCAGCATCCAGCGCGATCTCAACAAGCTGTCCGCGTATTTCCCGCTGCAGGCCGACGACGGCCGACCGGCCGGCTGGTACTGGACCGACGAGGGGCCGCGCCGAAGCTTCCCGCACATGGACTTGTCGACGGCGCTGACCCACGAACTGCTCGCGCGCCACCTCACGCCCGTGCTGCCGCGCAAGCTGCTCGCGCAATTGCAGCCGACATTCGAGGAGGCACGACAGGTGCTCGGCCAGATGGGCGCCTCGCCGCTCGGCAAGTGGTCCAGGCGCATCGCCGTCGTGCCGCCGTGGCAGCAACTGCTGCCACCGGAAATCGCCGCCGACGTCGTCGACGTCGTCTACGAGGCCTTGCTGGCCGGTCGACGCTTCGAGGTGGACTACCTGTCACTCGACGCCGACACGGCCAAGCGCCACCCGGTCAACCCGCAAGGGCTGGTCTACCGGCACGGCGTGCTCTACCTCGTGGCGAGCCTGTACGACTACGACAACCCGATGCAGCTCGCGCTGCACCGCATGAAAAATGCGACGCTGCTGGAGGAGCCCGCGAAAGCGCTCGACGGCTTCGACCTCGGTCGCTACATCGAGGAAGAACGCGCCTTCGACATCCCGCTCGGCCGCACGATCCGGCTCGAACTGCGCATCGCACCATGGCTCGCGCGTCATCTCGGCGAAAGCCGGCTGTCACGCGACCAGACGATCGCGCCGATCCGCGGCGACGAACGCTCCCGGCTGACCGCAACGGTGCAGGAAACCGAGCAACTGCGCTGGTGGCTGCGCAGTTTCGGACCTGCACTGGAGGTGACGAGGCCCGTGGCGCTGCGGCGGGCGATCGCCCGAGAGGTCGCCGAAACCGCCGCGCTGTATCGCTGACTTGCGGTCAATCAGAAGATGCGCGGCAACGCGACGGCCGCGCCCGAGCGTATGCACGCATTCATCAGCGACGACAACTCAGTCGCAGCGGAATTGATCTCGACCAGCGCCGCCCCCGCCTGCCTGGCGATCGCCGGCAACCCCACTGCGGGATGGACGAGGCCCGAGGTTCCGACCACCAGCATCAGATCGCAGTCCGCCGCCGCTTCCGCCGCTACGCGATAGGCCGCTTCGGGAAGTGCCTCGCCGAACCACACGACACCGGGACGAATGCGGCCGCCGCAATGCGCGCAACGCGGCGGCTCGACGCGCAACGGCGCGGCATCGGCAGCGGGAACATCGACCGCCGCGTGCGCACGCGCGCAAGCAGAGCAACGGTGCGCGAACAAGCCGCCGTGCAGATGCACGACGTCGTCGCTGCCGGCGCGCTCGTGCAGGTCGTCGACATTCTGCGTGACGATGCGCAGGTCGCGCGTCGAACAGGCTGCGACCAGCGCGAGATGCCCCGCGTTCGGTTGCGCGGCGCGAACGAGAGCCATGCGCCACACGTACCAGCCCCAGACCAGCGCCGGATCGCGCCGCCATGCCTCCGGCGTCGCCAGTCGTTCCGGGTCGTATTGCGACCACAACCCATCCGGAGCCTGCCGGAACGTCGGTACTCCGCTGTCGGCGGACATGCCCGCGCCGGTCAGCACGACGATGCGCCTTGCGCCGCGAACAAGCTTTCGCGCGGCTTCGACAGCCTGATTCATGCAGATTCCCCGATGCCGTCGCTCGCAACGATCACGGCCGTCACAACCGCGGCCCCGGCAACGCGTCGATGTGCCGGAACAGCCAGCGCGTGCCGATGCTGCCCGCGGTGGCGATGTGGAAGGAAACCCGCGGCATCGCGTCCTCGTCAGCAGGCCGGTGCCGCAGATCATCGAGCACACGCTCGCGATCGACGCCTCCGATCATCGCACGCTCCCGCGCAAGCACGCCCAGCGCGAACGCGATCTCCCCACCTCGCGCAAGCGGCCCCCATGAACGACCATCCGTTCCCATGACGTGCGCTTCGCCATCGCCCGATGAGCGGATCACGAAAGCCTCCTGACCGCTCTCCGACGCAATCGCTGCGGTCGCGCCGAGCCACTCCGCGGCCACGACGCTTTCCGGCTGGGGTATGAGCCAGACGTACTCGATTTCGTCCACAACGACGCCCGCTTCTCCCGTCGCCTGCCAATGGCCAATCAACCAGTAACCCGGCGTGCGCGTGCCGAGTTTCGCGCCAAGACGCTTCGGCACGGCATGAAACAGCGCCACGTTCTCCGCCACGGATGCCGATCGCCGGAACGAGGTCAGCGCGACGAAGCCGCGATCGGAATCCAGCAGCTCGAACGCGAGATCCGCCGGTCCGGCAATGCGCAATTCCGCATCGGAGCGGATCGAAACGAAGCCGGCGGCATAGCCCAGCGTGCGTACCAGGAACCGGGGCCGATCCTCCGAAACCTCCGCCATCGCAAACCCCCGAGTCGTGACGGGGAAACCATCATCGCACCGCAAAGCGACATTCAATGTCGCATGGCTGGCGCCATATGAGGGGCCCAGAACTCACGGAACCGCGAACACATGCCTCTCCAGATTGCCTTCTGCACCCATCGCGGCGCCACGCCGGGACAACAGGATTCCGTCCTGGTCGGAGCGTCCGTGCACCAGGGCGCGGACCTCGAAGTCCGAGCCATCATCGACGACGACACCCTGCTCGTCGCCATAGCCGATGGCCTTGCCGTCAGCCCGCGCTCGGCCGCTGTGAGCCGCGCCCTGCTCGAACAGTTGGCGATCGCCTTGCCGCAGTGCGATGACATGCCCGGCCGTCGTCTACGCGAAGCGCATCGCCTGCTGTGCGAGCACGCCAAACGCCACCCTCGCCTGCGCGGCGGCGCCAGCACGATCGTCGCGGCGCAGGTGACCGAGAGTCGCATCGCCGTGTCGAACTGCGGCGACAGCCGCGCCTATCTGCGTTCGGCCAACGGCGACGTCCGCCAACTCAGCCGCGACCACACCGAGCTGCAGCGCCTGATCGAAGCCGGCTCCGCGACGGAGGGCACCGAATACGCGAGCTTCTACGACGTGCTGACCGACTGCATCACGACCGATCCCGACGAATCGGACTTCGCGATCCACGGCCGCGAAGCCCGCCTCGATCCCGGCGACCTGCTCGTGCTGTGCAGCGACGGCGTTCACGACGTGCTGGCGAAGGCCGATTGGCACACGATGCTGGGCGCGGCCGACAACCCGGCGACTTTGGTCTCGGCGACGCGTACGGCGGTGCTCGCGGCGGGAGCGCCGGACAATTTTTCGGTTATCGCAGTTTCAAGAACGATCGTCGGGTGAATCATTCCCGTCATCGACGATGCACGACTGAACCAGCGTCTGGAGGAATTCCCTGGCCGTCATGTTTTCCAGAGAGGGCCGATTCCCGGGCCAAGCGCGGGATTTCATCGCCCTGACGAGCAGCCCCCGATTGTCTTGGAGCGCCCTCTCGAAATCAGCAAGCAATTCGCGTTCGCTCTTTTCCTTCTGCAATCGCGACCGGACCTTCTCGATCGACTCGACGAACGACGAGCCTTCCATCCAGTGCCTGTTGTCCTTGACGCCCTTCCTGTCTTTATCCGCCCGGTCCCACTTGAACTGTCGCTGCTCGAGAACGCCGAGAGGCACTTGCTCCAGTGCTCGTCGACCGCCATCAAATCCAACGACGATCGATTCGTCGCTCCGACATCTCGCCAACATTTCTTCCAGGAAAGCTTTGCCCTGGTAATTTTGCCTGTCACTCGGATCAGCCGATGCGTTCGCTTTGCGCTTTTCGTCCAACGCGCACAATGCATCGCACAAGAGCGCACGATACCGGGAATAGCCTTCCTCCGAGCCAGACGGGAGGTTGCGCCTGATCCAACCGAATGAACGGAAGCCGACGCGAAGAAAAACCGGAGAGCCGCTCCGTGCCCGCCTGAATCGGCGGAGATGACATCTAAACTGGGGGCAGATCGCTCGCGGCGCCAGATACAGCACGCGAATGCCCATGTTCACTGGATCACCCAACCTCTGCATAACCCCGATCAGCGCGCTCGCCGCAGCGGAGTAATCCGCCCCCTTGGACCCGCCCTGGATTTCCTTGAGGTCTGCCTGCAAACGTGAGCAAATTCCTTGCCCTGCCCCCACTCCCGACTCCAACAGCTCCAGATATCGCTCCAATTGCCCGCTGCTGAAGCTTCCATCATCGGTTTTCAGCTCCAGCAGTACGAGTTCGTTGCGGCAGCGGTCATACAGCAACCAATCGACGTTCGTCGACTGCAGAGTCGTCCCCTTCTTCTTCAGCGGGAACTCCGTCGCCAGAATCTCCATGTCCCCGCCGAGAAACGTCGGATCCTTCGTTATGAAGTAATCGAGCATCGGGCCCACTGCGCGCTCGACCTGGAACTTCGGCACATGTCGCAGCTTCGTGACGATATGATCCAGCAACTCTCGCCAGAATGCCTCGCCATCCACACCAGTTGCTTCCGCCTCGCTCATGCCCTCTCCGCTTCGGAAAACACCATCAATCCTGCTCGACCATCACCACATCCACCTCGCCCAGATCAAGGCGACCGCCCCCACCGATCGCCTCGGCAAAAACGGGAATCCCGCCACCCATCGCGATGTCGAGCCGGAACCCGGATGGCTCGCAACCTGCCTCGACCTCGGCAGAGGTTCGCGCCGCCGCCCATTCGTGCAAGCATCGCGTCTGCTCCGGCGACAGGCGAATATGCAACGCCTTCTCGACGCCGCTCATCCGCGCATTCCCCGCGTCGTACCGGAACGTTGCGGACGCCACCGTGCCAAGCGCACCATCGCCAGCGTATCTCGCCCGCAGTAGTCGTGCAGTTGTCGCCGCAAGGCCTCGCGACGCTCGGGCGTCGTATCCGCGCGGATAGCTTCGAGATATGCACCCTGAGCGGCACCGCCGTCGCCGACATCGAGATCGCCGTAGTCGAGATCCGGCGCGATCGTCGGCAGCACGGCCTTGATCGACCACGAGCCGAGCATGTCGCGATGGTAGTAGTGCTCACGATAGATCGGCAGCAGGTCGACCAGACGATCGACGATGCGCCGCAGCGCCGCGCGCTTTTCCGGGAACCGCTCGGCCAGTGCCTCGATGCGACTGCCCTCGAAACCCTTGTTCCAGACCAGCACCGGCCCCTTGTCGCCGAGCACGTCGATCAACCGATCGGCGAACGTCGCGAGCGGAGATTCGCCCGTGGTATCGAGGAAGGATTCCTCGCGCAGCCGGCCGCGCGCCGTCTCGACGTGGCACGAGAACTGGAACGGCAACTGTTCGAACGGGCGCGTCTCCGGCCAGCGCGGCACGACGAAGCTGATCGTCTCGAAGTCGAGATGGAAGCGCGGATACGGGATCGCATCGAGGATCCCCGCGAGCTCCCTTGACACGAACGGCTTTCCGTCGCGTGTCGCCGTCGCGACCCGCTTGTGCAGGTCACGCTCCAGCAATTCGTCGGGCACGTCGCGAAGATCGACATAACCTTCACTGCGCAGCCACTCCGCCAACGGGCGACCGCGCGGCAGTACGTCGACCGGGTAGTCCGGCGGCGCAGGCTCCGACGCCTGGCAATGCTCCAGAAATGGGCAGTCATACGGCTCGTGGCAATGCGCACCGGTTGCTATCTTCGGTATCGCGCCGGCGGCGACCTTCTTGAGCTTTGCGACGATGCGCGGAATCTCCGGAAGCAGGGCCTCGACGCGCCCGGTGATGTCCTCGGTGACGAGCAATCCCTCGTAGTCGCCCTCGCGCGTATAGACGAAGCCGTTGTCCACGTGCGCCAGCAGGATCTTGCGCAGTGGTCGTCCTGCGCCGTGCACGACCCAGGCCTGGATCGCGCAATCCCAGACGTGCTCGTCTTTGACCTGCGTCGTCGACTTCACCTCGATCAGCGTGTCGCTGCGCAGGCCACGTTCCAGCGCATCGACGCGCACCCGAACGCCCGCATGCTCGAACGCCGCCTCGAACAGGCGTGGCACTTCTTTGCGCGGACACGCCAATGCCGCCGCTGTCTCCGCCAAGGCTTCGCGGACGTGGAAATGATCGGCCTCGATCAGCAAGCCACCGCCGAGCAGGTCACGCGCGAGTTCGCCGAAGGCCGTACCCTCGTCGAGGCGCATCCGTGCCGCATCGCCCCACTGCGCCGCATCCGGCTCGTGCAGTTCCAGCCACAGGCGCTTGCGGCACTGACGGCCGGACTGGATGCGGGACTTGGACAGATGGACAGCGTGGCGTTCTCCGTTGAACTTCACGAATACCCCTACCGGCGCACCGGCGTTCATTGAGTGGGCCTGAAGGATGGCATCCACGGGCGACAAACTGCGTCGCTTTCAGCACCGGCCATCGATGATTTTTGTACAGGGACACCATTCAAGCCTGCCCCCAGGTTAGAGCAACGGCGCGCCATTCAACACGTAAACGTGGACACCCGCTTTTGGTAAAGCGCTTCCTGACCAGCGTCGAAACTCGACTGAAAAACATCGAGGCTCGATGGACAAACCCTTACCCTCGGCTTCTCCGGGATCAATGCTCCGAACCTTGGGCGAAATCTCAACTTCGTCATCCCGGCGGCTCAAGTTCGGAGCACTGCCACGGCAGGGAGTTCCGGCTTGCCTCCTAGGCGAGCTGAATGCGCCACATTCCACGATGGCCTTCCTCGACCCAGTAACCTTCCAGAACTCGACCATCGTGGAATCGATGCAATGTCGCCTCGCCATCGAAGCCAGCCGCATGCAGAACATAATGGCCCGGACCAATCTCCTTGCCCCTATAAAAGAGTCGCTCGCCTTCGTCGATATAGGACACCTCGATTTCTCCATCCCCGATGACGACTTCGCAATCACTGGTCGAGTCCGCCTTGGAGTTGAAAAAAAGAACATCGCATTTACTATTATTCCACTCGACCTTCGACATACATTCCTCCATCAAGTCATATTCATCTTCTACTATTAATTCAATATCGTCACGCAAAATAGAAATCATCCTATCGTGATGACTCTTTATCCGCCTATCCCCCCAATCCTTGCTTCTAGCTATCCCCGCCATTTCCATAAGCTTCGGACTCTTCTCGATAATGTCAGTAAATTCAGCCTTGTGCTTCGGCATATTGTTGCTGAACTTTGAATTTTCCCGAACGCCGACCAATGCGAGATTACCGAGTAAATCGATGCAAACTTCCGAGACCAAGCAGCCGGGATCGTCTCGCACCCGGTTCCGGGGATAGAAGTGCTCGATGGAATTCCTGAAGGAAAACCGAAATTTCTTCACGTGTTCCGGATATCTCCCCTTCCACTCCGGATCTTCCCCCACGAGCAGATAGTCGAGATACGTGAATACGATGCGTGGGATGGCGAATCCCGTCGGCTGCACGTCGCCGAAGAAAGCCTCCTTTACCTTCCTTCGACTATAATCCCTGAGCACCCGGACCAATCGATCGCTCGATACTTCACCCGGCCCTCGGGCCTTCAGGTCGAAAGTTTTCAACAGCAGCGTGATCCAGTGCATCGTGCGCGGCGAGGTGTAGGTCACGCGCAGCATCGACTGGATCAGCAACAGGTCGGCGGCAGCCGAGTCCGCATCGCCGTCTTCGTCGAGATTGGCTTTGTTGTCGGCCCCGCGTTTGAGGCGCTGCAGCGACCAGTTGTCGTCCGCTTCCTTCGAGGCGGTGAATTTGCGCTTCAGCACGAAGCTGTCGAACAGGTTACGGCAGCGCAAGAGTACGAATGCGAACTGCCGTACGAATCCGGAGTTTTTCCCGCTGAAATCTTTGCTGAATCGCTCGATCAGCTGCTTGTCGTCCAGCGACCGTTCGCTTTCTTCGCCGTCCCCTTTCATCACGTTCAAGACGTGCAGGAGGAATACAGGAAACTCGATCGTCGACCGGAATCGTTCACTGCCCGGGTCGTCCTTCGGGAGCGACGGTTCGACACCAGCGTACCTGTCCAACGCCTTGTCGAGCGTCAACGCTTCTTCATGGATGCTGCCGCTCGGGATGCCGGCTTGTGCGGACGGCTTGGGGCGAAGTTCCGCAAGCCCCCCGAAGTCCTGCGGCGCAAGCCATTCCCACGTCCGCCCGAACAACTTCGTCCGAAGGCCGGTATCTCCTCGCGCCAGCGACATCTGGAGATAGGAATCCATGTCGGAGCAGGCATCCCATATCCACGCGAAGCACGCGCGCTCATCGGCATCGCCGAGACGGTGCATGAGTCGGGCCTTGACGATGTCGACTGGCTGAAGTTGCTGCCCGCGGGTGTTCATGATCTCGAAATAGCGATTGAGATCCGTATCCTCCGGCAATGGCGCCCGAACCAATGTCACCTTTCCACACAGGAAATCGGTGAATTCACTTCTCTTTTTGCCTTTCTGGACATGTTTGTCCATGAATTTCCCGATGGCATCGAAGCCGTCGCGGATTCCCGTCCCGGCATCCTCGTCGTCGGGAAAGTCCGATACGCCTGTCGCAGGCTGCGAAGTCGAACGGGCGATTCTTCGAAGCGCCTCGGCCGCGCGCGGGCGCGATCGATAACGCAGGCGGTCTTCGTGAAAATCGTTAAGCGAATCGCCATCGTTGCGCAGGAACATGAGAAGGAGATAAAGCGTCGTCAAACGTTGCTGACCGTCGACGACTTCGAAGTCCCTTTTTTTTTCGTCGCGATCTTCGACACGCTCGGTGACGATCAGGTTGCCGATGAAATAGCTTTCTCTCCCGTCGTCGTTTGCGTCCTGTATGTCGCGAATCAGCTGTTCGATCTGCTCGACCTGCCAAGCGTAATTTCGCTGGTAGATGGGAACGGTATAAGTCTCCGAACCATCGAACAGCCGGCCGACGGTCAGCAGTTCCGCCTTTTGTTCATGAACACCAGCCATCAGGCCAACCTCGTCAAAAGGCAGGCAAGATCGCTCTCATGCCTTTCTCCTTTGGGCTGGAAAAACCGCGATAGCTTGTGAACGACATGGCTGGATTGCGCATCGCGCAGTAGAACAAAAGCCGATACCGTGTCGGCATCGCGGCTGCTGCCACGATTGTCAATCGAGCGGAACTGCACCCGAAGCAGCTCGACTCGAAGGGTGTAGGCCCAGACGAACAGACGTTCGCGAATCGCCATCATGTTTCCGCCGCCCTCGATGCTCTCACCGTCCTTGATGCTCTCACCATCCTGACGATCCTCGCCACCGAACTTGTTCGTACAATAGAGAAGCGCCGCGAGATACAACTCGGATACGTACCGATATCTGCTTTTCGCCGGCAATTCCTTGAGATTCGGGCTGGAGGACGCCCACTCGTTCCACTCCTCGGGATACGCTTCCTGCCGCAGGCGCTTCAGCTCGGCCAGCATGAAGGTGACCATTTCGAAAAACGGACGTCCCGCCACCAGCGGCGCATCGAGCTGGAACCGGCTGCGCAGCGCATTCCGTTCACTGCCCCGGGCTTCCGCCGACAAGGCCGTTTGCGCGGCGAAGTGATAGCCGCCGACGGGTGAATACCTGTCGACGGGCGACAATCCCTTGAACATGGCGATGTCGTGGATCGTGAATCCGGGCGCATTTTCGCCGCGTGACCAGCGCGCGATCCGATACAAATACGTTGAAAACAATCGATCCAGATCGGTGGAGGGAACCGCCTCCCAGGTTTCCACGATCGAGGCTCGCTCGTCCTCGGTATCACCCCTCATCTCGCGGAGATGATGAGCCTTGAGCAGGTCGTGGGGGTCCAATGACAGCCCACGATAATTCTGGGAATCGAATACGCGAAAGGCCTCATCGAGATCGTCGGTGACGATCCGCACCAGCTGGCATCGTTCGCGCACGAAGGCGCCGAACTCCTTCCGCCGCTCCGGCGACCAATGTTTGACGCGTGAGGAAAGCGCCTCCCTTACCCTGGACACGGCGCTGCCGGCATTTGACTGGCTCGACGGCACATGCGTGCCCGCGAGGATCGCCAGCATCAGCTTCAGCGTCAGCAGCCGCTGCTGCCCATCGACGACATCAAGGCCGCCTCCGCCGTCCTTCTCGCAATGGAGGATGACCGCTCCGATCGCGTAGCGCACGGGCATGCCGCGGCGCTTCCCATCGTCGAAGGCTCCACGGATGTCGTCCAGCAGTTGCAGCGCCGTGGCCGGCTCCCAGCTGTAAGGACGTTGATAATTCGGGATCCGCAGGTCCTGGCCCAGCAATTCGCCCACCTGGATCTCGCTGACACCATCTTCGCGAATGGCCAATGTTCCTCCTATCCACGCCGTCGGGCACGACGTCCGAACACCGGGCGCCGAATGGCATGGCAAAGCTCCGTTCGCCCGGAGGCGCTATTTCTCGTGGACCCTGCCCGGACTGTACGGGCAACTGCCGCCCGAGCTCGTCGAGCCACACCAGATGCACTTGTTCGCGCCGTGGCCGTGGCGATGCCTCTTCGTCGGGCTGTACGGGCAGCTTCCGCCATAGGACGACGATCCGCAGAACTCGCACTTGCGTTCGTCTTCGATGTGCTCGTGCTTCTTGTGCGGGCTGTAGGCGCAGCTTCCACCGTACGAGCCGGAATTGCAGTAGCGACACTTGCTCATGGATCCCCCTTCGCTGGTTGAATATCGAAACCTTTTCCACTTGTCACGCTGCGTCGCGGACAACCAGGGCTGCATACCCTGCAGCGCCACGTTCGATGCGGGGCCCTGTCGATGCGAGAGCGAAGCGCACCATGCGCGGACCGCTGAATCCATTCCCGGAACGCCCCGAGAAGGAACCGCTGTATCGCGTCGTCCATGCCCGCGCCTGGTGGTCCGTCCGCTTCCAAGGCGCAGTCGATCGGTCTCATGGCCATTCGATCCAGTGAACCCTCTTGCGGCGTGTAGCCGATGGAAAGCCAACCTGCCCCGATGGTGCGACATCGAGTGTCGCTTCCGCCACGACGCCAGCGCGATGGCGCACATCTTCCATTCCGGCTTCGACGCTCGGCAGTATCGCCACGTCGTCTGCGACAACCACGTCGGCGATGCTCGGCTGCCCTTCCGATTGAGGTGGCATCAACGGCAGAAGAAGCGCTTCGCCCGCCGAAGTCGTCGCTTCGCGGCGACGCGACAGCCAATGCCGCGAATCCCGGTGGCCGCGATCCGGACGAAAACCGGAATGACGAGACCGTGTTCACGGCCTGGCCTCGGCGACTTCTGCCATCGACTCCGCACTTCGGGTAATCCCCGATTGAACTCGACCTGCAGGATGTGCTTTGTTACATCCATAGTCCTATATCAAATAAGCCCATAGACGTAGTTACGGAAGACTTTTCGTCCAGTGCGGTCCGCATGGGCCGGTACAATCCGGGGAGCGAACGGATGAAAGCGATCATGGTCGGCGCGGTGTTCTGCGCCCTGTTGGGTTGTGCGCAAGAGGGGGCCACCCGGCCGTCGGCGGCCGCGCAGAAGACGCCGGAGCCTTCGCCCGACCGCCGCGACTTCGCCGCCACGCTCGCTGCCGGCGAAACGGTGTCGATCGACAACCCCTATGGCGACGTGCGCCTGCGTTTCGGCGGCTATGCCAATGCGCTCGAAATCCATGCGGTCGTACAGCAACCGCCGGGAGCTTCGGAGATCGCCATGCAACCGGTCGACGACAAGACGCGTTATCTGTTCGCGCCGCGCCTGCCGGCGGGCGCCTTGCTCGCCGAAGGGCAGCGCATCGATCTGGTCGCGTTCGTTCCGCTCGGGCATGCGGTCGTCGCGAGCACCGAGCAGGGCTTGATCGAGAGCCGCGGCGTGCGCGGCGACGTTCATCTGTCCAGCGTCGCCGGCGACATCGCGATCCGCGGTACGCAGGGTCGCGTGCAGGCGGTGACCGGCGCGGGGAACATCGAAGCGTCGTTCGATGCGGCGCCGCCGGATTCGAAGCAGCGCCTCCAGACGACCACCGGCAACATCGTGCTGGCGATCGACGATCACCTCGATGCCGCACTCGAACTGGCGACCTCGGGCGTGTTCGCCACCGAATTCTCGCTGGACGTTGAACGGCTCCCCGGACAGGAACCGAACAAGCGCGCGCGCGCCGTGGTCGGCGCGGACGAGGCACGCGTCGACATCGAAAGCCGGCGCGGCGAAATCCGCCTGCTGCGCCGGAGCCCATTCACTTCGCCCGGCGGCAAGCCGGTGGAGCAGGAGCAAGAGGACAACGACAGCGACTGACGCATGGTTCCCGCCATGCGATCGACGGACGTCGGCCGCGTTTCCACCAGTCAGGCCATCCTTTACCTGGAGGTATCCCGCATGAACCGCTTGAGGAACACCCTCGCCGGCGCAGCGATGTCGATGCTGTTCTGTGGCGTCGTGCATGCAGCCGTTCCCGTTTCCGTCCCGCCCGTGCCGGTGGAGCTCGGCGAACCGGTCACGCCGGTCAGCATCGACGTCGACCTGCGCTCACTACCGGTCGTGCCGGCCTGGCAGGCCGGCATGGCGATCAAGGAAGCGCACAAGCGCCAGTTCTTCCCACCGGACCAGATCGATACCGCCGCGCCGGGCTGGCTGAACGCCGCACCAGACACGCTGCCCGAACTGCAGAAGCTGTGGGACGACAACGCGCCGGCCAGCCTCGGCACGACGCGGGGCCGCGTGGGCATCAACAACGGCTCGACCGGCGTCTCGCCGGGCGATCCGGTCGTCGACGTCAGCGCCAACTACATCATGTACGGCGTCAACGGCAGCAGCGGCACGAACTTCACGGTCTACGACAAGAGCGGCACCAAGCTCGCCGGCCCGACCACGTTCTCGTCGCTGGCCCCTTCCGGCGACGGTTGCCGCACCTCGGTCAGCGATCCGATCGTGCTGTTCGATCGTCTCGCCAATCGCTGGTTCCTGCTCGAGATGGGCGGCACCTCGTCGGCGGCGAAGATGTGCATCTACATCTCCAAGACCGAAAACCCCGTCTCGGGCGGCTGGTGGTTCTACGGCTTCTCGACGCCGACGCAGAACGACTATCCGCACTGCGGCATCTGGACCAACGCCTACGTCTGCACCGACAACGAAGGCCAGTCGAACGTGACCGCCTACGCCTACGACCGCGCCAACATGCTGAACGGCGCGACCGCGCGCGCGCAGCAACGCTTCGCCAGCGTGCCGAAGCTCGCCGGCTACGGTTTCCAAGCGCTGACGCCGTCCACGTTCATGGGCGACAGCGCGCATGCGCCGCCCGCGGGCGCGCAGCAGATCCTCGCGCGCCACGACGACGACGAGGCGCATGCCGGTTCGTCGGCCGACCCGAGCCACGATTTCATCGACCTGTATTCGATCAATGTCGACTGGAGCACCCCGGCGAACAGCGCCATCACGACGCTACCGCGCATCGCGATCACCGAGTTCAACAGCTGGTTCACCAACTACTCGACCTTCGCCACCGTGCCGCAACCGGGTTCGACCTCCAAGCTCGATCCGATCCGCGAGGTCATCCTCAATTCGCTGGTGTACCGCAACCTCGGCAGCTACGAGTCGATCGTCGGCCAGTTCTCGACCAACATGAGCGCCGCGCGCAGCGGCAGCACGGTCAATGCCGGCATCCGCTGGTTCGAGCTGCGCCGCACCGGCGGCGGAAGCTGGACGTTGCAGCAGGAGGGCACCTACGGCCCGGGCGACACCGCCACCCACCATTTCGATGGCTCGATCGCGACCGACAACAAAGGCAACATCGGCCTCGGCTACAACGTCACCAGGACCAGCTCGCCGACGACCTACGCGACGCTCGGCTACACCGGCCGCAAGGTGTCCGACCCCGCCGGCGTGATGACGCTGGGCGAGAACACCGTCGCCGCGGGCAGCGCCGCGGAAACCTCCGGCCGCTGGGGCGACTATTACCAGATGGCGGTGGACCCGGCCGACGACTGCACGTTCTGGATGGTCGGCATGTACCGCCCGTCCGGAAGCTGGAACACGCGCATCCAGGACTTCAAGTTCAGCGACTGCGGCGCGGCGCCGAGCACCTGGTCGGTATCCGGCACCGTGACCACGAGCGCCGGCGTCGGCATCGCGGGCGTCACGGTCGGTACCGGCTCATCGAGCACGACGACGAACTCGGGCGGCGCGTACACGCTCGGCGGCCTAGCCAACGGCAGCTATACGCTGACGCCGAGCCTGCCCGGCTATACGTTCTCGCCGGCGAACCGCAGCGTGACGATCACAGGTGCGAACGTCGTCGGCCAGAACTTCACCGGTACGCCGCCTGCGACGAACCAGCCGCCGGTCGCGAACTTCAGCTTCACGACCAATGGCCTCACGGCGAACTTCATCGACAGCTCGACCGACAGCGACGGCACGATCGCCTCGCGCTCGTGGAACTTCGGCGACGGCGCAAGCTCGACCACGACCAGCCCGAGCCACGCCTATGCCGCAGCCGGCACCTACAGTGTCTCGCTGACCGTCACCGACAACGGCGGTGCGACGAACACGAAGACGCAGCCGGTCACGGTCACGGCGCCCGGCGGCGGCAACGTGCTGCAGAACGGCGTCACGGTGACCGGCCTCGCCGCCACGACCGGCAACTTCGTGCTCTACACGATGAGCGTTCCGGCCGGCGCGACGAACCTGAAGTTCGTCATCTCCGGCGGCACCGGCGACGCCGACCTGTACGTCAGGTTCGGCTCGGCCCCGACGACCTCGAGCTACGACTGTCGCCCGTACCTCAGCGGCAACAGCGAGACCTGCTCGATCACGACCGCGCAGGCCGGCACGTACTACGTCATGGTCAACGCGTACTCGAGCTACACCGGCGTCAGCCTCACCGGCAGCTACGCGACCGGCAGCGGCGGTGGCGGCACGACGCTGACCAACGGCGTCGCCGTGACCGGCCTCGCCGCGGCGAGCGGCAGCTGGACCGCGGACTACACGCTGGTGGTGCCCGCGGGCGCGACGAACCTGAAGTTCGTGACGAGCGGCGGCACCGGCGACGGGGATCTCTACGTGCAGCTGAACGCCGCGCCGACGACGACCAGCTACCTGTGTCGCCCGTATGTCAGCGGCAACAGCGAGACCTGTTCGTGGACTTCGCCCGCGGCGGGCACCTACCACGTCAGCATGCGCGCATACTCGACGTTCTCCGGCGTCACGCTGGTGCCGAGCTACACGCCGTAACGCCGACGCGGCGATGAAAACGAACGGCGGCCGGTGCGAACCGGCCGCCGTTTTTCCTTTTGCGGCGCGTTCGTCCCATCGACGGACGTCAAGCCGACTGATGCCGGATGAATAAAGCAACAACCCGTAAGACCGGACCTCAACTTCGCTCGTCGAGTACGTCGTCGATTCATGTTCCAGCACCGCGTGCCTTCCCAGGCGTTCGTCCGGGTCAGCCCTGCGGCGACGACGAGCGCCTTCCACAGGGCCCATGCCCGTCCGCGCAGCCAAGTACCGCGATCGAGCGCCAGGGCGGAGCGGAAGATGAATCGACGCTCTTCGTCGAAGGGCGTCCATGCGATGGCCAGGTCGCATGCAGGGTCGCCGACACGGAACTGCCCGAAGTCGATGACGCCGCACAACTGCCCATCGTTCACGAGAAGATTGCCCACGCTGATGTCGCCGCGTACCCACGCCAGCCGGACCGGCGGTTCGCTGGCGAGTGCCGCCCCCCACGCGGAGAGGGCGTTTGCAGTCCGGCGACCAAGCCGCGGCGCGAGGACATCGATGGCTTGTCGAGCCTGCTCGTCGTAGATCGCCAGACCCGCGCCCCGATGGAACGTATCGGGACCGGGCGCCGGTCCGTCATCCGGTGCCGCGACCGCCTGGAGGGAGCGAAGAAAGGCCGCCAGATCGGTCGCGAAGCGCTCCAGGTTTGCGATCCGCTCCGGTCGGGCGGGCATGCCCCTCAGCCAGCGACGAATCGACCAGTTCCGAGGGTAGCCAAGGAGCGGGCGCCCCATCGCGACGGGCACGGGGATCGGCTGCGAAAGCCGCGAGGCCAGGAGCGGAAGCCAGCGCTGCTCGCGTCCGACCTGAGGAACATAGCCGCGGCGCTCGGCAGGCGCACCGACAGGTCTTCGCCGAGGCGGAACATCCGGTTGTCCCATCCGCCGGGCCCGACCGCGGAGACCGGCAACCGCGCCCACTCCGGAAACTGGGCCAGGACCAGTTGCTCGACGAGACCAACGGTGATCCCGGCCGGCTCGACGGGCAACGGCGTCATGCGCAACGGGATGCCGAGCGCAGTCGATCGCGAACGGCCATGAAAACCGACTCCGTCGAGACAGGACAAGCGACCGGCGGCCGATCGCGAACAGGCCGCCGGCCTGCGACGGCTAGGCGTGCAGCAAGCGATTCACGCGCGCGATGAACGCGGCCGGATCGGCGAGCTGGTCGCCCGCGGCGATCTGCGCTTCCTCGTACAACAACTGGCCGAGGTCCGCGCTGCGCGCCGCGTCGGTTTCGTCGGCGAAGCGGCGCACCAGCGGATTGGCCGGATTGATCTCGAGGATCGCCTTGCTCTCGGGCACGTCGTGGCCGGCCTCGCGCAGCAGGCGCTGCATGTGCAGGGCCATGTCGTATTCGCCGAGCACGATGCACGACGGCGATTCGGTCAGGCGGTCGCTGACGCGCACTTCGCCGACGCGGTCGCCGAGCACCCCGGCGAGTTTTTCGACGACGGGCTTCGCCTCTTCGATCGCCTTCTCGCGACGCTCCTTCTCCGCGCCGTCGGCCGCGTCGAGTCCGCCCTTGGCCGCGTTGCGCAGCTTCTTGCCGGCGTACTCGCCCAGGTAGCCGATCATCCACTCGTCGATGCGATCGCCGAGCAGCAGCACCTCGATGCCCTTCGCGCGCAGACCCTCGATCAGCGGGCTGCTCTTCGCCGCCGCGTGCGAATCGGCGGTGACGTACCAGATCACGTCCTGGCCGGCCTGCATGCGGCCGATGTAGTCGTCGAGCGAAACGGTCCTGGCGTCGCCGTCCGATGCGGTCGAGGCGAAGCGCAGCAGCTTGGCGATGCGCTCGCGGTTCGCGCCGTCCTCGGCGATGCCTTCCTTCAGCACGTTGCCGAACGCGCTGGTGAACTGCGCGAACTTTTCCGGCTCGTCCTTGGCGAGCTTCTCGAGCAGGTCCAGCGTGCGCTTCACGCAGGCCGCGCGGATCTGCGCGACGAGGCGGTTGTCCTGCAGGATCTCGCGACTGACGTTGAGCGGCAGGTCGTCGGAATCGACGACGCCGCGCACGAAGCGCAGGTACGACGGCAGCAGCTGTTCGCTCGCGTCCATGATGAACACGCGGCGGATGTAGAGCTTGAGTCCCTTGCGCTCGTCGCGGCCGGTGAACACGGAGTCGAACGGCGGCTTCTCCGGCACGTACAGGAGCAGCGTGTAGCTCTGCGATCCCTCGACGCGGTTGTGCGTCCACGCCAGCGCGTCGTTATAGTCGTGCGTGAGCGACTTGTAGAAACCCTGGTAGTCCTCGTCGGTCAGTTCGCTCTTCGGGCGCGTCCACAGCGCGGCGGCGTGGTTGACCGTCTCGAACTCGTCGGTGGGTTTGCCTTCGTCCATCTTCGGCAGGCGGATCGGGAACGCGACGTGGTCGGAATAGCGCGCGACCAGTTCGCGCAGTTTCCATACGTCGAGGAATTCCGTCTCGTCGTCCTTGAGGTGCAGCGTCACCGACGTGCCGCGCTTCGGGGCGTCGACCGTTTCCAGCGTGTATTCGCCGCTGCCGTTCGATTCCCAGCGCACGCCCTCGCCCGCCGCCGCGCCGGCCTTGCGCGTGAGCAGCGTGACGCGGTCGGCGACGATGAAGGCCGAATAGAAGCCGACACCGAACTGGCCGATCAGCTGCGTGTCCTTGCGCGCATCGCCCGAGAGGGATTCGAGGAACCTGCGCGTGCCCGAACGCGCGATCGTGCCGACGTTCTCGATCACTTCCTCGCGCGTCATGCCGATGCCGTTGTCTCGGATCGTCAGCGTGCGCGCTTCCTTGTCGGGCACGATCTCGATGCGGAGCTCCGCGTCGTCCGCCGTCAGCGCCGCGTCGGACAATGCAGCGAAGCGCAGCTTGTCGCAGGCATCGGACGCGTTCGAGACCAGCTCGCGCAGGAAGATCTCCTTGTGCGAATACAGCGAATGCGTGACCAGGTGCAGGACCTGGGAGACTTCGGCTTCGAACGCGCGCTTCTCGGGTTGGCTCGTCATGTTCCCTCCGGAAAAAATCGAATGCGTCGCATGTGGTGGCGCACGCAATTCCGTTCAAGCCATTCGGCGCAGCTACACAACGCCCGTCTTTTCCGCGGAAATGAAAATCCGCAACGAAAGTCTGCTATGAGTTGAAAAGTGCGGCCATGGATGGCCGCTCTGGACTCAACGAAGCCGATGCGCCGCTTCTCTTGGGACGTCGCGCCGAAGCAGCGTTCACGGACGAACGCACCAAGGTTGAAAAGTGCGGCCAGGGATGGCCGCGGGTAGACGATCCGAAGATCGTGCCCCGCGGGGATCTCGCAAGTTCGCAGGCTGCGGCGATCCCGGACGGATCGCATAAAAAAAGCGGCCGTCGTTTCCGACGGCCGCTCTGACGAGGAGCACAGACGCGACTCGATGCTCCAAGACGGATGTTGCTGGCGTCAGTCGCCCTTCTTCTTGACGTTCGCGCCGAGATCTTCCTTGATGCGCGCGGCCTTGCCCTCGAGACCACGCAGGTAATACAGCTTCGCGCCGCGCACCTTGCCGCGGCGCTTGACGACGACCGAGTCGATCGACGGGCTATGCGACTGGAACACGCGCTCGACGCCGGTGCCGTGCGAGATCTTGCGCACCGTGAAGGCCGAGTTCAGGCCGGCGTTCTTGCGCGCGATGCACACGCCTTCGTACGCCTGCACGCGCTCGCGCGTGCCTTCCTTGACCTTCACGTTGACGATGAGGGTGTCGCCCGGGCTGAACTCCGGCAGCGAACGGGTCATCTGGGCGGCTTCAAATTGCTGGATCAGGTTCATCGCACTCACCAATAGTCTGATTTCTTCATTCACCGGATTCGCGATCCGGCGTCGTTCTTCTTGCATGCTCGTGCTGGAACTCGGCCAGCAACGCGCGTGTTTTCTTGTCCAGTTCGACCCGTTCCAGAAGATCGGGGCGACGCAACCAGGTCCGGCCGAGCGACTGCTTCAGGCGCCAACGCGCGATCACCGCGTGGTCGCCGGATTTCAGCACCGCCGGCACGTCGCCCCACTCGTCATGCTCGGGGCGGGTGTAGTGCGGGCAATCGAGCAGGCCGTTCGAGAACGAATCCTGTTCGGCCGAAGCCGCGTCGTTCAGCACACCTTCCTGCAGGCGCCCGACTGCGTCGATCACGATCGCCGCCGCCAGTTCGCCGCCGGAGAGCACGTAGTCGCCGATGGAAAGCTCCTCGTCGACCGCATGCTCCAGAAACCGTTCGTCCACGCCTTCGTAGCGACCGCTCAGCAGGATCAGGTGATCGCGCCGCGCAAGCTCCGCCACCTTGGCCTGGTCGAGCCGCGCTCCCTGCGGACTCAGGTAGATCACCTTCGCCTCCGATCCGCTGGCGGCGCGCACGCTGGCGAGCGCCTTTCGCACCGGATCGACCATCATCACCATGCCGGGGCCGCCGCCGTAGCAGCGGTCATCCGCCGAACGGTAGTTGTCGCTCGCGAAATCACGCGGATTCCAGGTTGCGATCTGCAGCAACCCGCGTTCGCGCGCTCGCCCGACGACCCCGATCCTCGCGCTGCTCTCGATGAAATTCGGGAACAGCGTGATGACGTCAATACGCATCAGAACTCCGGATCCCAATCGACCGTCAGGCGGCCTGCATCGAGATCCACTTCCGTCACGAACGGCCCGACCAGGAACGGGATCAGGCGCTCGCGTGTTGCGTCCTTCACGACCAGCACGTCGTTGGCACCGGTCGCCACGAGATGCGACACCTTGCCGAGCGACGCGCCTTCGACCGTGACGACCTCGAGTCCTTCGAGATCGGACCAGTAGAACTCGCCGGGTTTCGCTTTCGGCAAGGCCGACCGCGCCACCCAGATTTCCTCCCCGACCAGCGCCGCCGCCGCATCGCGATCCGCGATGCCGGGCAATTCGGCCACCAGTCCCTTGCCTTGGGCGCGCCCGCGGCACGTTTCGATCATCTTCTCGCCGGACGCGGACCGCAGCAGCCAAGGCTGGTAGCGGAAAATCTGCGTCCTCGGCTCGGTGTACGACTCGAGCTTCAGCTCGCCGCGCACGCCGTGGACTCCGACCACCCTGCCGAGCAGGACGAGTTTTTCGCCCGACCCGCCCATGCGATTCAGGCAGCGGCAACCTGCTTGCCGGCTTCCTTGTAAAGCGACTTGACCTTCTCGGTCATCTGCGCGCCCTTCTCCACCCAGGACTTGACCTTGGCGGTATCGAGCTGCAGGCGCACATCCTTGCCGGCGGCGATCGGGTTGAAATAACCCACGCGCTCGATGTTGCGGCCGTCGCGCGCGTTGCGCTCGTCGGTCACGATGATGTGATAGAAGGGACGCTTCTTCGCGCCGCCACGGGAAAGGCGAATCTTGACCATCGTAGCTCTCTGAATTCTCTAGGATTTTATTCTTGGGCGCAGCAGGCAAGCCGGCCTACTCCCGAGGGAGCCGCGCATTCTAGCTGAATCCCGCAAAAAATAAAGCCCTGCGCGGAGTTAGGGCCGGATTCCGCCGGAATCGGGACGAAGCGCAACCCGCACCGCGCCGCGAAATGCAGCGAAGAAATCGCGACGGACGATCCGGAGTCGCCCGCCGCGACGGCTCATCCGGCGCGCCCGCATGGGAACCGGGACAAGCGACGCCGCCGTTTCGGCGAACGGATCCATTCGCCGCGAAACGGTGGTCACGTCAGACCTGCGCGCGCCTTCATTGCATGCGACCGAAGCGGCCACCGTTGAAATCGGCGATGGCCTGGTCGATTTCCTCGCGCGTGTTCATCACGAACGGCCCATAGCCGACGATCGGCTCGTCGATCGGCTCGCCGCCGAGCAGCAGGAACGTGGCGTCGCTGTTCGCCTCGACGCTGATGCCGCCGCCGTCGCGAGCGAACGTGACCAGCTGCGCCTCACGTGCAACCTGGTTGCCGTTGACCTGCACGGCGCCGCGCAGCACGACCAGCGCGAGCGTATGGCCGTCTTCGACCTCGAACGTGGCGCTGTGGCCTTGCTTCAGGCGCACGTCCCAGACGTTGATCGGCGTGAACGTGCGTGCCGGCCCGCGATGGCCGTCGTACTCGCCGGCGATCACGCGAACCTTGCCGGCGCCGTCGGGCAGCGCGACGGCGGGAATCCCGGCGTCGAGCAGGGTCTGGTAGCCCGGCGCGGCCATCTTGTCGCTGGCCGGCAGGTTCACCCACAGCTGCACCATCTCGAAGTTGCCGCCGGTCCTGGCGAAGTCGCGCGAGTGGTATTCCTCGTGCAGGATGCCGGACGCGGCCGTCATCCACTGCACGTCGCCCGGACCGATCTTGCCGCCGGCACCGGTCGAGTCGCGGTGCTCGACCTCGCCTTCGTAGACGATCGTCACGGTTTCGAAACCGCGATGCGGATGCTGGCCGACGCCGCGCTTGGCCGTGGTCACGTCGAACGCGTACGGACCGGCGTAGTCGAGCAGCAGGAACGGGCTCAGGTGCCGGCCCTGGCTGTCGTAGGAAAACATCGAGCGCACCGGGAAGCCGTCGCCGACCCAATGGCCGCGCGGCGCACTGTAAAGACCGATCACGTTTCTCATGTCTCGTTCTCCATCGGCATCCCCTTCTGGGAGCCTTCGATAGCGAGCAGAATAGATTCGGGACAAAAGCCCCGGTAGACGGCAAAATCCGCCATCAGAGTCCTGTCCATGGAACGATTGAAGCCGCGGACGATGCAAGACCTCAACGATCTCCAGTATTTCGTCCATGTCGTCGAGCACGGCGGCTTCGCCCAGGCAGGACGCGCGCTCGGCGTGCCGAAATCGAAACTGAGCCGGCGCATCGCCTTGCTGGAGGAACGCCTCGGCGTACGCCTGATCCAGCGCTCGACGCGACGTTTCCTGGTCACCGAAATCGGCCAGACCTACTACGCGCACTGCAAGGCGATGCTGGTCGAGGCGGAGGCCGCGCAGGAGGCGATCGAGATCACGCGCTCCGAGCCGCGCGGCCTCGTGCGCATGACCTGCCCGACCGCGCTGCTCGACACGCGCGTCGACGCGATGCTGGCCGACTTCATGGTCTCGTGTCCGCAGGTCGAAGTGCACGTCGAATCGACCAACCGTCGCGTCGACGTGATCGGCGAAGGCATCGACATCGCGATCCGCGTCCGGCCGCCGCCGCTCGAGGACAGCGATCTGGTCCTGCGCAAGCTCGCCGATCGCTGCCAGGCGTTGGTGGCGAGTCCGGCTTTGGTCGAACGCTGCGGCCTGCCGAAAGCTCCGGCCGATCTCGTGCGCTATCCGAGCCTCGCACTCGGCTCGCCGCGAAACGACTATCTGTGGCGGCTGTACGGCCCGGATCATGCGCAGGCGGAGATCTACCATCGCCCGCGTCTCGTCACCGGCAGCATGCTGGCGTTGCGCACCGCGGCGGTGGCCGGCGTCGGCGTCGTGCAATTGCCGACGATGATGGTCGGCGAGCAACTCGCTTCGCGCGCGCTGATCGAAGTCCTGCCGCAGTGGGCGCCGCGCCACGAGATCATCCATGCGGTATTCGCCTCGCGCCGCGGCCTGCTGCCGTCGGTGCGCGCCCTGCTC
>Ga0153956_1000312_pt1 | contig 58724 bp, 56 predicted proteins | sample TSFL040MetaG_FD_104704 | JGI IMG/M metagenome (GOLD analysis project Ga0153956, IMG submission 104704) | Attine ant fungus gardens microbial communities from Florida, USA - TSFL040 MetaG | ecosystem: Host-associated > Fungi > Mycelium > Unclassified | place: USA: Florida, Wekiwa Springs...
GAGCGATTGCCCGGCTTCGCGAAGCCGGGCAATCGAACACCGTTCCGCAAGCGATAACTGGCTGTAGGTCGACATGGCAGCACCTGTGTCAGGTGTTGCACTTCGCTTGTGAACTCAGGGGGGCCCAACTCCCGCGCTGGCCAAATCCGCGCCGGTGCATTTGATGGATGGTATCGGAGATGGGTCCCCGCTTTCGCGGGGATGACGGTATTGCGATTATCGCCGGCCCGCAAAGAACGCTCGCAACAACCCCGCCGCCTCGCCTTCGCCGATCCCGCCATACACCTCCGGCCGGTGATGCACGGTCGGTTGCGCGAACAGCATCGGGCCATGCTCGACCGCGCCGCCCTTGGGGTCGCTCGCGCCGTAATAGAGCCGCGCGATGCGGGCATGGGCGATCGCGCCGGCGCACATCGCACACGGTTCCAGCGTCACCCACAGGTCGCAATCGCTCAGCCGGTCGTCGCCGATCGCCGCCGCCGCCGCGCGGATCGCGAGCATCTCGGCGTGCGCGGTCGGGTCGTGCGCCCTGCGCGGCGCATTGGCGGCTGTCGCGATGATCCGGCCGTCGAGCACCACCACGGCGCCGACCGGGACTTCGCCCTCGGCGGCAGCGACAGCGGCCGCATCGAGCGCGGCGCGCATCGGCGGGGGCAGCGTGAACCCGCTTATCGCGCCGCCGCCGTGTTGGCCGGAGCGGGTTCGCCGGGCTTGTTGATATTGAGCTTGGGCACTTCGATCGTCTTGTTCTCGGTGCCGACCGTGACGGTCGCCATGTTGGCGCTGACCGACGGCGCCGAGCCGCCCTCCAGCTTGACGGTCGGCAGGCTGCCCGCGGTGCCGTTCAGCCTGAGCATGCCGGTCGCGAGCAGGATGACGACGACGACGGCCGCGAGGCCGATCAGGGCAAGCAGAAAGCGCATGACAGATCCTCCTGTAATCGAATCGCTATCGCAATAAACCATCGTCGTCGCGCCCGGTTGCATCGACCGCGCGCGAATCTGTTGACCTCGGCGGCACATGCCGCTATCCGCGCCACCTTTCCGGGCACCCGCCCGAAACTCAGGATTGATAGCATGTCGCGCATTTGCGAGCTGACCGGCAAGGGCCGGCAGGTGGGCAACAACGTTTCCCACGCCAACAACAAGACCAAGCGGACGTTCCTGCCCAATTTGCAGAACGTGACGCTGATGTCGGACGCGCTGGGCACCTCGGTGCGGCTGCGCGTGTCGACGCACGGCCTGCGCTCGGTCGAGCATGTCGGCGGTCTCGACAACTGGCTGGTGAAGACGAGCGACGACGATTTGTCGCTGCGTGCCCGCCGCCTGAAGCGCGACGTCAAGAAGAAGCTCGCCGCGGCGTAAGCCACAACGTTCGCAAGGCTTGAAGGCCCGCCTTTCCGCACCGGAAGGGCGGGCTTTTCGCGTTTCGTGTTCCTGCGAAAGCAGGAGCACGGATCAGAGGTCCAGCCTGAACTTCATCAACAACGTGCGCTGCAGGAACAACTGGTTGTCGTCGCTGACCATCCACAGGATCGTCGCCGCGCCTTCGCGCGTCACCGCCAGCCCTTCGAAATTGTCGACCGTCAGCGGGGCGGCGAATCGCGCGACCTCGCGGCTCGCGACGATCTGCCCGGCCCTCAGCCCGCGCGGGTCGATCAGCGTCAGCACCGCGCTCCAGTGGAACGGCAAGGCGAATCGGCGGTTGAGCACCAACAGCCTGCCGTCGGGCAGCTCGACCGCGTCGCTCGGGTCGTAGCCGTCGGGCGGGCGGTAGAAGGCAAGCACCGCGCCGTCCGCATGCGTCACCGGATCGCCAGGGAACAGCAACAGGTCACGCGTCGGCCGGTCCCGCCGATCGGTCTCGGCGATCACCACGAACCGGCCGTCGCGCAGCCGCACCAGCGATTCGGCCCCGCCATTCTTTTCCCACCGCGCCATCGCCGGCGGCGCCGCATGGGCGGCGGGCAGCGTGAGGCCGGGGCCGTAGCGCCAGATCGCGTTGGCGCGCTCGAACCCGACCCATATCTGGCCGCTCGCCGGATCGACCGTCATCGATTCGCTGTCGCGCTCGCGCTTTTCCCAGCCGATGCCCGGCCCCGCGGGCAGATCGCCGAATTCGGGATCACTCACCCGGAACGCGGCATCCATCCGGAACCGCACGATGTCGCCAAAGTCGCTGAGCAAGGTGAAGCGGTCGCCCGCGACGCTCAGCGAGGAGTACCCGCCGAACGCATCGTCACGGCTCGTCAGGCTTACCCCGCCCAGATAGGTCAGCGCACCGACCCGCCGCCGGGCCGGGTCGCCGGCGTCGAGCGGCACCGGGGTCGCCGCGATATTCGGATCGTCGCCCAGGATCGGCCGCCGATCGCGCCAGCTCGCGGTCACTTGCGACAGGATCAGCAATATCAGGAGAAGGCGCAGCAATCGCATCGCGCCCCTCATAGCGGCGTCACACGCTCGCGCGACCCGGAATAGCCTTAACGCCGGATAACAGGCGTATTCAGCATCTCCTCAAAGCGAATCACCCATAACGCCTCCATCGACCGACTTGAGAGACGGTAAGGAGACGACCCATGTTGAAGCAACTGAGCCTCGTCGGCGCCGCGCTCGCGATGACCGCCACCGCGGTCGTTCCCGCCGCGCCCGCCATGGCGCAAAGCCGCTACGACCGCTCGTATCGCGACAACGGCTATGATCGTGGCAGGTACGACAACCGCACCTATCGCGGATACGACCGCAACTATCGCAGCTATCGCGCCAACCAGAAGTGCAGGGACGGCGACGGCGGCACGATCGTCGGCGCGATCGCGGGCGGATTGCTGGGCAATACCGTCGCCGGCCGCGGCGACAGGACACTCGGCACGATCATCGGCGGCCTGGGCGGCGCGCTCGCCGGCCGTGCGATCGATCGGTCGGATCGACCGAACTATTGCCGATAACCAGCGTTTCTCCCCGGTAGCGTATCGGGAGAGATAGTCCCTCGCGTAGCGTTGGAGGGCGGAGGGCCGGTTCCCAAGGGGAGCCGGCCCTCGTGTTATGCGGGCGATAGGCGCGGCAACGCCCGCGCCGATGCGGAGCAATCGCCCGCACGGCCGGCGGACGAGCGCAGCTCGATCCGGCCGACGGCTTTGCCGGCGGCAGCCAAGCAGGGTAGCCGCTCCGCTGCTGCCGTCCTGGTCGTCGCCCGACCGGGAAGCAGCGACACGGACGACTCGCGCCCCTGACCGCCCGCCTCGCGCGCGCTTCCACACACTCCTTTAACCATGTCCTGCCAGTCTGCGCGCATGTCCATCACGGGAATCCACGCGACGACGCCGGTCCTCGTCAATCGGCAAGTCAGCAGTCCGGGCCGCACCGGCATGGCCGGTTTCGGCGCGGCGCTTGCCGCCGCCAGCGCCGAAGCCACCACGCCGGCCGTTCAGTCAATCACCGCCAAGGACGGCACCGTCTGGACGGTCACCGATATTGGCGCCTCGCTCACCGACGACGACAAGCGGATTCTGGGCTGGCCCACCACCGATCCGGCGACGGGCATGCTGGCGGCCATGATCGCGCAGGATCGTAACCAGGGCATCCTCAACGGCCCCATCACGGCCGACGATATCGTCGGCAATCCGGCCAGGGGCATCGCCGGATTTGCCGATCGCCAACCCGATCTCGCCTCCGGCCGGATCGATGCGATGCTCGACCGCCTCGATCGCGCGGGAACCGATTTCACCGACATGACCCGCAAGGAGCTGTTCGACTGGATGAACGGCAAGATCGCCAGCGGCGAAATGTCGCTGGATGACAGCTTCGCGTTCCTGGCGATGACGGTCAAGATTCCCGTCGGAGGCGGACAAGGGGCGCAGCTCGCGCTCGACGACACGGAGCGCGTCGATTTCGTTCACATTGCGCAAGACGGCATTGCCGGGGCGCTGGAGCGCAACGATCAAACAACCCGCAAGATGCTGGAAACGGCCATGCGCGCCATGCGGCACGACCAGCGCGGCGACATCGATCGCTTCGCCTGACGAAAAAAGAGCCGCCCGTCTTGCGACGAGCGGCCCCGCATTTCTGCTATGGTTCGATCAGGCGAAACGGATGCGCATCTCCGTCGCGGGGCGGCGGCGGACCGCGAAGCCCAGCGCGCCGAAACCGACCAGCATCATCGCCCAGGTCGCGGGTTCGGGGACGGCGGTGACCGCCGTCTGGACCGCGCCGACATTGCCGGTCTTGCCGTTGGCGATGATCATATCCGACGTGAAGTAGATATGATTGCCGCCGACCGTGTTGAAACCGAGCGATGCGAGCGACAAGGCGCTGCCCGCGCTGACCTTGAACGACAGGGGACCGGTGAAACCGCCATTCCAGCCGGGTCCGCACGCCGTGGTGCAGTCGATGCCGGTCAGGTAATTGCCGAACGGCGGCGAACTCACTGTATCGCCCGACCCCGTCTTGATCGCGGCGAACCCGCTCGTCAGGTTGGAGATCGTCACCGACGGATCGCCGTTCAGGCGGAAGGTGAACGCGTTGTGGTTCTGATTGCCGTCGTGAATCTTGAAACCGGCATTCAGCACGATGTCGAACAACAGCGACCCGGCATTCGCGCCCGTGCCCTCGGTCACGGTGACCGTTCCATAAGGTCCAGCGCCCAGGCCGGCGGAAGAATCGGACACCGAGAAGGTGTAGATCTGAACAGCGGCCGAAGCCGGCTGCGCCGCCAGCATGCCGGCAAGCCCCAATACTGCAAGTTTACGATACATGTTAACCCCCAACAATAAGTTCCCATTAAGTACTGGGGGTCAACTCGCACAACGCTCGGCGATAGTCCAAACGAGTTGTTAAGATACTCGTCCATTTTTGAGACTAATACGGGCCACAAGCAAATCGCCGGAGCATAAACCTCTATCTTACAGTGTTTTTTGCCGGGCGGAACTTCGTGGTAAACAGAGTCAGCGATGCGAGCTTGTTTACCAAATACTCGACGCCCCTTGCGATCGTCCAGCCGACTTTCCAGTCCAGCGTGTCCCGCAAGTTATTTAGAATCTTTGATTCTCTGCGTCCCAGGACCGACAGGCGATCTTGCAACACAGGATTTCGCCTGACGGTCTTGCCGGCGCTTTGACATCGCGGCATCGACCCGCCAGCCCCACCGGCTGGCGCGCCGAAGCGCGCCGACCCGGCCATCGCCGGGCCTCCAGCCGTCAGTACATATGCTGCCCGCCATTGATGCTGAGCGTGCTGCCGGTCACGAACCCGGCATCCTCCGCGACCAGGAACGCCACCGCGCGGGCGATCTCCTTGGCCTGGCCGAGCCGCCCGACCGGGATTTTCGCGACGATCTTGGCCAGCACCTCGGGCGGCACCGCCGCCACCATGTCGGTGTCGATATAGCCCGGCGCGATCGCATTGACGGTGATGCCGAACCGCGCGCCTTCCTGCGCCAGCGCCTTGGTGAAGCCATGGATGCCCGATTTCGCGGCGGCGTAATTGACCTGGCCGTATTGCCCGGCCTGGCCGTTGATCGACCCGATATTGACGATCCGGCCCCAGCCGCGATCCTTCATCCCCGGGAACACCGCCTTCGCCATCGTAAAGCAGCCGCCGAGATTGGTGTCGATCACCTCGTTCCACGCCGCCTTGTCCATTCTCAACAGCGTGCCGTCGCGCGTGATGCCGGCATTGTTGACCAGCACGTCGACCGGCCCCACCTCCGCCTCGACCTTCTTCACGCCTTCCTGCGCATCGTCGTAATTGCCGACGTCGAACTTGACCGTCCTGATCCCCGTCCGGTCGGTGAAGGCCTTGGCGCGTTCGTCATTGCCGGCATAATTGGCGACGACGGTCATCCCCATGTCCTTGAGCGCAAGGCTGATCGCCTCGCCGATGCCGCGGGTGCCGCCGGTCACGATCGCAACGCGTGCCATATAGTCTCTCCTGTTATGCGCCCGCGATTCGCGGGTCGTCGGGGTCACGCTATTGGGCGGCGCTCCACCCGGCAAGCTCCCGCGACAAAATGCCGCGCAGCATGGAGATTCCGGGCGCGCCGTCGTTGAGGCAGGGCAGATAGGCGAAGTCGGTCCCGCCCGCCGCGCGGAAGGTCTCGCGCCCGCGAATGTCCAGCTCCTCGAGCGTTTCGAGGCAGTCGGCGGAGAAACCCGGCGCGACGATCGCGACGCGCTCGATCCCCTGCCCCGGCAGCGCGGCGAGCGTCGCGTCGGTCGCGGGTTCGAGCCATCTGGCGCGGCCGAAGCGCGACTGGAATGTAACGATCGTGTCCATTCCCAGCGCTTCACCGAGCAACCGCGCGGTCTTCCGGCAATGGCAGTGATAGGGGTCGCCCAAGTCGAGCGTGCGCCGCGGCATGCCGTGGAAGCTCGCGACGATCGCTTGCGGCGCGAAATCGAGGCCCGCCAGCGAGGCCCGCACCGACACCGCCAGCGCATCGATATAGGCCGGATCGTCGAAATAAGGCGGCAGCGTCCGGATCGCGGGTTGCCAGCGCATCCCGGCCAGCGCGGCAAACGCCTTGTCGTTGGCGGTCGCGGTCGTCGCGGCGCAATATTGCGGGTAGAGCGGCGCGATCAGGATGCGGTCGCACCCCGCCGCCTGCATCGCCGCCAGCCGGTCGGCGATCGCCGGATTGCCGTAGCGCATCGCCCAATCGACGATCACGTCCGGGCCGAACGCATCCTTCAGCGCCGCCGCCTGTGCCCGCGTGATCGCGGCGAGCGGCGACCCGTCCTCGCGCCAGACCAGGCCATAGGCATGCGCGGACTTTTTCGGCCGCGTGGTGAGGATGACACCGCGCAGGATCGGTTGCCACAGCGGCGCGGGTATCTCGACCACACGCTTGTCCGACAGGAACTCGGCGAGATAGCGCCGCACCGCTTTGGGGCTGGCGTCGTCGGGCGTGCCGAGGTTGACCAGCAACACCCCGATCTTGCGCTGGGGGATTGGAGGATGGTCGGTCGGACGGTCCATCACCGCCCGTGCTCCTGCGAAAGCGGGAGCCTGGAATCGCAGGCGATGCGCTCGTGGCCCTGGGCTCCTGCTTTCGCAGGAGCACTGCAGGAGGCGCGGCTTCTCATGCTTCCCCCACCTTCAACGGCAAGCTGCGGATGCGGAATCCCGTCGCCGATTGCAGCGCGTTGGCGATGGCGGGGGCGACCGGCGGGACCGCGAGTTCGCCGACGCCGCCGGGATCGGCCTCGCTGGGGATCAGTTCGACGGTGATGTCGGGCACGTCGGCCAATCGCAGCAGGTCGAGCCCGCTGAGCCCCAGGCGTTCCGCCCACCCGCCCTTGTAGCGCGCCGATCCGCCCAGCGCCGCCGCCATCCCGAACACCAGGCCGCCCTCGATATTCTGCCTCACCACGTCGGGGTTGATCGTCCGCCCGCAATCGACCGCCGCGACGATGCGGTCGACGCCGATCGACTGGTCCTCGTCGATATGCGCCTCCGCGAACACCGCGATATGGCTGCCGCGAAAGCTGTGGCAGGCGATGCCCTGGCCGCTGCCGGGCACGCCGCCTTCCCAGCCGCCGAGCGCCGCCGCCGTCGTCAGGCACCGCGCCAGCCGCGCATTGCCGCCGAGCATACCGATGCGGAACGACATCGCCTCGGTCCCCGCCATGTGCGCGAGTTCGTCGATGAAGCATTCGGTGAAGAAGCAGGTGTAGCTGTGCGCCCCCGACCGCCAATGCCCGGTCAGGATGCCGATATCCGCCGCGTGATGGTCGATCGCGTAGGACGGGATCTGGTAGAACGGCGTCGCACCCGCCATCGCATAGCCGTCGCCGTCGCCCGCGACGGCCAGCGCCGCCGATGCCGCGCGATCGTCGGCGAGCAGCCGGAGCGCCAGCTCGCGCCCGGTCGCCGGGGTGGCGATCTTGGCCAGCCAGCCGGTGATGCGCCCCTGATTGTCGAGCCGCCCCGCCATCCGCGCCACGGCGGGGCTGCGCGGGCGGTCCTGCTGGATATCCTCCGCGCGCGACCACATCACCTGGACCGGCCGCTTGAGGTCGCGCGCCAGCACCGCCGCCTGGACCGCGGCATCGGGTTCCAGGTTGATCCCGAACCCGCCTCCGATCGGCATCGGGTGGATCACCACCGCGCCATCGGCCACTCCAGTCGCCGCCGCCACCGCCGCGCGGGCGAGGCCGGGGGCGAGCGTCGGCGCCCACACCTCGACCATGCCGTCGGACCAGGTGGCGGTCGCGGCGCGCGTTTCGACCGGGACGTGCAGCGCGGGGTCGGCGCGATAGGTGGCGCCGACGATGCTCGCGCCCTTGAACGCCGCGCCGACATCGCCCGACGAGGCGACGCGCACGCCCGACCCCTTCAGCGCATCGTCGAGCGCGCGGCGGATCGTCGCGGTCGATACCGGCGTGCCGGGGATCGCGAAGCGCGGGTGCGCGGCCTCGATCGCGCGGTTCGCCGTCCACCAGTCGCTCGCGACCGCCGCGACCCAACGGTCCTTCCTGACGATGGCGGTGACGCCCCGGATCTTCTCCGCAGCGGCGGTGTCGCACGCGGCCAGGACCGCGTCCGGGGTCGGCCCGCCGCGAACCGAGGCGAACATCATGCCGGGCAGGCGGACATCGGCGGCGAAATTGACCGAGCCGTCGACCTTGGCCGGGCTGTCCAACCGGGGCAAGGATTGCCCGGTCAGCCGCCCCGTCTCGCCGCCGCGCAACGGCACCGGATCGGGCACGCTGCCGCCGGCAGCCTCGGCGGCCAGCTCACCGAAGCGGAGCTTGTCCTTGCCGTGCACGACGAACCCGGCCGCCGTGCCGCACGACCGCCAATCCACGCCCCAGCGCGCCGCCGCCGCCTGCTGCAACAGCAGCCGCGCCGCCGCGCCCGCCTGGCGCAAATCGCCCTCGAACTGGCGGATCGAGGTCGAGCCCGCGGTCAGCATCAGCGCGCTCGACGTGACATGGCCGTCGCGCAGCGATTTCGGCAGGCGGTCGAACGCGCCTTCGAACAATTCGGACGCCGCCATCGGATTGGCGTAGAGCGGGTTGAGCGGCGCCGGCTCGACCGCGATCGTCCGCCAGTCCGCGCCGAGTTCGTCGGCGACGATCTGCGGCAGGGTGGTCCACACGCCCTGCCCGTGCTCGGCCTGCGGCACCGCGACCGCGACATGCCCGTCCTCGCCGATCTTGAGCCAGGCGTTGAAGACATGCTCGCCCTTCGCGGCGGTCAGGTTCGCCGCATAATGCCGCGGCCACACCGCCCAGGCGACGACCAGCCCCACCCCCGCGCCGCCGCCGATCAGCAGGTTGCGGCGGGTGACGAGGGGCTTGGATTCAGGCGGAGGACCGGGTGCCATCGATATGGCTGTATCGCGGCACGCAGCGCTGCGCCACTATAACTCCCCTCCCTGGAAGGGACCTTCATACTTATGCGACCCAGCCCGGTCACACCTTTCGATAAATACCTTGCGTAACTCTGGCGATGTTGCCCGCCTTTAACTCTCTGGCGATCAACCGTTTGGAGGCGGGGACGATCTTCTCGACGCCTGCCTTTCGAAGCGCGCCCATGACCTTCAAGGCGTCAAACTCGCGGCCCATCACCGCGAGACCCGCGTCGATCTGATCCTGCGTCAGTTCGCCTTCGTAGTATTTCATGCCAACCAGTTGCCACGAAAAAGCCCGGCTGGTTAGGCCGGGCTTTTTCGTGGCCCTAGAGGGCCCCGGTACTACGCAAGCTCGACGTGCGCCGTCTCCAAAATCCCCAGACAGACTGCGCCATATTGATGGCGAGGATGATGCCGAGCGCAGGCCACAACCACTTGTCCGGTATCCACCCCAACAGATTGAAATGAAGGCCCGCCCAAAACAGGCCGAAGAACGCGATTCCACCGACCCAAAGATAGATCGAGTTTCTTGCGTCATTGGTCACGTGCCCTTGCTCCCGCAATCTCCCTCAAACGTGCGCCATCTTGCGGAAATCTGCAACCGAACGACCATTGGGTCACACAGACATATAGGTCCCTCCCTGGAAGGGAGGGGCTGGGAGTGGGTCGAGACTTGGCGTAACGCCGATCTACAGCCCGGCCCGTCCGCATCGCGATACTTCCACCCACCCCTAACCCCTCCCTTGCAGGGAGGGGAACGCCTATGCCATCGCCCGATATCTGGCGCGCAGGCCCACCTTGTCGATCTTCTCCGTCCCCAGCCGGGGCAGCGGGTCGCCGGCGATCCAGATGCGCGCGGGCACCTTGAACGCGGCGATGTGGTGGCGCAGGAAGTCCTGCAATTCGCTTTCGGTGCAAGTGTCGCCGGGATGGAGATACACCACCGCCCCCGGCACCTCGCCGAACCGCTCGTCGGCGAGGCCGAACACCGCCGCCTCGGCGACCAGGGGATGCTCGTAGATCGCTGCCTCGACCTCCTGGCAGCTGATATTCTCGCCGCCGCGAATGATGATGTCCTTCTTGCGGTCGACGATGAACAGGTAGCCGTCCGCGTCGAGATAGCCGATGTCGCCGGACAGGAAGTACCCATCCTTGCTGAACGCCGCCGCCGTCGCGTCGGGCCGGTGCCAATATTCGCGGAAGTTGCAGACCGAGCGGATCGCGATCTCGCCGCGCTCGCCCGGCGGCACCTTGTCGCCCGCATCGTCGAGGATCGCGAGGTCGACCAAGGGCGGCGACGGGCGCCCGGTCGAATTGGGCTTGGCGAGGTAATTGTCGCGCCAGTTGCCGCAGCCGACGCCGTTGGTCTCGGTCAGGCCGTAGCCGATCAGCGGCGCGCCGCCGCCCATCTCCTCGTTGATCCGCCGGACATGATCGATCGGGCGGGGCGCGCCGCCGGCGGCGAAGTCGGTCACCGACGACAGGTCGTATCTGGCGCGGTCGGGATGCGTCAGGATCTCGAAACTCATCAGCGGCACGCCGACGAAATAGCTGATCCGCTCCACCTCGATCAGCCGCATCGCCTCCGCCGCGTCCCATTTGGGCATCAGCACCAGCTTGCGCCCCATCGCGAACGACTGGAGCATCACCGGCACTTCGGCGGTGACGTGGAACAGCGGCACGTTGAGCAGGGTCGAGGGCTGGCCCGCCGGCGGCTTGCCGTCCTCGGTCGCGAGGCCGAGCATGACCAGCGCCTGCGCCAGATAGTTGAGCACCGCCTGCATCACCGCGCGATGGTCGCTGAGCGCGCCCTTCGACTGGCCGGTCGAGCCGCTGGTGAACAGGATCGTCGCGAGATCGTCGGGGCCGAGTTCGGGCAAGGCGGCGGTGGCATCCGACGCGATCGGGGCGAGTGCTTGCGCCAGCGGCTGGAGGTCGTCGACCACCACGACGCGGGCAGTCAGCCCCGCGACATCCGCCAGCCGCTTGCCGCGCGGCGAGTCGGCGAGCACGATGCCGCACGCGACCTCGGTCAGCGCCCCGGCGAATTCCTCCGTCTGCCACCAGCCGTTGAGGAGGACCGCGACCCCGCCGGCCATCAGGATGCCCATGTAGAGCGCGATCCACGACGGCGAGTTGCGCATCGCGATCCCGACCCGGTCGCCCCGCGCCAGCCCGCCCGCGACCAGGCCGGTCGCGACGCGCGCCGCCTGGGCATACACCTCGCCGAAGCTCAGCCGCTCGTCGCCGGACACCAGGAACGTCACGTCCCGATGCTCGGCGCAATAATGCGCGAAATAATGCGCCAGGCTGGGCGGCGCGGCGGCGATCATCGGATAGGTCCGTCCGCCGACCGTCACCTCGGTCAGCGCCATCGGCCCGCCGTCGCCGATCAGCCTGCCGATCCCCGCATCCATCCGCCCGTCGAGCACGCTCGGCATCACTCTCTCCGCTTGGTCTTGCCTGTTTGTGCCCTTATGGAGGCGCGAAACCCCGGGGAAAAGCCTTGATCCTGCACGCACTCACCGCGATCGACTTCAACGACCTGCACCTGTCCAAGGTGCTGCTGCACATCCATTTGTTCGGGCACGATTTGTTCGACATCAAATGGTATTCGATCGCCTATATCGCCGGGATCGTCGTCGGCTGGATGTACCTGACCCGCCTGTTGAAGGCGCCGGGCGCGCCGATGGCGACCCGCCATGTCGAGGATCTGGTGTTCTACGCGACGCTCGGCATCATCGTCGGCGGGCGCGTGGGCTATGTCGCATTCTATGATCCCAAGCTGTTCACGTCGCGGAGCTTCTTCATGCTGTGGGAAGGCGGCATGTCGTTCCATGGCGGCGTGATCGGCACCACGCTGGGCATCATCCTGTTCGCGCGGCGGCACAAGCTCGACTGGCTGCGCATCCACGATTACGTCGCGTGCTGCGCGCCGTTCGGCCTGTTCTTCGGCCGCCTCGCCAATTTCGTGAACGGCGAATTGTGGGGCAAGCCGACCGGCACCAGCTACGGCATCATCTTCCACGGCACACCCAACGACGTCGCGCGCCATCCTAGCCAGCTCTACGAAGCGGGGCTGGAAGGCATCGTCCTGTTCGCGATCCTGTGGTTCGCGTTCTGGAAGACCAAGGCGCGGTATCAGCCGGGCAAGCTCGTCGGGCTGTTCGTCCTGTTCTACGGCCTGTTCCGCTACTTCGTCGAATTCTTCCGCGAGCCCGACAGCCAGTTCGTCGGCAAGATATTCGAGCATGCCGGCGTCCATATGGGGCAATTGCTCTGCATCCCGATGGTGCTGGGCGGCGCCTGGCTGATCTGGACCGCGAAGGGCCGCCGCACCCGCGTGACGCCGATCGCGGGAGACGATGCGGTCGCCTGACATGACCGACGGGTCGCTCCCCGACCGGCTGGCGCGCGCGATTACGATGGCGGGGCCGATTCCGCTGTCGCAATATATCGCCGCCGCCAACGCCGATTATTACGGCAGCCGCGATCCGCTGGGGTCGGCCGGCGACTTCACCACCGCGCCCGAGATCAGCCAGATGTTCGGCGAACTGATCGGGCTGTGGGCGGCCGATCTGTGGCAGCGCGCCGGACGGCCCGCCGTCGCGTGGGTCGAGCTGGGGCCGGGGCGCGGCACGCTGACCGCCGACGCGTTGCGCGCGATGGGGACGGTCGGGCTGGCCCCGCCGGTCCATTTCGTCGAGACCAGCGCCGCGTTGCGCCAGCGCCAGAAAGCGGCGGTGCCGGGCGCGACGTGGCACGACGACGTCGCCGGCCTGCCCGACGACCGCCCGCTGATCGTCGTCGCCAACGAATTCTTCGACGCGCTGCCGATCCGCCAGCTGGTCCGCGCCGGGGATGCCTGGTGCGAACGGACGGTGGCGTGTCAGGATCTGCTGTTCCTGCCGATCGCCGGGAAGCAGGTGCCCGACACCGTGATCCCCGAAAGCCTGCGCGACGCGGCAGCGGGATCGGTGATCGAAACCTCGCCGGCCGGCGTCGCGATCGCCCGCGCGGTGGCGCAGCGGCTGGCGCGGCAAAGCGGCGCGGCATTGGTGATCGATTACGGCTATGAAGGCCCGGCGATCGGCGACACGCTCCAGGCAGTGAGCGGCCACCATTTCGCCAATCCGTTCGAGGACCCCGGCAACCGCGACCTCACCGCGCATGTCGACTTCGCGACCCTGGGCGCGGCGGCGGCGGTCGAAGGCGTAAGCGTGGCCGGGCCGGTCGGCCAGGGCGCGTTCCTGATCGCGCTCGGTATCGAGCCGCGCGCCGCGGCACTGGCCAGGACCGCGCCCGACCGCGCCGACGCGCTCGCCGCCGACCGCGCGCGGCTGTGCGATCCGGCGGAAATGGGCGAGCTGTTCAAGGCGATGGCCTGGACCGCGCCCGATTGGCCCGAACCGGCGGGGTTCGCATAATGCCCTCTACCAACCGTCATCCCCGCGAAAGCGGGGACCCATCTCCTCTGATTTTCACCAGCAAGACCGGAGTAGTTGGGTTCAGCCGTAGGAGACGGGTCCCCGCTTGCGCGGGGATGACGAAATTGGAGGAAGCGGCATGGTGATCCAATACCGCGACCCCATGCCCGCCGATGGCGCCGACCTCGCGCAAGTCGCGCGGCGATGCTTCACCGAGACGTTCGGCAATCTCTACCGCCAGGAGGACCTCGCCGCGTTCCTCGACGCCGCGTTCGGCGCGACCGGCCTGCCGTCGCATCTGAGCGACCCCGCCTACGCCGTGCGCCTCGCCACCGACGACGACGCGATCGTCGGCTTCTGCAAGGTCGGCCCCGTCCTCTTCCCCGGCGCATGGCCGGCGACCGCGATCGAGCTTCACCAGCTCTACGTGCTCGGCCCGTGGCAGGGCGAAGGCGTCGCGCCGGTACTGATGGACTGGGCGCTCGCCACCGCACGCGGCCGCGGCGCGAGCGAGGTGATCCTGTCGGTCTATGTCGACAATCATCGCGCGCGGCGTTTCTATGAGCGGTACGGGTTCATCGAGATCGGCCAATACACCTTCATGGTCGGCGAACAGCCCGATGACGACCGGCTGATGAGGCTCGAACTATGACCGTCGAAGTCAATCGCGCCCGCGCGCTCGGCGACGTGCCGCACGGCTTTCTCGGCCGGCGCGGCGGAGTGTCGACCGGGCTCTACGCGGGGCTCAACGTCGGCACCGGGTCCGACGACGATCCGGCGACCATCGCCGAGAACCGCCGGCTGGCGCGCGACGCGGTGCTGCCCGGCGCGATCCTGCTCAACCCGTATCAGGTCCATTCGGCCGACTGTGTCACCGTGACCGGGCCGTGGGACGAAAGCCTGCGCCCGCACGCCGACGCGGTGGTGACCGACCGGCCGGGGCTCGCGCTCGGCATCCTGACCGCCGATTGCGCGCCGGTGCTGCTCGCCGACCCACAGGCCGGCGTGGTCGGCGCGGCGCATGCCGGGTGGAAGGGCGCGATCGGCGGGGTGACCGACGCGACGTTGCTGGCGATGGAGGCGCTCGGCGCGCAGCGCGACCGCATCCGCGCCGCGATCGGCCCGTGCATCGCGCGCGCCAGCTATGAGGTCGATGCCGCGTTCCAGCGGCGCTTCGAGGCCGACGATCCGGAGAACGAACGCTTCTTCGCGCCCGCCCGCGACGGCCATGCCCGGTTCGACCTCGAGGCCTATGTCGCGCACCGCCTGGCCGCCGCCGGGGTCCGCACGGTCGAGGCGATGGGATTGGACACCTATCCGGCCGAGGACCGGTTCTACAGCTTCCGCCGCGCCACGCATCGCGGCGAGCCGGGTTATGGGCGACAGATCTCGATCATCGGGTTGCCGGCCTAGGCCGCCAGCATCGCGAGCTGCGCGCGGACCAGGTCGAGATTGTGCCGCGCCAGATGGCTACCCCGCCCCGGCACGCCGCCCTCCAGTTCGGGCCGCTCGCCGATCGCCAGGCAGCGTTCCCAGGAGGCGCAGGCGTGCGGCAACCAATGGCCCACCGCGTTCGCCGGATCGGCCATCGCGCAATCGAGCAGCACGTCGCCGAGCACGAAATGGAAATCGGGCGAGTGCGCCCAGGCACCGCGCTGGCCTTCGGCGAACGCGATCGCTTCGTCCAACTGCCCGCTCTTGGCGAGCGCGTGGAGGTGGCACACCACCAGTTCGTGCCGCCAGTTCGCAGCGGTCGGACTGAGCGTCAGCGCCATCGCGAAATGCCCGCTCGCGGCACGCTCGTCGCCGCGCATCTGCGCGTCCTTGCCGAGCTGATAATGGAGATACGGATCGTCGGGCGCGTCGCCCAGTTCGGCGAGCAGCAGCGGCCGGTTGCGCTCCCGCTTCCGCGCCAGTTGCGCATCGGCATAGCCGTCATGCCCGATCGTCAGGTCCATGTCCGCGCGCGGCAGGTCGGACACGACTTGCTCGTGCACACGCCCGACAAAGCGGACACCGCGCGGCAACAACCGCGTGATGCGATTGCGGGTGACGGTGCCCGCCTCCCCGCTCGCCTCGCTGACGATGCACACGCGCCCCAGCCGCGCCGGCCCCGCGCACCAGCCGCGCAGCGCTTCGCCGCCCGCTTCGATCCATTCGTCGGCGTCGATCACCAGGTTCCAGTCGGCATCCGCCAGCGCCAGCGCGGCGTTGCGCGCCTCGGCGAAGCTGTCCGGCCAGTCCAGTTCGGCGACCTCGGCCCCGCAGGCCCGCGCGATCGCGATCGTGTCGTCGGCCGACCCCGTGTCGAGCACCATTATCCGGTCGACCCACGGCCGCACGCTGTCGAGACAGCGCGCGAGGCAGCGCGCCTCATCGCGGACGATCAGCACGGCGGCGAGCGAAGGACGGTGTTCGGCCATTGCGCCGGACTTGCCCCGTCATGGTGAAAATCGCGTTAACCATCCTGTCCGTCACGGCGTCCGTCACATGCGACGATCGTTTCACTTGCAACCTTTTTGCTTCTGTGCGTTCAAGCGTCACGAGGAGATCACGATGCCCAAGCAGCCGACCGAAACCGATCCGACCGCCGCCGCGAAGGCGCCCAGGGCCCATGTCGATTCGATCGGCGGGCGCAAGCTCAAGCCGTCGACGCAGATGATGGGTCATGGCTACGACCCGATGCTGTCGGAAGGCTCGCTGAAACCGCCGATCTTCCTGACCTCGACCTTCGTCTTCCCCAATGCGGCGGCGGGCAAGCGCCATTTCGAGGGCGTGACCGGCAAGCGGCCCGGCGGGGCCGACGGGCTGGTCTATTCGCGCTTCAACGGCCCGAACCAGGAAATCCTGGAGGACCGGCTGGGCATCTGGGAAAATGCCGAGGACGCTTTGGCCTTTTCGTCGGGCATGTCGGCGATCGCGACCTTGTTCCTGGCGATGGTCAAGCCGGGCGACACGATCGTCCATTCCGGCCCGCTCTATGCGGCGACCGAGACGCTGATCGCGCGCATCCTGGGCAAGTTCGGGGTCCACTGGCTCGACTTTCCGGCGGGGGCGACACGCGCGGAAATCGACGCGGTGATGGCGAAGGCGGCGTCGGGCAACGTCGCGCTGATCTATCTCGAAAGCCCGGCCAATCCGACCAATGCCCTGGTCGATGTCGAGGCGGTCGCGGCCAGCCGCGACGCGATCTTCGCCAACCACGCGTCGAAACCGCCGATCGCGATCGACAACACCTTCCTGGGACCGGTCTGGGCGCAGCCGCTCAGGCAGGGTGCCGATCTCGTCGTCTACAGCCTGACCAAATATGCCGGCGGGCATAGCGATCTCGTCGCCGGCGGCGTGCTGGGGTCGCGGGCGCACATCAACACGATCCGCATGATGCGCAACACGATCGGCACGATCTGCGACCCGCACACCGCGTGGATGCTGCTGCGCAGCCTTGAGACGGTGGAACTGCGCATGACGCGCGCGGGCGAGAATGCCGCCAAGGTGTGCAATTTCCTCAACGACCATCCCAAGGTCGAGAAGGTCGGCTATCTCGGCTTCCTCGAACAGCAAGGCGACGCGCGCCAGGCCGATATCTATCGCCGCCATTGCACCGGCGCGGGCAGCACCTTCTCGCTCTACCTGAAGGGCGGTGAGCAGGAGGCGTTCGCGTTCCTCGACACGCTCAAGATCGCCAAGCTCGCGGTCAGCCTGGGCGGCACCGAGACGCTGGCGTCGGCACCCGCGGCGATGACCCACCTGTCGGTCCCGGACGAACGCAAGCGGGCGCTGGGCATCACCGACAACCTCGTCCGCATCTCGATCGGGGTCGAGGACGCCGACGACCTGATCGCGGATTTCGCGGCCGCGCTGGAAGCGGTGTAAGTCGACCAGGGGCGATACGGCCGCACAGAATCACGCCACCCCGGCGAAGGCCGGGGCCCAGTTTCGGCGAACCACCGATGGCATCCCGCCGTCGAGAAACCGTTGCGGCTGGGCCCCGGCCTTCGCCGGGGAAGCGTATATCCGTTCAGGTAGATCGAACTCCAGGCATTTCCCCGGCACGGGGAGTCGCCGATGACGGGAAAAACCAATACGCCCGGCAACGTCTTGTTCTAAACCGGTCCGAATCGGGCAACGGGGGGCAAGGCGTTGAAGAAACCGTTCAATTTCGTCCAGGCGGCGATCCTGAAGGCGCTGACCGAGGCGCTGTTCCACGACGTCGACATGGCGATCTCCTCCCGCCAGGTGGTCGCCAACCTCCAGCGTCAGTTCGCGCTGGTGGTCGGCGGCAAGGCGACCGAGATCGGGCTCAGCCTCTACCTCACCTGCCTGGTGATGGGCGGCCCGCTATTCCTGATCCTCAGTCCCGCTTGGCGCGCGCGGCAAGTGGCCAGGCGACTGGAGAACACCAACAACGATCTGATGCAGGACCTCGCCCGGCTGCGCAGCGTGGTCTATGCCGGCTATTACGGTCATTGGCAGGGCGATTGCCCATCCGACATCGAAGTGGATCAGGACAACAATCGCGACAACCCCGTCCTCAAACAGATCGACTTCGTCCTCCCGCATCATCGCGACCGCGACGCCCCCGGTGAACAGAAGATCAACCGCTTCGACGGCCGCGACCTGACCGCGGCCGACATGCTGGACGCGGTGCCCGACGAAGCCGGCGTGATCGTGATCGGCTCCGGCGCGGGCGGCGCGGTGGCGGCGGCGACCCTCGCGGCGCAGGGGCATGACGTATTGGTGGTCGAGGCGGGGCCGTTCTTCCCCTCGTCCAGGCTCAACCATCGCGAATGGGAAATGACCGCGCGGCTGTTCGTCGACGGCGGCGTGCAGACCAGCCGCGACCACGACATCGTGGTGTTCCAGGGCCGCGTGGTCGGCGGGTCGACCGTCATCAACAACGGCATCTGCCTGCGCGTCAACCAGCCCGGCCTGACCCACCCGGACGCGCCCGACGTGTTCGCCAAATGGGCCGAACTCGGCGCGCCGGTCGACCGCGATCGCTTCGACGCCGCCTATCGGGCGGTCGAACAGCGCCTGTCGGTCGGCCCGATCGACGCCCGCGCCGGCCGCCACAATGGCCCGCATCTCCAGAACGGCTGGGCCGCGCACGCGGCGAACACCGGGTCGCCGACCGACCTCTCCTCCCCCACGCCCTGGTTCAGCAAGAATTACGGGCCGGATGCGATCGGCGCGGCCTGCGCCTATTGCGGCTATTGCAACACCGGCTGTCCCTATGGCCGCAAGCAGGGCATGGCGCAGTCCTTCCTGCTCGACGCCCGCCGGGACGGCGCGCGCATCCTGCCCGACACGACGGTCAAGGCGATCCGCTGGGAGACGCCGCTGAGCTGGGACCAGCGCCGCGCGACGGGGGTCGAGGTGGTGCGCAACGACGGCACCAGGCATGTCATCCGCGCCCGCGACGGCGTGGTGGTAGCGGGCGGCACGATGGCCTCCAGCCGCATCCTCGCGGCGAGCGGGATCGACGGCACCGGCACCGGCATCTCGCTCAACATCGCTTGTCCCGTCGTCGCGCTGATGCCCGGCGAGCAATCGATGCGGAGCTGGGACGAGGACCAGATGGCGACCTATGTCGACCATGGCGACTTCCTGCTCGAATCGCATTTCCAGCCGCCGATGAGCATGTCGACCCTGATGCCCGGCTGGTTCGGCGACCATGCGCAGCGGATGCGCAATTACGGGCGGATGGCCTCGGCCGGCATATTGTTCCCGGCCGACCGCTGCGGGCAATTGATCGATTCGGGGCTGAGCTTCAAATTGCGCGACGATGTCGAGCTGCCGTTGCTGCGGCGCGCGCTGGCGGCGCTGACCCGGACCCATTTCGCAGCGGGCGCGCTGGAGGTCTATCCCGCCCTCGCCCGCGGCCAGACGCTGCGGCCCGGCGACGATATCGACGGCTTTTTCGAAACCGCCATCACCGAAGCGGACGACGTCACCCTGTCCAGCTCGCACCCGCAGGGCGGCAACGCGCGCGGCATCGACCGGGCGCATGGCGTGGTCGATCTCGACTGCCGGGTCCACGGCACCGCGAACGTACTGGTCACCGACGCCAGCACCTTCTCCAGCTGCATCCGCGTCAACGCCCAGCTCACGACCATGGCGATGGCGCACTACGCCACCGCGATCCGGCCGTTCAGCTAACCCGCGACAGCCTCGTCAAGCAGCCGCAGGTCGCGGCCGCGCGTTTCGCGTCCGAACCGGATGCACAGGATCAGCGCGAGCGCGGTCGGCACGGCGATCAGCGCGGCGGATAGGCCCATCGCCGGGACCAACGCGGTGATGCCCAGCGCCTGCGCCGCGACACCGCCCGCCTTGGTACAGGCCGCGACCCAGCCGGTCGCGCGGCCGCGCACGCGTAGGGGGAAGCTTTCGGCGGCATAGGGCAACAGGGTGGCGATGACCCCGTTCGACCCGACGATCAGCAAGGCGACCGACAGCACGGGGCTGCCGCCGCCAGCCAGTTCCAGCCGCAATATTCCGACCAGCCCCAACAAGGTCACGCCGATCATCGTGACGAGCGACCATTTGGTGCTCCACCGGCTGTAGAGGAACGCCGCGACGAACACCGTCGGGAACGCGATCAGCGCGCTCTCGGCGAGCAGCTGGCTCGACACTTCCATCGAATAGCCCTTCGCGACGAGATCGGCGGGCAGCCACAGCAGCAATCCGAAGTTGATCAGCCCCCAGGCGACCGCCACGACCGACAGCGCGGCGAGCTTGCCCGCCAGCTTGGCGCCGGTCAGCGCGTGGCTCACCGTGCCGGGCGGGAGCGGCGGCGGGGCAACCCGCCGCGCGGCGGTCGCCCCGAACCTGGCCATCACCGCCTGCGCTTCGGCGTCGCGGCCATGCGCCAGCAGGAACTTCGCGGATTCGGGGATGAACGCGCCCAGCAATATGAGGATCAGCCCGGTCGGCAGGTTGAGCAGCCACAGGATGCGCCACCCGAACACCGGCTGGAGCAGCGCCGAAAACCCGCTGGCCGCGAAATAGCCGCCGACCGCGCCCAGCCCGCCGACCAGCACGAGGCTCCACCCGCGATGCCGGCTGGGCATCATCTCCGCGAGCAGGGCATAGGTCACCGGCAGCATCCCGCCTGCCGCCGCGCCCATCATGAAGCACATGCCGATATTCCAGGCGAGGCTGGGCATCGCGCCGCAGATCGACGTGCCGACGAACATCACCGCCGCGAGCAGGATCGACGCCTTGCGGCCATAGACGTCGGCGATCACGCCCCACACGATCGACCCGGTGACGGTGCCGATCAACGCCGCGAACGGCACCAGCGACGCGGTCGCCTTGGTCACGGCATATTCGCCGACCATGCCGGGGATCGTGAAGCCGAGCGACGCCGGCTTCATCACGTCGATCACCAGCGCGACCACCAGCACCAGCAGGAGCCGCCAATGCGGAACCCCGAGCGCCGCATCCTCCGGCGCCGAAATCTCGATCGTCCCCGCCACCGCGCGCTGCCGGGCGAGATCGCGCGGCAACAGGCCATAGGCCGCCACCCCGACCCCGCCGACGATCAACCCCATGCCGAGCACCATGTCCCAGCCCATCGCCATCCCGGCGAGGCGATAGTGCATCATGCGCCCCATCCAGAACATCGGGATGTGCATGACGACGCCGGCGGTCACCGCGACGCAGCCGAGCGCGAACGCCCAAAGCGCCTGGCGGTCGCTGAGCGTGGTGCCGAGCCCCCGCGCGGGCATCAGCCGTCGCCGACGCGCTCGATATCGGCGCCGACCGCCTGCAATTTCTCCTCCAGCCGCTCGTAACCGCGGTCGAGGTGATAGACGCGGCTGACCTGCGTCTCGCCATCGGCGATCAGCCCGGCGATGATCAGGCTCATCGACGCCCGCAGGTCGGTCGCCATCACCGGCGCGCCGACCATGCGATCGACTCCGCGCACCACGGCGGTGCGGCCGCGCACCTGGATATCCGCGCCCATCCGCGCGAGTTCGGGGACGTGCATGTAGCGATTCTCGAAGATCGTCTCGGTCAGCACGCTCGCGCCGTCGGCCTTGCACAGCATCGCCATGAACTGCGCCTGCATGTCGGTGGCGAAGCCGGGGAACGGCGCGGTCGACAGCGTCAGCGGCTTCAACTTGCCGTCCGACGACACGTGGAGCGAATGCCCCTTCTCCTCGACCGTCACGCCGGCGTCGATCAGCGCGGCGATCGTCGCGCGCATGTCGTCGCCCTTGACCCCGACCAGTTCGACCGACCCGCCGGTGATCGCCGCCGCGCAGGCATAGCTGCCCGCCTCGATCCGGTCGGGCATCACGCGATAGGTCGCGCCGTGCAGCCGGTCGACGCCCTCGATCTCCAGCGTTTCGGTGCCGACGCCGGAAATCGACGCCCCCATCGCGAGCAGCAGGTTGCACAGGTCGACGATCTCGGGCTCGCGCGCGGCATTCTCGATCAGCGTGCCGCCCTTGGCCAGCACGGCGGCCATCACCGCATTCTCGGTCGCGCCGACCGACACGATCGGAAACGTCACGCGCCCGCCCGGCAGGCGCCCGCCCGGCGCGACCGCTTTCACGTAACCGGCGGCGATCTCGATCTCCGCCCCCATCGCCTCCAGCGCCTTCAGGTGCAGGTCGATCGGGCGATTGCCGATCGAGCAGCCGCCCGGCAACGACACCGTCGCCTCCCCCGCCCGCGCCACCAACGGCCCCAGCACCAGGATCGACGCGCGCATCTTGCGGACGATGTCGTACGGCGCCTCGGTCGAGGTCAGCCGCCCCGCGCGCATCGTCATCACCCGACCAAAGTCCGTGGGCCGCGCGCCCTCGATCTCGGTCGAGGCGCCGAGCTGGTTGAGCAGATGCCCGAAGCTGTCGACGTCGGCGAGCCGCGGCAGATTGCGCAGCGTCACCGGCTCTTCGGTCAGCAGCGCGCAGGGCATCAGCGTCAGCGCCGAATTCTTCGCGCCGGAGATGGGGAGCTTGCCCGACAGCCGATTGCCGCCGCGGATGAGGATACGGTCCATGACCGGCTTCTATCGCCCCCGCGCGCCCGTGCAAGCGATGGTGTTTGCAATGGCAGCGATGAGCACTCCAGGACGGATCGAGATCGGCATAAGACAGGCTATCGACGCTCAAAAAGCCACCCGTGCTCCTGCGAAAGCAGGAGTCCAGAGCCACAGGCGACACGGTTTGAGACCCTGGGCTCCTGCTTTCGCAGGAGCACGGCGGCTTCAATGTCGATCCACCCTAACCCCTCCCCGAAAAGGGAGGGGAACGGAATTTATTTCAACGTCGGGCTGTCCAGATCGAGCTTGTCCGCCGCGATCACCTCGACCGCCGGATATTGCTTCCGCAGATCGTCGAGGAACAGCTTGGCGTCGCCGACCACGATGACGCTCGCGCCGGTAGGATCGAGCAGCCGTTGCGAGATGCGCTGGACCGCCGCCGCATCGATGCCGTCGACCTTCGGCGTGAAGGCCTTCAGCTCATCGAGCGGCACGTTCTCGATCACATAGTCGCCCAGGATGTCGGCGATCCCGCTGGTCGTCTCGGTCTCGCGCCCGAAGTCGCCGATCAGCACCGCCTTGCGCGATGCGAGTTCGCCCGCCGGCACCGGCGCCGCCCCCATCCCGCGCATCGTGTCGAGGATCAGGCCGACCACCTCGGGCGCGGAAGGGTTCTTGGTCTGGGTGTTGGCCGCGACATAGCCCGGCTGGCGCCGCGCCGCGAGGCCGCTGCCCGCGCCATAAGCGAGCCCGCGCTTGATGCGGATTTCCTGGTTGAGCCGCGACGAGAAGCCGACCCCCAGCGTCGCGTTGGCGACGCTGGCGGCGTAGAAATCGGGGTCGCTGCGCGCGATGCCGGGCCGCGCTACGACGACGCCCGCCTGCCCCGCATCGGGCATGTCGACGACGATGACCCGGGGGCTGGTCGCGGCGGGCGGAACGGTAAGGCGATTGGCGAGTCCACCCGACGCTTTCCATGCACCGAAGTTGTTTTCGACCAGCACCTTCGCCGACGCCGGGGCGATGTCGCCGACCAGGATCAATGTGGCGCGATCGGGGCGCCAGGTATCGGCATAGGCCGCCTGGACGTCGGCGCGCGTGATCGCCTTCAAGGATGTCGGCGTGCCGGCCAGCACATGCGCATACGGACCATCGCCCATCACCGCTTTCGCCGCGACAAAGCTCGCCAGCCGCGCCGGGTTCTTGAGCTCGACCTGCACGCCGTCGATCGTCTGCGCGCGGTCGCGTTCGAGTTCGTCCGCCGCGAATACCGGGTTGCGCGTGACGTCGGCGAGCACACCCAGCGCGGGCGCGATCTGGTCGGACTTCACCTGCAATGACACTTCGGCCGAATCCCAGCCAGCGCCCGAGGAAATCGACCCGCCGAGCTTTTCGACCTCGGTCGCGATCTGCGTCGCCGATCGCGTCGTCGTGCCCTTGGTCATCAGGTCGGCGGTGAGATTGTTCAGGCCCGCGCGGTCGGCCGGATCGGCCGCGCCGCCGCCATTCGCCACGATCCGCGCGCTGACCAGCGGCAGATCGTGCTTCTCGACGACGATCAGCGTCATGCCGTTGGCGAGCTTCATCGTCACCGGCGCGGGCAGCGCCGCGACCACCGGCCTGGCCGGATCGGGCGGCAGCACGCGGTCAGCGTCGCTCGCCGGGGTCACCACCGCGATGTCCGCCGGCGCCGTGAGGTCCGCGACCTCGACCGTGTTGGCGACCCCGATCGCGTCGCCCTTCGCGCCATTCGCCATTTCGGCGGGCATGTAGCGGATCGCCGCCGAGCGATTGTCGGTCAGATAGCGCCGCGCGACGCGCTGGATGTCGGCCGGCGTGACGCGCGCGATCGCCGCGAGTTGCTTGTCCGCCGCCGCCGGATCGCCGTCGATGATGACCGAGCGCGCGATGGTCGACGCCTTGCCGTCGGCGGTCTCGCGGCTCTCGATCGTCGCGGTGAGCAACTGGTTCTTGGCGCGCACCAGTTCGGCGGGCGTCACCAGCCCGTCGCGCACGCGCGCGATTTCGGCCCGCAGCGCCTTCTCGCCGTCGGCCACGTCCTTCCCGTCGGCCATCGTCGCGACGACGACGAACCCGCCAATGCCCTGCTTGGTGTCGAGGAACGTGTTGGCCGATTGCGCGAGCTGATCGCGATAGACCAGGTCCTGATAGAGCCGCGACGAATCCCCGCGCGACAGGATCGCGTCGAGCAAGGTCAGCGCCGGAATGTCGGCGTCATTGTCGGGCGGCACCGGATAGCTGATCAGCACCGCGGGCAGCGGCGTGTTGGGCTCATAGACGGTATAGCTTTCGGGCCTGGTCCGTTCGGGCTCGGTCACCGTCACGCGCGGAATCGGGCGGTCGGGCTTCTTGATCCCGGCGAAATACTGGTCGACCCATTTGTCGAGTTCCGCCGGATCGAAATTGCCCGCGACGACCAGCACCGCATTGTCGGGCCGGTAATAGGTCGCGTGGAACGCGCGGACATCGTCGATCGTCGCCGCCTCCAGATTGTCGAGACTGCCGATCCCCGGCCGCGCATAGGGATGCACCTTGTAGCTGATCTCGGGATAATAGATCGAATAGAGCTTGCCGTACGGCGTCGCGAGCGTGCGCAGCCGCAGTTCCTCCTTCACCACGTCGCGCTCCGACGCATAGCTGACCGGTTCCACCACCAGGCTCGCCATGCGGTCGGCCTCGGCGAACAGCAGCCGTTGCAGGTGGTTGGCCGGAACCACCTCGTAATAATTGGTGTAATCGTCGTTGGTCGACGCATTGTTATACCCGCCGACATCCTCGGTCAGCCGGTCGAAATTCTCCGATTTGAGGTTGCGCGTCGCCTTGAACATCAAATGCTCGAACATATGCGCGAAGCCGGACTTGCCCTTGGGATCGTCCTTCGACCCGACATCATACCAGACCTGCACCGACACGTTCGCGGTCCTGGTGTCGCGGATCGCATAGACGCGCAGGCCATTGGCGAGCGTGCGCGTGGTGTAGGCGATCGGCTTGACCGCGGCCGTGGCCGCCGCCCCTTCCTTCGCGTGCGCGGCCAGCGGGAGGAGAGCAACGCCCAGCATCAGGGCGGCACGGGTCAAACGCATGGAAGTCTCCGGGATAAACGTTAGGTTGGCCGGTGTTGTGTCGCGGCAACACGGTGCAAGTCAATCGCGGGCAAATTATTAGCAGGTCGGGTCGGAACGCGAACGCTAGCAAGTGGCCGACAGAACCCATGCGAACAACAGCATCGCGCATACCCCGAGAGCGCTTCGTACATTGTGGAGTTTGCCCCACGTCAGAAGCAGTTGGCGGGAGGTAGCGCTCGCTCGGCTTGGCTGGATCGCCTGAAGCTGTTTGTTGACCGGCAAGATGACCAACAGGGTAAACGGCCAGTTGGCGAGGAGCGCCAGACTGCCTGCAAGCGATTTCCAGTCGCCCGGCAGGACATACCACGAGGCGAGACCTGCGACACTGCCCACGACCGCCAAGCCTGCCTGAATCGGCAACGCCCTGGCGTAGCTGGGTTGCCACTGCGCGAGCGACGGCGCATCGTCCAGCATAAGCCGCGCCGGGTGTTCGACGAGGCTGATATAAAGCGCCGCCCCGGCAAAGAGAGCGCCAAGAACCAAAGCAGCGACGGCAAAAATCATTTGTGAATCCCTCGGTTTTGCATCCGAGGCGGCGCGAACCAGACACATAGCGCCGCCCCGACATGGTCGGTTCGACGCCGCGGCTGGGAAGAACCCGAGGGATCGGGTGCAGGAACTACCGACCTGCTGCTCTATTTTCGGCTCCGTCGTTTATCTGCGTTCCTCGACGGGAGCGCAAGGGTTCAATCGCCCCTTCAACCGACCCGCGCCACGTTCCTGACCCAACAGCGCGCCAGCATCACCGGCCGGAAACCCAGCTTGAAATAAAGCGACTTCGCCTCTTCGTCGGCCATCGCGCCGAGAAAAACGCCGGCACATCCTGCCGCACGCAACGTCCGGTCGAAATGCGCGATCAGCGATGAGGCTATCCCCCGCCCGCGCGCTTCGGGCAGGGTGAACAAATCCTCGATCATGCCCATGCCGTTGGGCGCCGCCACCATCGCTCCATACCCCACCGCACGCCCGTCGAGCAGCGCGAGGTGGAAGCGGTAGTGCGGACGCTTGGCGCGGTAGCTCGCCACCATCGCGCCGGCGAAATCGCGGTCGAGATCGAGATGCCCGGTGCGCTTGCCTTCCTCGACGTCTCGGCGGACCAGCGCGGTCAGCGCCCGCCATCCCGCCGCGTCCGCGATCTCGGCGATCTCCGCGCCGGCGTTGCGTACCGGGGCCAGTTGTGCGCACAGCATCTGCACCACGACCGGCCGCTCGATGAACCCGATACAGGCCAGCCGCGCCAGGAACCGCTCTGACGTGAAGCAATCGCTATGGACGACGCGCCAGTCGCTATGCCCCAGATGCGCGTCCATCGCCGCGAGCACCGCGTCGATCTCCCCATCGCTCTCGGCAGTGACATTGTCCGCGTGGCTGGCGTCCCACAGATCAGGGTGCGCCGCGTCGGCGACAATTCCGCAACAGTCGAGCTCGATCGCGTCGTGCCCCAGCCGCCGTTGCCAGCGATAGGCTTCCGCGATCAGGCGTTGGCTATCCACGCTTCTTGTTGCGGTTGGCGTAGAGCATCGCCGCCGCCACCGCCGCGGAGCCGACCCCGGCGCCGATCGCGGCGATCCCCCATTTGCCGAGCTTGGCCGGCTCCCCGGTATTGGCCGCGCCTTCCTTGCGCGCCTTGGCCTCGCGCGCGGCGGCCATGATCTCGTTTTCCTGCTTGTCGTCGTCGGTCACGCGTCACTCTCCTTGGTTCCTGCGTAGCGCGCCCGGAATCGCGCCGCAAATGCGTTCAGCTCACCCGCGACGATCGCCGCGCGCAGGTCCGACATCAACGCCTGATAGAAATAAAGGTTGTGTTCGGTCATCAGCATCGCACCGAGGATTTCGCCCGCCCGGACGAGGTGATGGAGATACGCCCGTTCCCAGGTCGCGCAGACCGGACAGCCGCATTCGGGGTCGAGGGGGCCGCGATCCTCGGCGAACCGGGCGTTGCGGATGTTGATCGGTCCGGTCCGCGTGAACGCCTGCCCCGTGCGGCCGCTGCGCGTCGGCAGCACGCAATCGAACATGTCGACCCCGCGCTCGACCGCGCCGACGATGTCGTCGGGCTTGCCGACCCCCATCAGATAGTGCGGCCTGTCGGCGGGTAGCTGACCGGGCGCATAGTCGAGGCAGCCGAACATCGCCGCCTGCCCCTCGCCCACCGCAAGGCCGCCGATCGCATAGCCGTCGAAGCCGATATCAGTCAGCGCCGCCGCGCTTTGCCCGCGCAATTCCTCGTCGAGCGCGCCCTGCTGGATGCCGAACTGCGCGGCCTTGTCGGCATGCGCACCGCCGCCCAGGAACGCTTCGCGCGATCTCTTCGCCCAGCGCATCGACCGCGCCATGGCGGCCGCCTGCACGTCCCTGGTCGAAGTGGTCGGCACCAGCTCGTCGAACGCCATCACGATGTCCGACCCCAGCAGCCGCTGGATCTCCATCGAGCGTTCCGGGCTCATCAGGTGCCGCGTGCCGTCGAGGTGGCTCTTGAACTCGACGCCGTTCTCGTCGCGCCTGGTCAGTTCGGACAAGCTCATCACCTGATAGCCGCCACTGTCGGTCAGGATCGGCCGGTCCCAGCCCATGAATGCATGCAACCCGCCCAGCCGCGCGACCCGCTCGGCGGTCGGGCGCAGCATCAGGTGATAGGTATTGCCGAGGATGATGTCCGCCCCCGACGCGCGCACGTCGGCGGGCTTCATCGCCTTGACGGTGGCGGCGGTGCCGACCGGCATGAAGGCCGGCGTGCGGATGACCCCGCGCCGCATCGCGATCTCGCCGGTACGGGCGCGGCCATTAGTGGCGTGGATGGTGAACTGGAAACGACTGTTCATCAGGCGGCTCTAGCGGCGGTTGCGATTGAAGCAAAACCGCGGCGGACCCAGATGAACGCCGCGCACCCCGCGTCGAGGAGCTTTCCCATGACCGATATCGCCAGAGCAGGCACCTTCCCCCTGGGCGATCGCCAGGTCCACCGCATCGGCTATGGCGCGATGCAGCTCGCCGGGCCGGGTGTGTTCGGCCCGCCCAGGGACCACGACGCCGCGATCGCGGTGCTGCGCGCGGTGGTCGCCGCCGGGGTCGACCATATCGACACCAGCGACTTTTACGGCCCGCACGTCGTCAACCGGCTGATCCGCGAGGCGCTGGCGCCCTATCCCGCCACCCTGACGATCGTCAGCAAGCTGGGCGCGAAGCGGGGCGACGACGGGTCGTGGAACCCGGCGCAGACGCCTGATGAGCTGAAGCGCGGGCTGGAGGACAACCTCAAGCATCTCGGCGTCGAGGCGATCGACATCGTCAACATGCGCCTGCGCGGCGGCGCCGACCATCGCCCCAACGGCGAATCGATCGCGGTGCAGTTCGAAACGCTGGCCGGCCTGCAGCGCCAGGGGCTGATCCGCCATCTGGGCGTCAGCAACGTCAACGCGGCGCAGGTCAGGGAAGCGCGGGGCATCGCCCCGGTGGCGTGCGTGCAGAACCTCTACAACATCGCCAATCGCGGCGACGACGCGCTGATCGACGACCTTGCCGAACAGGGCATTCCCTATGTCCCGTTCTTCCCGCTGGGCGGGTTCAGCCCGCTGCAATCATCGCGCCTGTCGACGGTGGCGGCGCGGATCGGCGTAACGCCGATGCAGGTCGCGCTCGCCTGGCTGTTGCGGCGGTCCCCCAACATCCTGCTGATCCCCGGCACCTCGTCGCTCGCGCACCTCGAACAGAACCTCGCGGTCGCCGACATCACCCTCGACGACGACGCGATGGCGGACCTCGACGCGATCGGGAACGACGTGTCGGCTTAGAGTTTGCTCCATCTCAATGGAAACACGCTTCCCCGGCGAAGGCCGGGGCCTAGTAGCAATGGTTTCTCGACGGCAGGATGTCATCGGTAGTTCACCGAAACTGGACCCCGGCTTTTGCCGGGGAAGCGTGTTTCTATCCGGCCGAACCAACCCTAGGTCAGGTACGCGACGATGTCGTCCGGTGCCGCGAACGTCTTGTCCGGCTGCATCGCGACGAGCAGATCGGGGTTGGCGTAACCCCACAGCACCGCAGCCGCCCCGATCCCGACCGCGCGGGCGGCGTCGATGTCGCGCGTCTCGTCGCCGATCGACAGGATCGCGGCCGGCGGCAGGCCGCTGAGCTTGATCGCGCGGCGGAACCTGGCGACCTTGCCGAACAGGCCCGAACCGCAGAAATACGCCTCGAACCGCGCCGCATCGGCGCCCAGCACCGCGCGCACATTGGTCTCGGCGTTGGACGAACACAGCATCATCCGGATGCCGGCATCGGCGACCGCCTGGAGCATCGCCCGCACGCCGTCGAACGTCCGGATCCGGCTCGCATCCCGGTGAAACCGCGCGCGGACATGGCGGGAGATCAGCGGCAGCTTCCAGCCCGGAATACCCAGATATCGGATCACCTCGCGCGTCGGGCGGCGGCGCAGCGTCTCGATCTCCGCGCGGTCGACGCGGCGAAAGCGGAAGCGATCGGCGAGGTCGTCGATGATCGACAGGAACCATTCGCCGCTGTCGCCCAGCGTGCCGTCGAAGTCGAAGATGACGAGCCGGTACGGATGCGCGGCGGTCACGGCCTGCCCTTCCGCCGCTTCTCGAAGCCGGGGTTGAGGACCGCGCGGATCGTCAGCAATTCGGCACGGGTCAGATACCCGTCCTTGTCCTTGTCGAGCCGCGCGAAGATCTGGTCGAACTTGGCGTCAAGCTCGGCGAGCGTGATCTTGTTGTCGCCGTCGGCGTCGGTCTCGAACGGGCTGGGGAGAGCGGTGCGGTCGCCGAGCCATTTTTCCGCCCAGTCGGCGAAAGCGATATAGCCGAGCTGGCCGATGTTGCCGGTGTCGATCGCGGCGAAGCTCTTCGCCAGGCAGCGGTGCATCTCGTCGCGGCTGGTCCTGCCGTCGCCGTCCGCGTCGCACGTCGCGATCATCATCGCGACCGGCTCCACCACCAGGCTGGGTGGGGTCGGGCCGATCGGTCCCGGTCCCTTGCCGATGGTCGGCTGCGGTTCCGGCCGGGTCTGCGCCATGGCGGGCGCGGCGACCAGCGCGGCGGCGAGGACAAGGAGGGCGCGCATGATCATCCTTTCGCGGGCAGCAGCAGCGACGCGTCGCCATAGCTGTAGAAGCGATAGCCGGTTTCGATCGCGTGCGCGTAGGCTTTTCGCATGACATCGAGCCCCATCAGCGCCGAGACCAGCATGAACAGGGTCGAACGCGGCAGGTGGAAATTGGTCATCAGCCCGTCCACGCCCCGGATGCGCGTGCCCGGCGTGATGAAGATCGCGGTGTCACCCTCGAACGGGTGGACCCGGCCGGCCTCGTCGGCCGCGCTCTCGATCAGCCGCAGGCTGGTGGTGCCGACCGCGACGACGCGGCCGCCGGCGGCGCGGGTGGCGTTGATGCGGTCGGCGGTGGCGGCGTCGATCCGGCCCCATTCGGCGTGCATCCTGTGGTCGTCGGTGTCGCCGGCCTTGACCGGCAGGAAGGTGCCCGCACCGACATGGAGGGTCAGCGTGGTGTGGCCGATCCCCGCTTTATCCAGCGCGGCGATCAGGCCGGGCGTGAAGTGGAGCGCGGCGGTGGGGGCGGCGACCGCGCCGGGCTCATCGGCGAACATCGTCTGGTAATCGTCGGCGTCGCGCGCGTCGGTCGCCCGCCTGGAGGCGATATACGGCGGCAACGGCATCCGCCCGCAGCGTTCGAGCAACAGTTCGACCGGCTCGTCCCCGGCGAAATCGAGCGCGAAGCTGCCGTCCTCGGCGCGGTCCGACGCGATCGCGCCGACGCCGTCGCCGAAGTCGATCGCGTCGCCGTCGCGCAGCCGCCTGGCGTTGCGGATGAAGGCGCGCCAGCGGCGCGGCCCCTCGCGCTTGTGCAGGGTCGCGCCGATCTTCGCCCCACCACGCATGCCTTCGAGTTGCGCGGGGATCACGCGCGTATCGTTGAACACCAGCAAGTCGCCCGCGCGGAGTTCGCCCGGCAAGTCGCCGACCGACCGGTCGCGCATCGTCGCGCCGTCGACGACCAGCATCCGCGCGGCGTCACGGGGGGATGCCGGGCGCAGGGCGATGCGCTCGGCCGGCAGGTCGAAGTCGAACAGATCGACGTTCATAGGGGCTGTTCCGTCACCCCGGCGAAAGCTGGGGGCCCAATCGGCGCGAGATCCCGGCTTTCGCCGGGATGACGCTCATTTCTTCACGGCCGGCTTCTTCGCCACCGGCTTGGCCACGGGGGCCGGCACCGGCGCCACCGCGACGGGCGGCGGCGGCGGTGGCGCGGGCGTGTAGGCGGGCGGATTATCGGCGGCGATATAGGCGTGGAGGATCGTCGACGGGTTCGCCGGCGGCTCGCCCCGCGCGAGCGTATCGACATATTCCATGCCGCTGATCACGCGCCCGAACACGGTGTATTTCTTGTCGAGCGCCAGCTTCGGGTCGAACACGATGAAGAACTGGCTGTTGGCGCTGTTCTCCGCCTTCGTCTTGTCCTCGGCGGAAGCGTCGGGCGCGGCGCCTTCGCGCGCGGCGGACACCGCGCCGCGAACGTGCGGCATCCAGTTGAACTCGGCCGGTACGTCGGGCAGCGTCGAGCCGCCGGTGCCGTCGCCCTTGGGATCGCCGGTCTGCGCCATGAAGCCGTCGATCACGCGGTGGAACTTCAGCCCGTCATAGAAATGCTGGCGCGTGAGGATCTTGACCCGCTCGACCATCTTGGGCGCGACATTGGGATAGAGCCGGATCGTCACCCGCCCGCCGGTCGACAGGTCGAGGTACAACAGGTTCTCCTTGTCGGTCAGCGCCGGCGGAGGGATGCGATCGGCGACCGCGCTGGTCGGGGCCGGGACCGGCTTCTTCTTTGCCGCCATCGCCTGGGTGCCGGTGACCGCGAGGCACATCGTCGCGACCAGGCCGAGAATGAAACGCATGGGAACTCCAGGAAAACAGGTTTGCCGGCGCGTTTAAAGCAAATCGCGTGGCGCGCCAATGCGGAGATGATTAGGCGAAATTACGGCGGTGATCGTGCTCCTGCGAAAGCAGGAGCCCAGGGTCACAGGCGGTGTCGCTATTGGCTCTGGGCTCCTGCTTTCGCAGGAGCACGGGACTATCGACGTTCCAATAGCGCGACGCGCGCATTGACCTCGTCGCGCACGGTCGGCGGCACGAACTTGGCGATGTCGCCGCCATAGATGGCGATTTCCTTGACCAGCCGGCTGGCGATCGGCTGGAGCGCGACATCGGCCATCAGGAACACGGTTTCGATACGGGGATTGAGCTGCCGGTTCATGCCGGTGAGCTGATATTCATATTCGAAATCGGTCACGCCGCGGATGCCGCGAATCACGATCGACGCGCCCTGCGCCTCGGCGAAATCCATCAGCAGCGAATTGAACCCGACCACTTCGATGTCGCGGTCGCCGATCGCCGCGACTTCGCGGCGGACCATCGCCATCCGCTCGTCGTCGCTGAACATCGGCGACTTGGCCGCATTGGTCGTGACCCCGATGATGAGCCGGTCGACCAGCCTCGCGCCGCGCCGGATGATGTCCATATGCCCCAGCGTGATCGGATCGAACGTACCGGGATAAACGCCGATGCGTATCATGGTCTTGCCCCCTTGCTGCCGTCACCCCCGCGAAGGCGGGGGCCCATCTCCCGCAATTTGCCGACGGGGCCGCCGTTCAAGTCGAAGAACAGGTCGCGCCAGATGTAGATGTAACCAGTCATCACCGCCATATAGCTTGACGCAGCAGCAGGAGATGGGTCCCCGCTTTCGCGGGGATGACGTTGCGAGGAAGTCTCACCGGTCACGTTCCAGCACGAACCGGGCGAGATCGCGCAGCAGTTCCGCCTCCGCTCCGTAACCGCGCAGATGATCGACCGCCTGGTCGACCAGCAGCACCGCCTGCTCCTTCGCGCGATCCACGCCGAGCAGCGAGACGAAGGTCTCCTTGCCCGCCCCGGCATCCTTGCGCAATTTCTTGCCGGCCTTGTCCTCGTCGCCCTCGACGTCGAGCAGGTCGTCGGCGATCTGGAAGGCGAGGCCGATGTCGCGGGCATAGCCGCGCAGGCCCTTGCGCCCCTCGGGCTGGACGCGGCCCAGGATCGCGCCGGCTTCGACCGAACAGGCGATCAGCGCGCCGGTCTTCATCGCCTGGAGCCGCGTGACGGTGGCGAGGTCGAAGCGCGCCTTTTCGGCCTCCAGGTCCATCATCTGCCCCCCGGCCATGCCGTTGGGGCCGGAGGCGCGCGCGATGTCGCCGATCAGCTCGGCGCGGACGAACGGGTCGGGATGCGTCGCCGGGTCGGCCAGCCACTCGAACGCCAGCGCGTGAAGGCAGTCCCCCGCCAGCACCGCCGTCGCCTCGTCGAACGCCTTGTGCACCGTCGGCTTGCCGCGCCGCACTGCGTCGTCGTCCATCGCCGGCAGGTCGTCGTGGATCAGCGAATAGACGTGGATCGCCTCGATCGCGGTGCCGACACGCGCGATGCATTCGCGATCGACGCCGAACAGATTGCCGGTGGCGAACACCAGCAGCGGGCGGAGCCGCTTGCCCCCACCGATCGCGGCGTGGCGCATCGCGCGGTACAGACCGGCGCGCGGATCGTCGGGAATCGCCAGCAGCAGGTCGAAGCGGCGATCGATCTCATCGCCCACTTCGCTCAGGGCGGCCTGGAGCGACGGCGAGGCAGCCACCGGCGGCGTCCTCACCCGGCGTCGAACGGCGCGACGCCGGCCGGGCGCCCCGCGGAATCGAGCCGAATCGCCTCGATCCGCGCCTGCGCCGCGTCGAGCCGCGCGCTGCATTGCTGGCGCAGCCGCGTGCCCTCCTCATAGAGGTCGAGCGCCTCGCCGAGCCTGGCCTCGCCGGTTTCGAGCTTGTGGACGATTTCCTCGAGGCGCTTCAGCGCGTCCTCGAACGACAGGTCGGCGATATCCATCCCCGACCTATGCGGCAGCGGACCGGCGGGGGCAACCCGCCGATCCGCCGCGCGGGCGTCAGCCGCCGATCAGGTGAAAGCGGATGACGATGAAGATCAGCAGCATCGACCCCAGGATCGACGCGATCCAGCCGCCGGGGTGCAGCCCCGCGGAACGCTGCGCGGGATGGATGGCCATCCCGACCAGGCCGGCGAGGAACGAGCCGGCGATGCCGAGGATGACGGTCCAGATGAAGCTCAGCGGGATCTGGCCCGGATAGAAAAAGCGCGCGAGCACGCCGACGATGAAGCCGACGACGATCATGCGGATAATACCCATCATTACTCTTCTCCCACCAATGGACAGGTCACGCACCGTGGCACGCTTGTTCCGCTTGCACAATGATTGTGTGCGGGCGACGGATACCCGCATCATACCGGCGCGTTCGGCGCGATGAAAGGGATGTTAGGGTCCAGCCCCATAGTTGGCGCGGGCGGCCCGCAAGGGGTTGCGCGCGGCGGGCGAAAGGCATAGCCGCACCGCGACAAACGATCGGGGACGATATTCGATGGCCGAGTTCCGCCTGCCCAAGAACAGCCGCATCAAGAACCAGGGCAAGGTCCACAAGGCAGCACCGGGCGCGACCAACATCAAGCGCTTCAAGGTCTATCGCTACGATCCCGACGCCGGCGACAACCCGCATTACGACACGTTCGAGATCGACCTCGACACGTGCGGGCCGATGGTGCTCGACGCGCTCATCAAGATGAAGTCGGAGCAGGATTCCTCGCTCACCTTCCGCCGTTCGTGCCGCGAGGGGATTTGCGGGTCGTGCTCGATGAACATGGACGGCAAGAACGGCCTCGCCTGCACCACCGCGATCGAGGATTGCAAAGGCGAGGTGACGATCACCCCGTTGCCGCACATGGAGGTGATCAAGGACCTGGTCCCCGATTTCACCCATTTCTATGCGCAATATTCGTCGATCAAACCGTGGTTGCAGACGGTCACCGCGGCGCCCGCGGGCAAGGAACGGCTGCAATCGCCCGCCGATCGCGAGAAGCTCGACGGTCTCTACGAGTGCATCCTGTGCGCGTGCTGCTCGACTTCGTGCCCGAGCTATTGGTGGAACAGCGACAAGTTCCTGGGGCCGGCGATCCTGCTCCAGGCGTATCGCTGGCTCGCCGACAGCCGCGACGAGATGACCGGCGAACGGCTCGACAGCCTCGAAGACCCGTTCCGCCTCTATCGCTGCCACACGATCATGAACTGCGCCAATGCCTGTCCCAAGGGCCTCAACCCGGCCAAGGCGATCGCCGAGATCAAGAAGATGGAAGCCGAACGGGTTGTCTGATTTGGGGGTGCATGCTCCTGCGAAAGCAGGAGCCCAGGGTCACAAGCGAAATCGCCCTTGGCTCTGCACCCCTGCTTTCGCAGGGGTACGGCGGTGACCGACCAGCCCTCCCCCCTCTTCTCCTATGACGACGACCCGCACGCACCGGGGTGGAAGCGTTGGCGGTTCCGCGATCCGACGCGGTTCAATGCGTTCCTCGAACCGCTCCAGGTGCGTCTGGAGGGCGACATCGCCCGCGTGCGGATGATGCCGCGACCCGAGCATTCGAACATGCGCGACAACGTCCATGGCGGGGCGCTGCTCGGGTTCATGGACGTATCCTTGTTCGCCGCGAGCCGCGCCTTCGGCGTGCTGAGCGCGGGCGGCGCGGTGACGCTCGACCTGTCGGCGCAGTTCATCGGCGGCGGGATGATCGGCGAACCGCTCGAAGCGCGGATCGAATTGCTGCGCGAGACCAGCCGGATGGTGTTCCTGCGCGGGCTGATCGTCCAGGAAAACACCCCGACCATCGCCAGCTTCACGGGGACGTTGCGCAAGTCGAGCCCGCCGCCCGGCCTCGCGTGACGAGCGTCCTCCCCCGATACCACGCCCTGGTCGCGGCGGGCGAACTCCGCGCCGATCCCGACCAGCAGGCCGCCGCCGCACGGCTCGACCGGCTCCAGCACGAACTCGAAGCGGTGCCCCGGCGCGGCAGCACGCTGTGGCGGATGCTCGGCAAGAAGCCGGAGAGCCCGCGCGGCGTCTATCTGTGGGGCGATGTCGGGCGCGGCAAGTCGATGCTGATGGACCTGTTCTTCGGGTGCCTGACCATCGGCCGCAAGCGCCGCGTCCATTTCGGCGAATTCATGCTCGAAGTGCACCAGCGCATCGCCGAGGAACGCAGGAAGGAAGCCGGCGACCCGATCGCGCCGGTCGCCGCCGCCCTCGCCGACGAAGCCCGCTGCCTCGCGTTCGACGAGATGATGGTGACCAATTCGCCCGACGCGATGATCCTGTCGCGGCTGTTCACCGCATTGATCGAACACGGCGTGACGGTGGTGACGACCAGCAACCGGCCGCCGCGCGACCTCTACAGGAACGGCCTCAACCGCGAGCATTTCCTGCCCTTTATCGACCTGATCGAGCGTCGGCTCGACGTGCTGCCGCTCAACGGCCCGGTCGATTATCGCCGCGACCGGCTCGGCCGGCAGGAGACGTGGCTGGTGCCCAACGGGCCGGAGGCGACCGCGCAATTGTCCGCCGCCTTCTTCCGCCTGACCGACTATCCGCCCGAGGATCGCGCGCATGTGCCGAGCGAGGATTTGACCGTCCAGGGCCGCACGCTCCACGTCCCCAAGGCGCTGAAGGGGGTCGCGGTGTTCAGCTTCAAGCGGCTGTGCGGCGAGGCGCGTGGGAGCGCCGATTATCTCGCCATCGCGCGCCGCTATCACACCGTGATCCTGGTCGGCATCCCCAGGCTCGGCCCCGAGAAGCGCAACGAGGCGGCACGGTTCGTCAGCCTGATCGACGCGCTGTACGAGCATAAGGTCAAATTGCTCGCCGCCGCCGACGCCGCGCCCACGCGACTATATGAAAAAGGCGATGGCCGCTTCGAGTTCGAGCGCACGGTCAGCCGATTGGAAGAGATGCGCTCCGACGACTATCTCGCCCAGGGCCATGGCGCCGACTGAGCGAGTCGATCCACGCCGCCATCACGCGGCGCAGGCGCGGTTCGAGCCGGACCGTCACGTACCATGACAATGCGAGCATCAGGACGCTGATCAGCGCCACCGCAACGCCGCTGCTCACGCCGGCGGCGATCAGAAACAGGATCAGCCCCAGTCCCGCCACATGATGCAGCAGGTACAGCGGATAGGTCATCCGGCCGATCGTCGCGAGGCGCGTTTCGCCGAGCCGCGCGATTCCGGGCTGCAGCCATCCCGCGCCGGCGATCATCGCCACGCCCCCGGCGAAGATCGCGTAGGGCACCCATTGATACGGCACGCCGCCATGCTCGCTTGCCGAGCGCGCGACATCGACCGAGATTTCGGCAAGGCAACCGACGCTCACCAACGACGCGAACACGAAGCGGCGCAACGTCGCGCCGGAGGGACGAATCGCCCATAGCGAGATGCCGAGCGAGAAGAAGGCGCCATACGGCAATTGGCTGACGCGCAGCGGCAGGCTGGCGAGGATCGGGACCGTAGGCGTGCCCGATGCGAACGCCGCCGCCCATAATGCAAGGCTTGCCGCGCCCAATACGATCCCAACCCCTTCGATCCGGCGCGGCGACCCGCCGGCCAGACGAAGCACGCCCGCCACCAGCAGGTAGAAAGCGAGTTCGACCGACAGCGTCCAGTATGATCCGTCGATCGGCCAGGTCGTCGGCCAGAACGAAAGTGCCTCCAGCCAGCGGATTCCGACCGTCATCGCCGGAACCGCGCCGGTCATCAACAGCACGACCGCCGTGAAGCTCGCGCAGAACCATGCCGCCGGGGCGAGCCGCAGGATGCGGCGGCGGAGAAACGAGCCGGCATCGGCATCCACCGCCGAACAGGCGATGACATAGCCCGAAATGACGAAGAACAGCTGCACGCCGATCCAGCCGAACCAGAGCGGCGCCTCGGTCGATAACGCGCCCGCCGTCCCGTGAAAGGACGCCAGGGGCGCGAAATGATAGAGCATGACAAGGGCGGCGCAGCCGAAGCGCAACAGGTCGATCGCCACGATCTGCATCTTGGCCGCTGGCTGCATGTCGTTGCGATAGCCGCGCGCGCTTAATGAACGATTGAACCGGCGCGGCGCCGCGCCGCCAGGCCCGTGGCGGTGCGCGCGCAGCCGTCCAGGAACCGGGCCAATGCACGCCTGAGCACCGGTTCGCCGAACCGCGCCACGGCCCAGGCCATCGCCATGACGGCCGCCACCGCCAGCACCGATGCCGGCCCGTAACCAGCGCCCGCACGCATCGCCGCCCCCGCGACCGTCGCGCCGATCTCCTGATGGAGCAAGTATAAGGGATAGGTCATGACGCCGATGGCGCGGCCCTGGTCCGGCGTGATCCAGCGCGACAGCATGGGCTGCAAGCGGTCGGCGGCGAAGACGATCGCCAGCCCCGCCGCCAGGACGATCTGGGCCAGCGCCATCGACCCGGTCGGGCGCCAGCCCGAGATATGCGCGCCCGTCTCGACCGCGCAGATGGCGATCAGGGCGACCAGGCCAAGCCGGCGCGCCGGGTCGAATCCCGTCGCGGGCCGCGCGGCGATCACCATGCCGAGCGCGAACAGGCAGCCATGCGGCAGCAGCAGCAGGATGACCGTCTGCGACATCATCAGCGGCCGCATCCCTTCGACCGACAGGCACGCGATCCAGAAAACCGCGCTCGCCGCGCCCAATATCCAGCCGAACCGCTCGATGGTCCGCGCATCGCCCCGGCCGCCGACAGCCGCGGTGATCATCAGGTAGAAGCTCACCTCGACCCCGAGCGTCCAGTACGATCCGTCGATCTGGTCCCCGATCGGCCAGAAGCGCATCGATCGCCACCAGTCGCCCAGCAACGCGGCGTCGCCGCGACCGTCGAGCGTGACCGCGATCAATGTCGCCGTCGCGCAGATCCACGCGGCGGGCGCCAGCCGCAACACACGTTGCCGCAGGAAGCCGCGCCAGTGCGCGCCCACCGCCGACCGCGCGATCACCATGCCCGATATCACGAAGAACAACTCCACCCCGACGCTGCCGGCATGGGCCAGTTCAAGGCGCGGCGCGCCCGGCAGGACGACCGCGACCCGCGCTTCGGGGATCGCGCCGAACGCCCAGCCGAAATGATGGACGAGCACCAGCATCGCACAGGCGAATCGCAACAGGTCGATCGCGATCACGGGGGGCGATTTTGCGGTCACCCCGATGTGATGCAGCATCAGGCTTAAAATCGCGTGTACCGGATCAGTGGCCGGACACCATCCGCCGCGACCCGCACACCTGCTTTATTGCTCTTGCGAATGAATTGCGATACTGGATGTCGATCATCGCCCTTTAGCGGTTGCGTGGCGGAGGCGAAGCGCCTAAGCGCCGTCGCGTCTCGCGCGCTCGGGTATCGTTTCTGTGCGCCCGGCGCGTCCACGCTGCTCACAGGAGTGCTCATGGCCCGCAAGAAGATCGCGCTGATCGGCGCCGGCAATATCGGCGGCACGCTCGCCCATCTCGCCGCGCAGAAGGAACTCGGCGACATCGTGCTGTTCGACGTCGTCGAAGGCGTCCCCCAGGGCAAGGCGCTCGATCTGTCGCAGTGCGGCCCGATCGAAGGCTTCGATGCCAAGATCACCGGATCGAACGATTACAAGGACATCGCCGGGGCCGACGTGATCATCGTCACCGCCGGTGTCGCCCGCAAGCCCGGCATGAGCCGCGACGATCTGCTCGGCATCAACCTGAAGGTGATGAAGGCGGTCGGCGAGGGCATCAAGAATAATGCCCCGAACGCGTTCGTCATCTGCATCACCAACCCGCTCGACGCGATGGTGTGGGCGCTGCGCGAATTTTCCGGCCTGCCGCACCACATGGTGGTCGGCATGGCGGGCGTGCTCGACTCGGGCCGCTTCAGCCACTTCATCGCCGAGGAATTCGGCGTGTCGGCGCGCGACGTCACGACCTTCGTGCTCGGCGGCCATGGCGACACGATGGTCCCGGTCGTCCAGTACTCGACCGTCGCGGGCATCCCCGTCCCCGACCTCATCAAGATGGGCAAGTCGACCCAGGAGCGCATCGACGCGATCGTCAAGCGCACGCGTGGCGGCGGCGGCGAGATCGTCGCCCTGCTCGGCACCGGCTCGGCCTATTACGCCCCCGCGACCAGCGGCATCGCGATGGCCGAAGCGTATCTCGGCGACCAGAAGCGCGTCATGCCCTGCGCCGCCTACGTCAACGGCGAATATGGCGTGAAGGATTTGTACGTCGGCGTGCCGGTGGTGATCGGCGCGGGCGGCGTCGAGCAGATCATCGAGATCGCGCTGGACGACGAGGCCAGGACGAACCTCGGCGTGTCGGTCGATGCGGTCAAGGAATTGCTGGTGGCGTGCAAGGGCATCGATGGATCGCTGGCGTGATCGACGGCAGGCTCCACCTGCGGCAGACGCGTTGACGTGATGTTGCCGCGATCTTATTTACACATATCCTGTGTAAATGTGGGATATTGACATGTCCAAAAATCTTACGCTGGCGATGGACGAGGAGACACTTAACCGTCTGCGTATCTACGCGGCGCAGAATCGGACGACGGTCAACGCCCTTTTCCGCAAGCACGCCGATGAGTTGCTCGATGGCGCCGAGAGGCGGCGCAAGGCGCGTGAATGGATGGTGGCCAAGGCGCGGGAAAACCAAGCCAATGACGAAGCACGTGCCGCCGCCCGAGCGCGTGGAGAAGCCGTCGAGGAAGAAACCTGGCGATGGAGCCGGGAGGACACCTATTCCGGTCCGCGCTTCGAATGGCCGAGGAAAGCTTGATGCCGGTGTTTTTCGACACCAACGTTCTGCTCTACGCCGCGCGTCCCGCCATGCTGCCGGGCGAAGAAGGCAAGCGCGACATCGCCATCGATCTGATCGCCGGTGAAGACTTTGCCATTTCTGGCCAGGTCATGGCCGAATTTTATCACAACGCGGTTCGCAAGGGCGTGCAACGCCTGTCGCATGACCAGGCGCTCGCCTGGCTGGACCGGCTTTCCGAACAACCCAGCCTTGCTGTCGATGCCGGTGTCGTCAAAGCGGGAGCGGCGATCGCCGAACGCTACCGGATCAGCTATTGGGACGGCGCGATGATCGCCGCCGCACACGAACTGGGCGCAACTATTTTTTACTCCGAAGACCTCAACGACGGACAAACCTACGGCGCGGTCAAGGTCGTCAACCCTTTCAAATCAGTCATGCATTAGGAGCCCCATGAGCATCCTCGTCGACAAGAACACCAAGGTCATCACCCAGGGGATGACCGGCAATACCGGCAGCTTCCACACCCAGGCCGCGCTCGATTACGGGACGCAGATGGTCGCGGGCGTGACGCCGGGCAAGGGCGGCACGACCCATCTCGGCCTGCCGAACTACGACACGGTGCATGAGGCGGTCGCGGCGACCGGCGCGACCGCCAGCGTGATCTACGTCCCGCCCCCCTTCGCGGCGGACTCGATCCTGGAGGCGATCGACGCCGAGGTGCCGCTGATCGTCGCGATCACCGAAGGCATTCCGGTGCTCGACATGGTCAAGGTCAAGCGCGCGCTGTCGGGCTCCAAGTCGCGGCTGATCGGCCCGAACTGCCCCGGCGTGCTGACCCCCGGCGAGTGCAAGATCGGCATCATGCCGGGCAACATCTTCTCCAAGGGGTCGGTCGGCGTGGTCTCGCGCTCGGGCACGCTGACCTATGAAGCGGTGTTCCAGACCACCAATGCCGGGCTCGGCCAGACCACGGCGGTCGGGATCGGCGGCGATCCGGTCAACGGCACCAACTTCATCGACGTGCTGGAGCTGTTCCTGGCCGACGACGCGACCCGGTCGATCATCATGATCGGCGAGATCGGCGGCGACGCCGAGGAACAGGCCGCGCAGTTCCTGAAGGACGAGGCCAGGCGCGGCCGCAAGAAGCCGATGGCGGGCTTCATCGCCGGCCGCACCGCGCCTCCCGGACGGCGCATGGGCCATGCCGGCGCGATCGTGTCGGGCGGCAAGGGCGACGCCGAAAGCAAGATCGCGGCGATGGAAAGCGCCGGGATCAAGGTGTCGTCGAGCCCGAGCCTGCTCGGCGAGACGCTGGTGGAAGTGTTGAAGGGTTGAGACCATTCCCTCTCCCTGTGGGAGAGGGAGGGAGGCGCGCAGCGCCGGAAGGGTGAGGGTCGAAATCGGGTGCTGCCCTCACCTTCCCACTCGGCTCCGCCGAGCGGGCCCCTTCCTCTCCCACAGGGAGAGGAGAAAGAGGTATAGATGGGCTACGAAGGTCAGGATTTCAGCGAGATCGCGGGCGGGGTCAGCCCCGCGTTCGTCGAGACGCTCTACAAACGCTTCCGCGAGTCCCCGGATTCGGTCGAGCCGTCGTGGCGCGGCTGGTTCGAGGGGCTGGAAAGCGGCCCCTCCGGCGCGAGCTGGAACAACCCCGCCTGGCCGCCGACCACCACCGACGACCTGACCGCCGCGCTCGACCCGACGCAGATGGAGCCAGCCGCTCCGGCGGCTGGCCGGACGGCGCGCTCGCAGAGCGCGTCCGACGGCGCGGGACTTGCTCCCGCACCGGCCCCCTCTCAGGATGCCGTGATCGCCGCCGCCGCCGATTCGATCCGCGCGATGATGCTGATCCGCACGTATCGCGTGCGCGGCCACCTCGCCGCCAATCTCGATCCGCTGGGCCTGTCGACCTACGAGATGCCGGCCGACCTCAAGACCGAATATCACGGCTTTTCCGACTCGGACATCGACCGCCCGGTCTATCTCGGCGGCCAGCTCGGGCTGCAATGGGCGACGATCCGCGAGCTGGTCGATATCCTGCGCGCCAATTATTGCGGCAATGTCGGCCTGGAATACATGCACATCGCCGATGTCGAGGAACGCCGGTTCCTCCAGGAGCGCATGGAGGGCAAAGACAAGGCGATCACCTTCACCCCCGACGGCAAGAAGGCGATCCTGACCAAGGTCATCGAGGGCGAGCAATGGGAACGCTTCCTCGGCAAGAAATATGTCGGCACCAAGCGCTTCGGGCTCGACGGCGGCGAGGCGATGATCCCCGCGCTGGAAAGCGTGATCAAATATGGCGGCCAGATGGGCGTCAACGAGATCGTCTACGGCATGGCGCATCGCGGGCGGTTGAACGTGCTCGCCAACGTGATGGCCAAGCCGCTCCGCGTGATCTTCCATGAATTCGGCGGCGGCTCGGCCAACCCGGAGGATGTGGGCGGGTCGGGCGACGTCAAATACCATCTCGGCACCTCGACCGACCGCGAGTTCGACGGGATCAAGGTCCATATGTCCTTGGTCGCCAACCCCAGCCACCTGGAGGCGGCGGACCCGGTCGTGCTCGGCAAGACCCGCGCGATCCAGACGCTCGCCAACGACCTGGAGGAGCATAGCCATTCGCTCCCCGTCCTGATCCACGGCGACGCCGCGTTCGCGGGACAGGGGATCGTCTGGGAGTGCCTCGGCTTCTCCGGCATCCGCGGCTACAATACCGGCGGCTGCCTGCACTTCATCATCAACAACCAGATCGGCTTCACGACCAGCCCGCAATTCGCCCGCTCGTCGCCTTACCCGTCGGACGTCGCCAAGGGCGTCCAGGCGCCGATCTTCCACGTCAACGGCGACGATCCCGAAGCGGTGACCTTCGCCTGCAAGATGGCGATCGAGTTCCGCCAGAAGTTCCACCGCGACATCGTCATCGACATGTGGTGCTATCGCCGCTTCGGCCATAACGAAGGCGACGAGCCGAGCTTCACCCAGCCGTTGATGTACAAGGCGATCCGTGAGCATCCGCCGGTCAGCGAGATCTACGGCAAGCGGCTGATCGCCGAGGGCGTGGTCGACCAGGCGTGGATCGACAGGATCACGCACGAATTCGACACCCTGTTGGAAGGCGAATTCGAGGCGGGCGCGAGCTACAAGGCGAACAAGGCCGACTGGTTCGCGGGCCGCTGGTCGGGCCTGCACGCCCCCGCCGACGCCGAGACCGCGCGCCGCAACGTCGAGACCGGCATCGAGAAGAAATTGTTCGACAGCCTCGGCCGCACGCTGACGACGGTGCCCGGCGACATCACGATCCACAAGGCCCTCACGCGGGTCATCGACGCCAAGCGCGCGATGTTCACCTCAGGCGAGAATTTCGACTGGGCGACCGGCGAGGCGCTCGCGTTCGGCTCGCTATTGTCGGAAGGCTATGGCGTCCGCCTGTCGGGTCAGGATTCCGGCCGCGGCACGTTCAGCCAGCGCCACGCGGTCTGGGTCGACCAGAATGACGAGCACAAATACGTGCCGCTGTGGAATGTCGAGCATGGCGATTTCGAAGTGCTCGACTCGCCGCTCAGCGAATATGGCGTGCTCGGATTCGAATATGGCTATGCGCTCGCCGACCCCAAGACCTTGGTCATCTGGGAAGCGCAGTTCGGCGACTTCATGAACGGCGCGCAGATCATGATCGACCAGTTCATCGCGTCGGGTGAGGCCAAGTGGCTGCGCGCCAACGGCCTGGTGATGATGCTGCCCCACGGTTACGAAGGCCAGGGGCCGGAGCATAGCTCGGCGCGCGTCGAACGCTTCCTGCAACTGTGCGCGGGCGACAATATCCAGGTCGCCAACTGCACCACCCCGGCCAACATCTTCCACCTGTTGCGCCGCCAGATGCACCGCACGTTCCGCAAGCCTTTGGTGATCTTCACGCCCAAGTCGCTGCTGCGTCACAAGCGCGCGGTATCGAGCGCGAATGACTTCCTGGGCGACAGCCATTTCCGCCGCATCCTGTCCGACCCCGACGCCGCGCCGGACAATGCGACCAAGCGCCTTGTCCTGTGCACCGGCAAGGTCGCCTATGATTTGTTCGACGCGCGCGACGCGGCGGGCGACAAGGACGTGCAGATCGTCCGCATCGAACAGCTCTACCCGTTCCCGACCGAGGCGCTGGCGACGCGGATCGCGAAGATGACCGCGCTCGAAGAGGTGGTGTGGGCGCAGGAAGAGCCGAAGAATAACGGCGCTTGGTTCTTCGTCGAACCGATGATCGAGGAAGCGCTGGCGCAGGCCAAGGCCAAGGTGAAGCGCGCACGCTATGCCGGCCGCGCGGCGGCGGCGTCGCCCGCGACCGGTCTCGCCAAGCGGCACCAGCTCGAACAAGGCGCGTTGGTGGCCGATGCGCTCGGCCACAGCGTCCGCGAGGAAGTCCGCCGGACGCGGAAGAATTAACCCCTATCGTCACCCCGGCGAAAGCTGGGGTCTCCGGCGACAGGAACAACAGCATGAGATCCCGGCTTTCACCGGGATGACGAGGTGAGAATGGCAACCGAAGTTACCGTGCCCGTTCTGGGTGAATCGATCGTCGAGGCGACTGTCGGCGAATGGCTCAAGCAGCCGGGCGACCCGGTCAAGCAGGACGAGCCGATCGTCAGCCTCGAAACCGACAAGGTCGCGGTCGAGGTGCCCTCGCCCGTCGCCGGGGTGATGGGTCAGCAGGCGGTCAAGGTCGGCGACAATGTCGCGGTCGGCGCGCTGCTCGCGACGGTCGAGGCGGGCGGCGCGGCCGCCGCCGTGGCGCCGGCGGCTGCGGCACCGGCTCCCGCGCCGGCCGAAACCGCCGGCCCGTCCGGCGATGCCCCCGCCGCTTTGTCCCCTTCCGTCCGCCGCGCGGTGCTCGAAACCGGCGTCGATCCCGCCACGGTGACCGGCACCGGCAAGGACGGCCGCCTGACCAAGGACGATGTGATGGCCGCGGCGAGCACGCCTGCCGCCGCCCCTGCTCCCGCCGCGCCGCAGATTCCATCGGCCACCGCAACCGGCCGCAAGGAAGAACGCGTCCGCATGACCCGCCTCCGCCAGACGGTCGCCAAGCGCCTGAAGGACGCGCAGAACACCGCCGCGATGCTGACCACGTTCAACGACGTCGACATGTCGGCGGTGATCGAGGCGCGCACCAGGTACAAGGACCTGTTCGAAAAGAAGCACGGTGTCCGCCTGGGCTTCATGGGCTTCTTCGTGAAGGCCGCCTGCATGGCGCTGAAGGACGTGCCGAGCGTCAACGCGCAGATCGACGGCGATGAGATCGTCTATCACGATTATGCCGACATCTCGGTCGCGGTCAGCGCACCGCAGGGTCTGGTCGTCCCCGTGATCCGCGACGCCGACCAGCTTTCGGTCGCCGGCATCGAGAAGACGATCGGCGATTTCGGCAAGCGCGCCAAGGACGGCACGCTCAAGATGGACGAGATGAAGGGCGGCACCTTCACCATCTCCAACGGCGGCGTGTTCGGCTCGCTGATGTCGACCCCGATCATCAACCCGCCGCAGTCGGCGGTGCTGGGCCTCCACCGCATCGAGGACCGCCCGGTGGTCCGCGACGGCCAGGTCGTGGTGCGGCCGATGATGTACCTCGCCTTGAGCTACGACCACCGCCTGATCGACGGCCGCGAGGCGGTGACGTTCCTCGTCGCGCTGAAGAATGCTATCGAGGACCCGACGCGGATTCTGATCGACCTGTGAGGCGACGGTGATAGATTATACGAAGCATATCGAAACGAAACCGGGGGTGCTCGGCGGCAAGCCCGTCATCCGCGGTCAGCGCATTTCGGTCGAAATGCTGTTGAGCTTTCTTGCCGCCGGTTGGTCGGTTGATGATGTGCTGAGCGAATATCCGACTGTCACGAAAGAAGACCTTCAGGCAATTTTCGCGCTGGCGCACGAGTTGGTGACCGAGGAGCGGTTCATCATCGAAGCCAAAGTTGCCTAGTGCGAATCCTTGTCGATGAGAACGTGTCTCGCGGCGTGGCGAGGGCACTCGCCGATGCCGGCCACCACGTCGAAAGGGTGGCCGAGGTCATCCGCTCCGCGGACGATGCGCAAGTTCTAGCCTATGCGATTTCCGTGGACGCCGTGCTCGTCACCTTCGACGCCGATTTCGGCCGAATGATCTTTGGCGAGCACCATCCTTCTCCTCGAGCGGTAATCTATCTGCGTTCGCCGCCGCCATCGCCGGCTGAAACGATTCGCCGCATTTTGCGTGTTCTGGCTTCGGATTCGCCGCTCATCGACGGGCACTTCGTCTCCGTCGACGCTACATCGCGTTATCATCCGCTTCCCTTTGAGGATTCCGAGTAATGGCTGACTATGATTTCGACGTCCTGGTGATCGGTGCCGGCCCCGGCGGCTATGTCGCGGCGATCCGCGCGGCGCAGCTGGGCCTCAGGACCGCGTGCGCGGAGAGTCGCGAGACGCTGGGCGGCACCTGCCTCAACGTCGGGTGCATCCCGTCCAAGGCGATGCTGCACGCCTCCGAATTCTACGACCACGCGGCCAACGGCATGATGGCCAAGATGGGCATCAAGGTCACGCCGGAACTCGACCTCGACACGATGCATGGGGCACGCAAGGACGCGGTCAAGCAATTGACCGGCGGCATCGAATTCCTGTTCAAGAAGAACAAGGTCGAATGGCTGAAGGGCCATGCCGCTTTCACCGGCAAGGATTCGGTCAAGGTCGGCGACCGCGAGGTTCGCGCGAAGAACATCGTCATCGCGACCGGCTCCAGCGTCACGCCGCTCCCCGGCGTGACGATCGACGAGAAGACCATCGTCTCCTCGACCGGCGCGCTCGAACTCACGAAGGTCCCCGGCCACCTGGTCGTGATCGGCGGCGGCGTGATCGGGCTGGAACTCGGCAGCGTGTGGCGGCGGCTCGGCGCGAAGGTGACGGTGGTCGAATTCCTCGACCAGATCCTGCCCGGCTTCGACGGCGAGGTCCGCAAGGAAGCGAACAAGATCCTCAAGAAGCAGGGCCTCGACTTCATGCTCGGCACCAAGGTGACCAGCGTGACGGCCAAGGGCGGAGCAGAAGGTTCCGGGGCGACGCTGACGGTCGAGCCGGCCCAGCCTAAATCAGGAGATGGTGGCGACGCGACGACGATCGACGCCGACGTCGTATTGGTGTCGATCGGCCGCAAGCCCAACACCGACGGCCTCGCGCTCGACCAGGCGGGTCTCGCCACCAACCAGCGCGGCCAGATCGAGATCGACCACGACTTCCGCACCGCCGTCCCCGGCATCTGGGCGATCGGCGACGTGGTCCCCGGCCCGATGCTGGCGCACAAGGCCGAGGACGAGGGCATCGCGGTCGCCGAGAATATCGCGGGCCAGCACGGCATCGTGAACCATGACGTGATCCCGAGCGTGGTCTACACCTGGCCCGAAATCGCCGGCGTCGGCCTGACCGAGGAAGCGGCGAAGGAGCAGCTTTCAAAGAAGGGGGGCGAGATCAAGGTCGGCAAGTTCCCGATGCTCGCCAACAGCCGCGCCAAGACCAACCATGAGCCGGACGGTTTCGTGAAGGTGATCGCGGATGCGAAGACCGACCGCGTGCTCGGCATATGGTGCATCGCCAGCGTCGCCGGCACGATGATCGCCCAGGCCGCGCAGGCGATGGAGTTCGGCGCGACCAGCGAGGACATCGCCTATACCTGCCACGCCCACCCGACGCACTCGGAAGCGATCAAGGAAGCGGCGATGGCGGTGACGGGGAAGCCGATCCATATTTAGCGCGCAGTGAGATGTGGACTTCAACGGGTTTGCCCCGACCCGCGCTACCGCGCCGTCGGACGACGCGGCTTAGGCGCGCCCGAGAATGGCGCAAATCGGGGCAAATCTCACGCCAATTTCGTTGACTCGCTTCGAAGCCCCGCTACGCCTATCCGGAGGGGTTCTTCGGGGGAATAAGAATGTACAAGCGTTGGTGGCCGGCGATGTCGGCGTGCGTCCTGCTGACCGCGTGCGGCGGCAGCGGTGGCGGCGGCGTGGCATCGACCCCGACGCCGCCATCGGCGCCTTCTCCAAGTCCCTCACCCAACACGTCGCTCTTCGCGCCGTTGACCAGCGAATCCTTTGCCAACGACGCGGCCACGGGCAGCGCGACGTTCGCCGGCATCACCATGCCCGGTTCTGCTGCAAGCACGCCATTGACGGTTTCCTATAATGCCACCGCCGGAAGCTATACGGTTGCGACCAATGGCCGCTCCCAGACGTGGGGAGTGTCCAGCCAGACCGCGGGGACCGCGCAGACCAGCGACTACCGGGTAACCAAGGGCGACACGGACGACATACTGACGCTCACCAAACCCGGCACTAGCGGGCCGTTAACCTATCAATACGTTGGCGGCGGCTTCTGGCAGCGCAGTGTCAATGCCGGAAATTCGGTGTCGGGATCGTTCGACGCCTTCACCTATGGCGTGCCGACGCCCGATGCGGCTCGGCCGCGAACAGGACAAGCGTCGTACGACGTGACGCTGCTTGGCACGATGGCGACCGCTTCCTGGCCCTACCCACTTGCGCTCAGCGGTAGCGGCCTGCTGGTCGCCGACTTTGCGAACGGTAAAGTGACGTCGGCCGGAACGTTGCGCGGCACCGATACCGGCGGCACCAATGCAACCATCTACGGCGACGTCCCGTTTGCCAGCAGCGCGACGATCGGGTCGACCGGCACGTTCAATGGCCTGTTCAATTTCGCAGACGCGACGATGAAGGGCGATATCAACGGCCGCTTCTACGGCCCCAACGCCGAAGAGGTCGGCGCCGTCTTCAACGCGACCGGCACGAGCGCTTCGACCCCCAACGCGACCTCGCCCAACGTGGCGGTCGGCGCGATCATCGGTCGGCGCGCCAGCACCGCCGTCAACGACAGCTTCGACGCGATCAACGTCGGCCAGTTGTTGAATGGCGACACCGCCCGGTTGGCCTTCACCGGCTCGGCCGCTACCAGCCTGACGATCAACGACAGCTCGACAGGTTCGATCGCGGCGATCGTGTTGCCCGCGAGTTCGGACGCGCCGGGCGGCCTCTACGCACTTGCCACGCCATCGCGCGCTGCCGGCTTCTACAAGTTCCAATACGATAACGGCGGCCGCTATGACGGTTATGCCTATGGCGGCGTTTCACAATATGGCGAGGCCGATTACAATATTGCCGTGTCGAGCGACCAGGGACTCAAATATGTGAAGGCCGGGCGCTGGTATTCGGTCGTCGGCAACAAATATACTTTCGACGACTATACGTTCGGCTTTACCACGCCCGACGCCGCCGTGCCGCGCAGCGGGACCGGCGGCTACGCCGTCAATGTCTACGGCTCGGTCGCCAATGTGACCGACAACCGGGTCAAGCCATTCACGGGATACGGCTCGCTGCTGGTCAACTTCGCGACCGGTGCGGTCGAGACTACCGGCTCGTTCACAGCCTTGGGTCCCGAAACTCCCATCAACGGCGGCTTCTCGGGCACGGCCACGATCGCCAGCGGGCGCAACGCCTTTTCAGGCTCCTTTTCGCTATCGGGCATCGGTGCCTACAGCGGCGATTGGCTCGGCCGTTTCTACGGACCGGCTGCGCAGGAAGTGGGTGCCGTGTTCAAGACAACTGGACCGAACGGCTCGGTCGCCACCGGGACGCTCGCCGGCGCGTCGGATTCGACGATCGCCAATTCGGTCCAGACGCTCGCTGGCCTGACTCAGGCGACCGACCTGTCCGGCATCGGCCTGATGGTGTATCGCTCGAACTACGACGGGAGGCAGTACTTCAACACCGACGGCGCCATCACCGTCGCCTATGACCCGGTGACGAAAAGCTACAAGTTCGACTCGACGACGACGGGGCAGAACTTCGGTCAAGCCACGCCGATCCACGCGAGCATCGCCGCCGCCGACGTCGACACCGCGCGCAGCGAGCCTGGGTATACCTATTACAAGAAGGTCGGCGTCGATGGGAAGGTGCTGACCATCGGCCCGACCAATCCGGCGATCACGCTCAGCTACACGAGCTTTGCCGACCTGAACGTTACCGGCACCGACGGCGCGCCGGATATGGAGCATTTCGTGGTGTTCGGGTTCAAGACCCCGACGGCACAGGTCCCCCACAGCGGCACCGCGACCTACACCGGCATCGTTATCGGGCGCGGTACCTATCCGACCCCCTTCACCGACGTTCGGCTCGATGGCACCAGCCGGTTCGACTTCGACTTCGGCACGTCGAACTGGACCGCGAGCCTTGCGCTGGTCGGGACAGCGACGAACGGCACCACGACCAATTTTGGCACGTTCAACTTCGTCAATATGCCTGGTGGTCAGGCGGGTGGTGGCTTTGCTGGTAATAGTGCGGATAACCGCCTCTTCTACGGGACCCTCTCCGGAGCGTTCTACGGCAAGGACGTCGCCGAATTGGGCGCTATCTTCGAGATAGACCTGCCTATCGATTTCGATCAACCGAATAAAATCGGAACTCTCTACGGGATCACCGTCGCCAAGAAGCAATAGGGCGTCGCCGTCGGCCGGGCATGAACCCGGCCGCCGCACCTGCGAACGAGCATCGATACTTCCCACTGATCGGCGTAATAGCCATAAACGCTAGCAAGGGCCGGCGCCGCCACATGGAATGACTGACTTGTTGCCCCTTGCCGCCCTCATCGGAATCGTCGCGACCGGCGCGTCGCCCACAACGGCTATTCCTACCGCACAGGAAAGCACGTCCAACCTGGATGCGGCCGATCTGTTCGCCCTTGCCGATCGTGCCAAGGCGGACGCGCGGTTCAACGATGCCGAGACGATCTACCGCGCGCTCGCCCAGGATCCCGACATAGAAATCCGGTCCGAAGCAAGGTTCCGGCTGGGGTTGATGCTCGAAAGCCGCAAACGCCTGCGCGACGCCGCCATCGCCTTCCGCGAACTCCTCGACGAAAAGCCCAACGCCGCCCGCGTCCGGCTGGAACTCGCGCGCGTGCTGGCGTTGATGGGCGATGCCGACGGCGCGCGGCGGCAGCTTCGCCAGGCCCAGGCCGCCGGGTTGCCGCCCGATGTCGCGTTGCTGGTCGACCAGTTCGCCAGCGCGCTGCGATCGTCCAAACCGCTTGGCGGCAGTCTCGAAGTCTCGCTCGCGCCCGACACCAACATCAACCGCGCGACCAGCGCGACCACGCTCGACACCGTGATCGCGCCGCTGGTGCTCGATCGCAACGCGCGCGAGCGGTCGGGCTTGGGGCTCAAGCTCGGCGGCCAGGGCTATGCCCGCGTGCCGCTCGGCGCCGGGGTCGCGGCGCTGGGCAGCGTATCGGGCAGCGCAACGCTGTATCGCCAGCACCAGTTCGACGACATTTCCACCTCGATCGCGCTGGGCCCGGAATTCCTGATCGGCAAGCGCGACCGCCTGCGGCCCGCGGCGACGATCGGCTGGCGCTATTATGGCGGCGATTTCTACGCGCGGACGCCGGGCGGATCGGTCAATTGGCTGCACGTCGCCGGCAAGCGCGGCCAGATCGAAACCACCTTGTCGGCGACGCGGGCGAGCTATGCGCTCAACGATCTGCAGGATGGCTGGATCTATGACGGCTCGGTCGCGGTGGAACGCGCGTTCAGCCAGAAACTGGGCGCCAGCGTTTCGCTGAGCCTCAATCGCCAGACCGCGCGCGACCCCGGCTATGCCACCGCATCGGGCGGGGTGACCGCGCTGGCGTGGCGCGACATCGGCTGGTCGACGGCCTATGCCACGATCAGCTATCGTCACCTCGGCTCGGACGCGCGGCTGTTCCTGTTTCCGAAAAGCCGCAGCGACGATTTCTTCCGGATCGGCGCGGGGGCGGCGTTCCGCAAGGTCAAGCTCGCCGGACTGGCGCCGCTGGTCCGCGTCGCATGGGAACGCAATCGCTCGACCGTGGGAATCTACGACTATCGCCGCCTGTCGGTGGAAATGGGCATCACGCGCGCGTTCTAGCCCGGATCATCGGCAGGCCGGCGCCTATTTGCGCAGGATGACCAGTTCGAGTCCGGTTTTCGCGCCGCCGCCGCGCCGGGGCCCGCTGGTCACGCGATAGCCGGCGACGCCATAGCCGATCAGCGCGTTCCGCACGATCGCCGCGCGACGCAAGTCCAGCCCGTTCGTCGCGCCCAGCTTGACCATCACGTTGAGGCGGGTCGTCATCATCGCCGCGATCGACCGTACCGCCGCGCTGCCCGCCGCATCGAGCCTGACCGAGCCCGACGCGAAGCTGATCGTGTCGAGCGTGAAGCGCTGCGGTGTCGGCGCATCCGAATCGAGGAACTGCGTGAGGGCGGCGGTGCTGGCCGGGACGGCGACTGCCGTGGAAAAAGAGTATGTCGCAACGGCGGCCGGCGCGACCGGCACCGGCCGGGACGCCATCGCCGCGACGACGGGACGCGCCGCCCGGCCGGAAGCGGCCGCGACGCCGCGCGCGGCCGGAGCCCTGGGCGCACGCAGCAACAGATTGCCGACGACAACCACCGCCGCGATGGCCAGCACACCGATGGCCAGCACGGCGAGCGGCCCGAACAGCCGGATCCGGCGCCCTTCGGGGCCCGCGCGTTCCGGTCCCGCATCGATCGCCGGGCAACGCAGCGTCACGCGATCGCCCACCTCCGCCACTTGCGCGAGCGGAATGACATGCTGGTCGGCATCGGACACGCCGATACGGTCGACGATGATGCGCACGCCGGACACGCGGTGGACCTTGCCCACGAAAACGCCGTCCGATCCGAAGATCGGCATGTCGGGAATGATCGCCGCCCTGTCGGCCATTGTTCACCCTTGCTCACACCGCGCACCCACGCGCGGAACCGTCGATATCCGCCATATCTTTACGTCGCGTTGAACCGGCTCCGGCGGCTTCCCATTTCACCCGTTCGCCGCGGCTATTGTCAGCGGAACATCAATGGAACATAATTGACCTTATGCTGACTCACATCTCGGTTCGGGGTGCCCGCGAGCACAACCTCAAGCAGGTCTCGATCGACATCCCGCGCGATACGCTGACGGTGATCACCGGCCTGTCGGGCTCGGGCAAGTCCTCCCTCGCGTTCGACACGATCTATGCCGAGGGTCAGCGGCGCTACGTGGAATCGCTGTCGGCCTATGCGCGCCAGTTCCTCGAGCTGATGCAGAAGCCCGACGTCGACCATATCGACGGCCTGTCGCCCGCCATCTCGATCGAGCAGAAGACCACCAGCCGCAACCCGCGCTCGACCGTCGCGACCGTCACCGAGATCTACGATTACATGCGGCTGCTATGGGCGCGGGTCGGTATCCCCTATTCGCCCGCCACCGGCCTGCCGATCGCCGCGCAGACGGTCAGCCAGATGGTCGACCGCGTCATGGCGCTGCCCGAGGGCACGCGGCTCTATCTGCTCGCCCCGGTGGTGCGGGGCAGGAAGGGCGAGTATCGCAAGGAACTCGCCGAGTGGCAGAAAGCGGGCTTCACGCGCGTGCGGATCGACGGCGAACTGCACGAGATCGACGAGGCCCCGGCGCTCGACAAGAAGTACAAGCACGACATCGAGGTCGTGGTCGACCGCCTGGTGGTCGGGCCGGACATCGCGACGCGGCTGGCCGACAGTTTCGAGACCGCGCTGAAGCTGGCCGAGGGGCTGGCCTATGTGGATCTGGTGGATGCGACGGTGGCCGCCCTCCAAAGCCCCTCCCCTTCAGGGGAGGGGTTGGGGTGGGGCAGTGCCGCAAGCAGCGCGCTCGGTGAGATCTCCCCCACCCCCAACCCCTCCCCTGAAGGGGAGGGGCTAAAAGGGATGAAGGGCGCCGCCATCCCCGCCAACCGCATCGTCTTCAGCGAAAAATTCGCCTGCCCCGTCTCCGGCTTCACCATCGCCGAGATCGAGCCGCGCCTGTTCAGCTTCAACGCCCCGCAGGGCGCGTGCCCGGCGTGCGACGGGCTGGGCGAAAAATTGATCTTCGACGAAGATCTCGTCGTCCCCAACCACGACCTCACGATCAAGAAGGGCGCGATCGTGCCCTGGGCGAAATCCAACCCGCCATCGCCTTATTACATGCAGGTGCTGGGCTCCCTCGCCCGCGAATTCGGGTTCAGCCTCGACACCAGATGGGAGGACCTGCCCGGCGAGGTGAAGCTGATCATCCTCCACGGCACCGGCGGCAAGCCCGTCACCCTGACCTTCGTCGACGGCCGCAAGAGCTATGACGTGCGGAAACCCTTCGAGGGCGTGATCGGCAACCTCAACCGCCGCCTGCTCCAGACCGAGAGCGCGTGGATGCGCGAGGAACTGGGCAAGTACCAGTCGTCGCAACCCTGCGAAGTATGCCACGGCGCCCGCCTCAAGCCCGAGGCGCTGGCGGTGAAGGTCGCGATGCACGACATCAGCTACGCGACGCGGCTGTCCGTCGTGGACGCGCTCGCCTGGTTCACCGATCTGCCCAATCACTTGAACGCCCAGCAGAACGAGATCGCCGGGCGCATCCTCAAGGAAATCCTCGAACGGCTCGGCTTCCTGAATAACGTCGGCCTCGACTATCTCAACCTCGACCGCACCAGCGGCACGCTGTCCGGCGGCGAGAGCCAGCGTATCCGCCTCGCCTCGCAGATCGGCAGCGGCCTGTCGGGCGTGCTCTACGTCCTCGACGAACCATCGATCGGCCTCCACCAGCGCGACAACGACATGCTGCTCGCGACGCTGCGCCGCTTGCGCGACCTCGGCAACACCGTGCTGGTGGTCGAGCATGACGAGGACGCGATCCGCACCGCCGATTACGTCATCGACATGGGGCCCGGCGCGGGCGTCCATGGCGGCGCGATCGTCGCGCACGGCACGCTGGACCAGGTGCTCGCGTCGAAGGACAGCATCACCGCCGACTATCTCAACGGCACGCGCCAGGTCCCCGTCCCCCTGATCCGCCGCAGCGGCACCGGCAAGAAGCTCACCATTTCCGGCGCCACCGCCAACAATCTGCGCGACGTGACGGCCAGCATCCCGCTCGGCACCTTCACCTGCATCACCGGCGTATCGGGCAGCGGCAAGTCGAGCCTGACGATCGACACGCTCTACGCCGCCGCCGCGCGGGCGCTGAACGGCGCGCGCATCCTGGCGGGCAAATACGACAAGATCTCGGGGCTCCAGCATCTCGACAAGGTCATCGACATCGACCAGTCGCCGATCGGCCGCACGCCGCGGTCGAACCCCGCCACCTATACCGGCGCCTTCACCCAGATCCGCGACTGGTTCGCGGGGCTTCCCGAGGCACAGGCGCGCGGCTACAAGCCCGGGCGCTTCTCATTCAACGTCAAGGGCGGCCGGTGCGAGGCGTGCCAGGGCGACGGCGTACTCAAGATCGAGATGCACTTCCTGCCCGACGTCTATGTCACGTGCGACGTGTGCCATGGCGCGCGCTACAATCGCGAGACGCTGGAGGTGAAGTTCAAGGGCCATTCGATCGCCGACGTGCTCGACATGACGGTCGAGGACGCTGCCGAATTCTTCAAGGCCGTTCCCGGCATCCGCGACAAGATGGCGATGCTGGTCGAGGTCGGGCTGGGCTATATCAAGGTCGGGCAACAGGCGACGACCCTGTCGGGCGGTGAGGCGCAGCGGGTGAAACTGGCCAAGGAGCTGTCACGTCGCGCGACCGGGCAAACGCTCTACATCCTCGACGAGCCCACCACCGGGCTCCATTTCGAGGACGTGCGCAAACTGCTCGAAGTGCTCCACGCGTTGGTCGAGCAGGGCAATACGGTGGTGGTGATCGAGCACAACCTCGACGTCATCAAGACCGCCGACTGGGTGATCGACCTGGGGCCCGAGGGCGGCGTCAAGGGCGGGGAGATTGTCGCGGTGGGGACGCCGGAGGATGTGGCAAGGGAGCCGCGCTCATTCACCGGCCGCTACCTCGCGCCGCTCCTGAACAAACGCGAGGCGGTCGCGGCGGAATGACGATCCCCTCCCCTGATGGGAGAGGGAGGGAGCCGCGGAGCGGCGGAAGGGTGAGGGAATGTCAGCCTACCGACCCGAATTTGAAGCCGCCCTCCGCCTCTTCGCCCACCTCAGCGAAGCGATGAAGGCGCGCGGTTTTTCGGCGCCAATCCTTGTCGGCGGCGGCGCAGTCGAGCTCTACTCGCTGAGCGCGATCACCAGCGGCGATTTCGACATCGTCACCGCATGCCAGGAGGAGTTCGAGCGCGAGCTGCTGCGGCTGGGCTTCACCAAGCCGGTCGGCCTCGGCCACACCCCGCTCGGCTGGGCCCACCCCGAATTACGGCTCGGCTTCGAGATCGTCTCGGCGACATTGCTCGACGGCATGGCCGACCGCGACCGAATCGTCCTGATCGACCTCGGCGTGGACGGCGAGGCGGCAATCATCTCGGTCGAAGACATGATCGCCGACCGCATGGGCCAATACGCCTCCGGCGCCGCGCCCGAGATGCTCGAACAGGCGCGCCGTCTGTTCGCCCTTCATGCCGACGCCGATCGCGATTATATGGAACGCCGCATCCGACACGAAAGCGCAGGCGAATATGGCATCGCGGACCTCGAAACCTAAGCAGGCGATTCCCCTCGCCGAGTTCGCTGCCGACATTGAACGTCGCCGCCTGGCGACTGGCGTCACCGACTTGCCCCGCAACCCCGGCACCCGCCGCACGCCGAGCAAGAAGGCGCTGCTCAAGGCGATCGAGGCGGCCGGGGGGAATTGGTGAATGGCGGCGGTGTTGCTCGCTCCGCTGAGAAAAATCCCAAGATCGCGGAGCAAACGCTGACCGAGGCGGCGGCGGGAGGTCACGCATAGAGGTAAACGCGCTAGTGCTGGGCTCCCCTGTATTCTTGGTCATGCATTTAACCTACTATCAATGCCTATCAGCGACACAGCAACGCTACTGTTCAAAGGAACGCAGATGGCTTGGACCGATGCGGAGGCAGCCAAGTATCTTCGTGTTGTTGCCCCCTAAAGGCCTGACGGAGCCTCGCGGGTTTGCGCGATGTACTCGCGGGGTGAACGATAGCCCAGAGCGCGGTGCGGATGCACGTCATTGTAGTGGGCGAGCCAGCTGGGCA